>Ga0194060_10002475_pt1 | contig 13128 bp, 19 predicted proteins | sample SepL225m_MetaG_FD_163427 | JGI IMG/M metagenome (GOLD analysis project Ga0194060, IMG submission 163427) | Anoxic zone freshwater microbial communities from boreal shield lake in IISD Experimental Lakes Area, Ontario, Canada - Sep2016-L222-5m | ecosystem: Environmental > Aquatic > Freshwater >... | reverse complement strand
ATTTTCACCCAATTGGGTGAAAATCGCGGCTTTCCAGATACCAAGTGGCTATTTTTACAAGGAGGTTCACGCGATGAACAACGCTTTAAAGCCTTTGCCCGCAACAGTCAGCTAGCCGAATTGATTTGGTACAGTGCCTATCCCGATTTATCGGTTAAAAATATTGGCAATAACCGTAGCATACACGAAGGGCTATTCTCTTCTTCCAATCTGGCTGCTTGGCTTAAATGCTTATAAAGGACATTGACAATGACAACCCTCAATTTACAAGACGTACAAGGCATCGTGTTTAGTGGTTATAACAAATACATGAGCTGTTCCAGTTATTATTTACTGCAAATCAATGATGCAAAAAAAACCAAAGCGTGGTTAAAAAACCTGCTTGATCAAGGTCAAATCACTCACGGAGAAGATAAAGCCACCGACAGCACAGAAAATCGCTTGAACTTGGCGATTAGCTATTCAGGTCTGGAAAAACTACAACTCGATGAAGCCAGCTTAAACAGTTTTGAACGCTCATATCGTGAAGGAATGTACTCAGCACACCGCTCAACGTTGTTAGGTGATCAAGATGGTGATGCCCCTGAACAATGGCTATGGGGCAATAAAGCCAATAGCGTGGACGTGTTAGTGCTATTATTTTCTAAGGATGCCAGCATTCATGCTGCCAGTCAGAAACAACACCAAGCCGCTTTTAAAAAGGCAGGGCTTAGCATCGTTTGGCATTTGGACGCTGGTGAAAAAAGACAAGATGCTGACGGTTTTGCCGTAGAACATTTTGGTTTTGCCGATGGTATTTCTGATCCGATCGTAGAAGGTTTTCCAACTGCTAGTGGCGCAGCAGCAATAGCAACGGGGGAATTTTTATTAGGTTATCCCAATCAATATGACGGTAAATTAACCCAAATCCCAATCAGTGAACAGTTTGGTACTAACGGGACTTACCTAGTATTGCGCCAGTTAAAACAAGATGTTGCCGCGTTTTGGACATTCATGGATGAAGAAGCGGCACGACAAGGTATTACTGCCGATTATCTCGCTGCTAAAATGGTTGGACGTTGGCAAAGTGGCACGTTAGTAGAACCTAATCAAGACACCGATCCTAAAACTGTCAGTAACGACTTTGATTTCAGCAAAGACCCTGACGGTAAAGGTTGCCCGTTCGGCGCACATATTCGTAGAGCCAATCCAAGAGCAGTTGGACTAGGCACTAGCGATGCGGAATCACTGACCGTAGCCAATCGTCATCGTCTGTTGCGCCGTGGTCGTAGTTACGGCAAAGCACTGGAAAATCCCAGAAGCGATGACTGTCAGGAACGTGGTTTAGTATTCATTTGCCTAAACGCCAATATCGAACGACAATTTGAATTTGTGCAACACACTTGGATAAACAACGTTAAATTTGCAGGTTTATATGATGAAGACGATCCATTAATTGGTCGTGTCGGCAAATTCACCATTCAAGATGAACCGCTACGCCGACGAGTGTGTGACTTTCAACAATTCGTCTCTACACGAGGCGGTGGTTATTTCTTTTTGCCTAGCCTAAGCGCGTTGGGAATATTGGGCAATTCTTAAGCGTGTTCTCAAGCTCTTGAGACTGTGAAAGAATTGATTGTTGGAGTCCAAAATATATTTTGGACTTTAGCTATGTAGGGTGGGCAAGCAAAAAGACGCTTGCTCACTCTACCCGACTAAATTTTCCAGTAGCATGGATTATTTTTTCACCCACGATGAATAATTGCTTCATTTAACGCATTAACAACTCGAATAATCCAATCAGCATCCTTGCTTTTTAGTGCCGTCGCTTCACCAGAAGCGGTACTCAGTCTAACTTGATATTCAATTTTCTGGAATATCCACCAAATCACTCCTAATATAATAAAAATAATTGCACCCAATTTGTATAGTGTGACGATAAAACCAATTATGATGAGGGTGAGTGGACCTTTACGCGATGGCGTTTTTTCATAAGATTTGACGGATGTAATTCCACTCATTGCATACGTTTGACTAGGTACTATAAAGCGTGCATTTGTTACAGTTACGCCACCTTCGTTAAGAAACACTTGTTCTTCTTTCATAAATTTCCCCTGCTATCCTGTAATTTTTCGGCAACATTAAACAACTATTTTTTATTATTATGCTTCGCTTCCTCTAAAGCATGACGATAGCCGTCTTTAAAATCTCGGCTAGCACCAAGACTTCCGTCAAAGATGCTATCTTTCTGTAAGCTTTTACTAACATCATCAGTTCTGATGTCTTTTTCGGCTTGTTTTTTACCATCTTCGTAACTGGACTTGCTCATATTAAATACCTATTCTTTCAAATACTTATAAATATATTGGCAAGTAGCGAGGAAAGTTCCGTTTCACTTCGTACGATTCTGTGTCTACTTGCTGTCGTTTTTGTAGCTGTTTACCAATAAATTAACTACGGCAGTATTATCAAATCTTTGCCAATGCTATACAATCAAGGCTAACTTGTTATTTTATCGGTAAAAGTGGGTATTTGATGTCAGTGCATGAAAAAATACGATTGATTAGACAGGCAAAAGGTTGGACACAAGAGTATTTAGCGGAAAAGTTGGGAATGTCGATTAACGGTTATGGCGATCTTGAACGGGGCGACAGCGATATAAAATTATCCAAACTTGAAAAAATTGCGGAATTATTAGGTGTGGAATTAACCGAGCTTTGTTGTTCAAGTGAAAAAGGCTTCGTTAATTTAAGCACGGGAAGAAGTAAGCAAAATAACAAAAATTATTGCAGTATCAGCTCATCCATTATTGAAAGCTCAGAACTCGCCCACAAGCTTGAAAAATCAGAACAACTCAACGAGCAACAAAGCAAAGAAATTGAATTATTAAAAGAAGTTATCGCCTTGATGAAAAAGGAAGTTGCCTAGCATCATGCCAACTTTATTGATTTATGACGACTTTAAGCCCTGTAGGGTGGGCAATGCTTTTTTGCCCACCGCTTTTATCGCAAATGGTGGGCAAGCAAAAAGACGCTTGCCCACCCTACCGCACTGAGGTTTTAGCGGATGTTTTTATCACTTGTGATTGATAAACTGCTGAAAGTTGCCAGAAAGAACCCAGTTTAAAAATTACCGCGATGAATCCACTTCAATTTGTTTTATCTGAGGAGTTGCAATAATGGAACAATCCGTTTTAATCAATGAAAGCCAACTGGTTCAACAAGCCATTATGGTGTTAATTGAAAAGTTAGGCACTACCGATGCTAATCGTTTTTTATCGCTAAAATCTGCACAGCGTTTGGATTCTGTTTTAAAGCATCAAACTTGGCAGAATATGTTAGAGAAAGAGAGTTTTTTTGATGACGTATTTAAAAATCATGCCAACTCTGTTAATTTATGATGGCTTTAAGTTTTTCTTTTATGCCAACGAACATGAGCCTAAACACGTTCATGTTATAAAAGGCGGTGATTTTGCCAAAATCGAATTGCTATCTTGAAAGTCGTTGATAATTATATGAAACCAAAAGATTTAAAAAAAGCGTTGGCAATCGTTAGAGAACACCAAACTGAGTTTGAGAGGAGATGGGATGAGTATTTTAGTTAAAGGTAAATCAGTACATTTTGATGACCGTTATCTGCACGTTGAGCTTGAAGATGGTCGGGTGATTTTAACGCCTATGTTATGGTACAAAGAACTACAAACCGCTACTTTCAAGCAATTAACAAATTATCAATTTATTTGTCAAGGGTCGGGTATAGAATGGGCTGAGTTAGATTATCACCTGAGTATTGACAGTATGTTGTTATCACAAAGCAAGCAAAAAGCCGCGTAACAAATAGCCCACATGGAGCTTGCAGAATGCGGAGGCTTTTGTGATGATGTCACTGTTCCCCGTGTTCCGCTCTGCTTCACACGGGACGCAACTGAAAAACTTAGTCAAAATAAAACGAGGGGTGATTATGGATATTGAAACTGTATTTAAATTACTGGCTATTGTACTTTGGCCGTTTTTACTGGTGTTTTTATACTATCTGCTTGATAGGAAAGGTTTTAAAAAACAACTGGAAAAGTTTAAAAAAGAGGGTTGGTCTTAAATGATCCTTTAAACGCATCAAGCGGATTTGTCAGCCGCGAAAGCCGCTTGGTGCGTTTGTAAGCGCATCACTTTTTCATAGAAACGCCTATTTTCGCTATCGCTCAAACAGGCTTATTCCGACCTACATGGCTAGCAAAAGAATCGACGTATCGCCCCGAATAAACACAGCTACATTTTTCATACAGTAAATGGGTTAAAATGCTCCTCATTTTTTCAGCCATTATTTCCTTATGATTAAAGCAACTCTCAATGCACGGCGATTATTATGCCCCCTGCCCGTCATTCGTACTCAAAATAAAGTCAAGCAACTGCAAGTTGGTGATCAGTTGGAAGTGATTTGCACTGACCCTGGTGTCATGCAAGATATTCCAACATGGTGTCGTATTAATGGACATAAAGTGCTGGAAACCATGACTGGCGATCATGAATATATTATTCTCCTTGAAGTAGGCGCGGGTTAATGGCTGAAATTTCTGAGATTGAACGCGACCGAAAATTAAAAGCTAAAGCCAGTTATGTCGGTGCGGCGATTAATGTCTCGCAAACTTTGCTTAAAATTGGCTTCGGGATGTTATGGCAATCATCGGCATTAATTGCTGACGGTATCCATTCCTTATCAGATTTACTGAGCGATTTTTTGGTGATTGTTGCAGTACGCATGGGCAGTCGAGAAGCCGATCACGAGCATCCTTATGGGCATCGACGTTTTGAAACCATTGCCACCATTATTTTAGGATTCAGTTTAATTATTATCGGCGGCGGCATTGCGTGGTCAGTGATGAAACGCATGGAACAACCTGAACATCTATCGACCCCCGATGTGATGAGTTTAGGCATCGTGGCTATTTCGATTTTGGTCAATGAATGGCTATACCATTACACTAAGCGGATTGCTAAAACCACCCGTTCTAAATTACTGTTAGCCAATGCGTGGCATCAACGCAGTGATGCGATTTCTTCGGTGGTGGTGTTATTCGGTATCGGTGCCGTGCTGTTAGGTTATCCACTTGCCGATGCAATTGCCGCGATTGTCGTTGCCTTAATGGTGGTTAAAATTGGTTTAAGCCAACTTATTGTCAGCATAAAAGAGCTGGTCGATACCTCATTACCACCGCACTTACTCGCTGAGATTCGTGCCGCTATTTTGGCTATTGAAGGCGTAGAAGGTATCCATTTATTGCGTTCACGACAAATGGGTGAAGATGCGTTATTGGATGCTCATGTCATTGTTGACCCACGCATTACTGTTTCCGAAGGTCATAATATTGCTGACGCAATACGCGATGAATTAGTCAGTCGCTTTGATGATGTCATGGATGTACTGGTTCATATTGATGCTGAAAATGATGAAGGCAAGTTTGAGAAAACTACACCGCTTTATCGCCGTGACGTAAAAGCATTATTGGATAACTATCTTGCGGCGATTAAATCCGATATTATCGATTTCAAAATTCATTATTTAGAGAGACAAGTTGAAGTCGAAGTGATTTTACCGTTTGCCCTGAGTGAACAAGCTGAACAAATCACCCAGCTAAAAGCACAATGTGAACAAATGAAATTAGACGTTGAAAAAATAGCCAAGGTATTGATATTTTTTAAAATTTAACAACCATACCCGTTTTTGTGCTTGTAACCCCATGCGCACTGAGCCTGCCGAATAGTGCTGTCTTACAGTGTCGTAGGATGTGCCAACGATAGGAGGCGCATCATTCGTATCAACTCGAACGATGCGCTTCGTACCTCAGCACATCCTATCGCACTGTTTATAGTTAAATAATTGGTGTTGTGTATTACATAGGCTGGGATGATGCAAGGAATCCCAGTATAATCTCGACAACATACTGGGACTCGCAATTTATCTCAGCCTACACGCTAAATTTTTGAGAGACCTATGTCATTTGATTTATTAATCGATAGCTTGAGTAAACGCATTTCTTTTCATGTGATGAGAACAATATTACATCATCATAATATTAAAGTCGGTAGAAATTGGGATGGCACTATTGAAAAACTAAAATCTATTATTTTTGAAGGTAGTGAAGACGAGAAAAATAAATTATTTACAGTATTGAATTCTATTTATTTAACTCATTTAGTGACTGGGAATAGGTCTGTTCATTTTTTTAAAGAAGATGAACAAACAATCAGGAATATAATTGCATATTTTAACAATTATAATATTCCTATTTCATCGTTTAAAACCAATTACCCATATTTGTTAGATGATGTCACTTTAAATAACGCAGAAAATGACACGTTATTGGTTGGTGTGATTAATAGCGAAGAAAAGCAATTATTAATTTTTTGCTCTAAGCGGTTTATCAGGGAAAGAATTGATATTATACCAGAAGGTAATTTATCGGAATATTCCGAAGTCATAGGTATCAAAAAACATAATAAACAATCATTTGATATTATCGTTTTAGAGCCACTAACGAATACGATTGAAATTAGAGTAGATGTTGGTAGTAACGTACCATCAGATGATAGAAGAATTTCCTTTATCAACATTAAACGAGCATTTCAAGAATTAGTTACTAATTTCACAGGTACTGAATTTAGACTTAATAATACTGTTAATCTGTTTCCTATAATCAATAAACTTTATTTATCTACAGAAGGGCGTGTTTGTGAGTTAGCTTTTACGACTGATGGAACAAGCTCTAATAAACACGAAAAAATGCGGCGACGGCATGAATGTTTAAGAAGCGAAACTTATCATAAAGGTGGATTTGATGCTGTTCATGGTCAGATTTCAGCATACAAAATTGCTGTGACTTGGGAATATGGAACGGGAACATCTTTAGTTACAGAACCTGAGCTTTTATTATCTGGTTCTGCAAATATGTTAAATCTGGAAGAACCAATTTTGACTGAGGCAATTATCACTGATTGTGCGGGTACGGAAGATTATAATTTTGTAATTAATAAATTGAATAGTTTCTTATAACAATGAACCAAGAGCTTAAAAATCAAATAATTTCATGTTTTGCTGAAGATTGGGGTCGCCCATCACTTCAATTCCAAACGTGTGAAAAAATATTTGATTATTTACTATCTCGCCCAATAAATCAGTTGACGCATTTGACATATAATGTTTTTAGAAAAGCAATTGGCGATGAATATTCAATTATTGAACTTTTAAAAGCAACTCAATATTTATGTGGTGATAGAGTGCCTATTTTGTCTTTACATTTTGAAATTGCAGACGAAGATGATAGTTATCTTGATATTAATGATGATGATATGAGATATGCCAAAGAAACAGGAAAATTAGTGCATCCTAGAACAGGTGAATATATTGAAGATTATGAGGATAAAGTTTTGATTTATTTTAAACCAAGTTGTCTGGTTAATGAGGTTAAAAAGAATTAATGCACGAAGATTTGGAACGCGCTTTGAAAACACTTAAAAATTTTCAAGATGATGTGGCTGGAATAGGTTATTTTCCTGATCGTATGCTTGTTAAGAATTATGAAGAGTTTGTGTCGATTCTATATAATGACATAGATAAAATTGTAACAGGAATGGAAAGAAATTCTGAATTACGGCAGGAAGAATCAGAAGATCATTTGACTATTCAAGTTAAAGAGAACTTACATCATATGGGATACAATTCGGTTCATGATGAAAAAATAGGTGGTCATTGTGATTTGGTTATTAAAAAATATGATTGGTTATGGATAGGAGAGGCTAAGATATTTGATAGTCGCGGTTATACTTGGTTGCATGATGGTTTTCAGCAATTGACAACACGATATTCAACAGGGGGGTATAAAAATAGCCAAGGTGGTATGTTAATTTATATTCGCAAAGCCAACGCTAAAAAAATAATGGAAAAGTGGAAAACTCATTTAATAGATAATAATAAAGATGCAAATGATCTTAATGCTTTTGATTTCCTAGAAAATTCATTAACTTTTTACTCAGAACATTCTCATCAAAGAACGGGTTTAGCATTTAAAGTAAGGCATATTCCGTTTTGCCTTCATTTTGATCCAAAAAAATAACTTGTAGTCGTGTAGATTGGATTACGGATTTTTGGCAATGCAACATTGACCTTGCATACATAAAAAAAACCGCCATATTGGGGGAAATAATGATAACTAAAAACGATTTAAAACAGGAAATTGAACAACTCGATGAGGGCTATTTAGAGTTAGTATTTAAGTTATTGCAGCAATTCCCACATCAACAAAAAATCAAGCCAATAATAGACCCATTAAGTTGTTCTCATCCTATTGATTATGATGTGGATGATAATAACGAGCTAGTATTTACTGATATTGAAGATGCCGCTAGTTATGGAAAACAATTAAGACATTCTAGTTGGACAAGAAAAAATAACGATGCCTGAGTATTTTCTTTGTGATACTTGCGTCATTATTGATTTTATGAACGGACGTAGCCAAGTATTAAACGATTTATTGCATCATGAAACAACGCTGTTTATTAATTCGATTATTGAAATGGAATTATTGCAAGGCGCACATGATAAAAATGAATTGCGCATTATCGAGAAAAAACTACATTCATTTCGATTACTCGATATGCAACAAGCTATTTTTGATTTAGCGACACAGTATCTACGCAATTACGGTTTATCTCATACCTTAGCGTTGCCCGATGCAATTATTGCTGCGACCGCTATTTATTATCAAATGCCGTTATTTACTTATAATCGTAAAGATTTTAAGTTTTTACCTGATATTCAGTTAACAAATTTTCCCTAATTAATATGTATATGATATTTACTTATTCTCAAGCTCTGGCTTGGTAATGTTATATTCGAAAAACTAATATTTTTTAAACAAAACGAGGATTAATGATGGCAGTTGGACAGTGTGATTTTCCTATTATGCCTAGTATTGCAGGGATTACTTTAGGGACGGCGTGTGCGGGTATTAAGCAAACCGTTAGAGATGATATTTTATTGTTACACGCGGTTGAAGGTTCAAGTTGCGCAGGGGTGTTTACCCAAAACGCGTTTTGTGCCGCGCCTGTTCATGTTGCAAAAGCCAATCTTGCCCACGCGCCACGTTGGTTTTTGATTAATTCGGGTAATGCCAATGCGGGAACGGGTGACAAAGGAATGCAGGCAGCATTAACTTCTTGTGCCGAATTAGCCAAGCTGACAGGCGATAAGTTAAATCAAGTGTTACCGTTTTCTACGGGGGTGATTGGACAATTGTTACCTGTTACAAAAATTACTGCCGCATTGCCTAGTGCGATTGCTCAGCTTAATAGCGACAATTGGGACAAAGCTGCTAAAGCGATTATGACCACCGACACTTTCCCAAAAGGTGTGTCTAAAAGTATTACGATTGCTGGCGAAATCATCACTATTAATGGCATATCAAAAGGCGCGGGTATGATTCAGCCCAATATGGCGACCATGTTGGGTTTTATTGCCACTGATGCCAAAATTCAGCAACCGTTATTGCAACGCTGTTTAGCTGTTGCCGTTGAACAATCGTTTAATCGTATCACCGTTGATGGCGATACTTCGACCAATGATGCCTGTGTGATTTTTGCCAGCGGTCAAAGTACCGCGCCTGAAATTACTGCTGAATCTGAACATTATTGGGTATTTGCCGACGCGCTAATGAGCGTTTGTAAGCGATTGGCAGAGTTGATTATTCGAGACGGCGAAGGTGCGACTAAGTTAATCCGTATCGTGGTGGAAGAGGCATTGCACGATGAAGAGGCGGTGCGGGTAGCCAAAACCATTGCCCATTCACCGCTGGTTAAAACAGCGTTTTTTGCCAGTGATCCCAATTGGGGACGAATTCTTGCCGCTGTTGGACGAGCTGGCGTGGAGTCTATGGTGTTGGAAGATGTCCAATTATATTTGGATGAGGTGTGCATAGTCAGAAATGGCGGCTGTGCTGATGATTACACCGAAGCCGCTGGGCAAGCAGTGATGAATCAGCAGGAAATTACCGTGACGGTTAAATTAGGACGCGGAACGGCAATACAAGAAGTATTGACCTGCGATTTTTCTTACGATTATGTGAAAATCAATGCTGAATATCGGACGTAAGCTTGGTAATTACTGCTCACTGTTAAACATTTTTCCGTTTACCCTTCGACAAGCTCAGGGCGAACGGAAAAATTTAAAGCGTTTAAGTTAAGTCGTTCGTGGTGAGCTTATCGAACCACGAACGGCTTAACTTAATCCGTGTAGCAGTTGGTGTTATCAAAAATCCCCAAGGACAGGTGTTAATCGCTTTGCGTGATAACGCACGTCACCAAGGCGGCTTGTGGGAATTTTCAGGTGGAAAAATCGAAGTGGGCGAAACCGCTGAACACGCTTTAAAACGTGAACTCAAAGAAGAACTGGGCATTGAGGTGCTTAGCGCGACTCCGTTAATCACTATCAACCATTCATACCCCGATAGGGTCGTGCAATTAAAGGTATTTTTGGTGGAGCAGTTTGCAGGTGAAGCGCACAGTGCAGAAGGTCAGATCATTAAATGGGTTAATGTGCAGGATTTAAAACACTATGCCTTTCCTGCCGCTAATCTGCCCATTATCACCGCCGCACAATTGCCACCGTATTATGCCATTCTCGATGACAGCGAGCCGTCGCTATTAGCGGCTAATCTACAAACGTTATTGGCTAGGGGGTTGAAGCTGATACAAGCGCGTTTGAAAAACTTATCAGCCGAAGCTAGCCACGCGTTTATTCAACAAGCGTATCCCTTATGCCAACAACATGGCGCGTTACTGCTCATCAATTCAGCCATTAAACAAGCGGATAATCTGGCAGATGGACTGCATTTAACCAGCGGTGATTTAATGGCATTGCAATCCCGCCCTACTCATAGCCAATGGTTAGCCGCTTCTTGTCATAACCGTGAACAACTCCAGCACGCTGAAAAAATCGGGGTAGATTTTGTAGTACTCGCGCCCGTGTTAGCCACCCAAACTCACCCCCACACCGCACCACTCGGATGGCAACAATTCGCCGAACTGGTGAGTCAATGCAATCTCCCTGTGTACGCGCTAGGTGGTCAAACCCTAGCTGATTTAAGTAGCGCACAACAAGCAGGCGGTCAAGGCATAGCGGCTATTAGGGCTTTTTTATAGGTTCGTGAACCTGATTTAAGCGACATCGAAAATAGACATTTTTGACAAACCGCTGCATAGCCCCACCATAGAATGACTTTGTTTTGGCAATTTATTTCATTCTATGCGACTTATCATAGACAACTGAATCGTGTTGAGTTATTGTTTGAAACGAGAAGGCATAATGTGTGAGTGCTTACTCAGATTGGTTTTTTGGTCAGTGTTATAACCACGTTAACAGCCGTTATAACTGACCTGATGGCTTATACATTTTAGGAGGAATTAACCATGAATAAAAAGTTATTGACTGCCTGTGTGCTTAGCGGTGCATTACTATTTGTAGCGACTGCTAACGCTGAAGAAGAAAAAAGTTATTTGTCTGGTTTTAGTGATAGAGCCAGCCAAGGATTTGCCAATACAACGACTGGCTTCATTGAGTTACCCAAAAACGTTATTAACATCAGTAGTGAAAGCAATGTGTTTGTTGGTTCAACATGGGGCGTGTTACGCGGAACATTTGAAGCTGTGGGTAGAACAGTTGTCGGTGTTGCAGAATTAATTACCTCACCTATTCCAACTGACCCTTATGTTACGCCGCCCTATGTATGGAATCGTTTTAGCGAAGATACCCGTTATTTTGGTCAACACCTACCAGGCTACTGGACTACTTATGGACCTGACGACGGCGAATAAAATTCCCTGCTTAAGTGTTTAATGAAAGCTCACTTTTTTTGCTAAGCACTTAAAGCGTTATATTCATCCGCCACTAAAAGGTGGGGATTTGACTGAGAGGATAAAATTATGAAAACACACTATAACTACCTAGCCTTTGCTGTGTTAATCACCGCACTCAGTGCTTGCAGTGCGCCACCGCAAAAAGACATTCCCGCACTTACCGCTGGAATTGATGCGTCAGTTGCTGGTCATTACGGTCAGGCAATACTGCATGAAGATCAAGCCAATAAATCACGCGCCGTCGCTAACAAAGTGTTGGATCATTGGACTAATGACCATTATTGGAATATTGACGAATATCAAAAAGGTATGGATGCTGCGTCTGCTTCTGCTGCACATCGTCTTGAATCTGAAAAAGAGTTATGCCAATGGCTAACCGAGGTTCATGGTCAAAATCATGCCCAAGACACAGCATTTTATCAAGCGGTTGCCTACTTCCATACAGGTAAAGATAAACCATTTAAAGTCAACAATGAAGACATAGCTGTTGCAGGTCATTGGCTACAACTCTATCCAAATGCAACTGCCGATGTCACAGCTTCGGCGGACACCATTGGTAGCACTGGAAGCAATCAGAGCTTATCTGAGAGAAGAGCTTCTGCAATCAGTAACTTACTAATGTCTCATGGAGCAAGAGCAGAGCAGCTTCATGTAACCGCACTAGGTGAACAAGGACCTCCACACACACCTAGCCAACCACACCGTTCTGGTGCGGTGGGTGCTATTCATTTCAACTACGCGGATTGTCCGAATTTAAAATAAGTTAAGCTAAGTAGGGTGTGTGCGATGCGCACCCTACACAGTTTACTCAACATCAAACGTCACAAAATAAACCACCCTGCTTTCAATTGGTCACTGGAATCCATAATTAAAACGTGTTCGCCACTCAAATAACTCATAAACACTCCCCCTCCGCATTTTTAATTTTTAGGAATTTCGCAATGTCCCCATTCAATAACACTACAGCAAGAAAAACATTATTTTATCCAATAACATTTATCTGTTTATTTTTATTCAATAACACATTATTTGCAGACGATAGTTGTACGGGTGACTGTATTAATTGACACGGAGAAATTACCTTAGGTAATGGCGATAAATATGAAGGTGAATTTAGAAATGGTAATCCAGATGGACAAGGAATCTACAGATTAGCTAATGGTGATAAATATGAAGGTGATGTTAAAAATGGTAAGCCAGACGGAAAAGGAAAACATAGATTAGCCAATGGCGATAAATATATCGG
>Ga0194060_10002474_pt1 | contig 13128 bp, 14 predicted proteins | sample SepL225m_MetaG_FD_163427 | JGI IMG/M metagenome (GOLD analysis project Ga0194060, IMG submission 163427) | Anoxic zone freshwater microbial communities from boreal shield lake in IISD Experimental Lakes Area, Ontario, Canada - Sep2016-L222-5m | ecosystem: Environmental > Aquatic > Freshwater >... | reverse complement strand
TTTAATACACTTATTTGCGAATAAATATTTCTTCACATTCTGAAAAGAATAATTCTTATCATATAAATTTGGATTGAGAAATTATTGAAACTGAAAACTATGAGCGACATAAAATTATTTGAAAGTAAAAAAGTACGCACCCATTGGGATGAAGAAAAAGAGGAGTGGTATTTTAGCATTATTGATGTAATAGAAATTTTAACAGAAAGTCCACGCCCAAGAAAATATTGGAACGCTTTAAAAACTAAGCTTAAAGCTGAAGGAAGCGAACTGTCCCATAAATTGGGACAGTTGAAAATGCAAGCTGATGACGGTAAAATGAGAGATACAGATGTGGCAAATACAGAAACATTGTTACGTATTATCCAATCCATCCCATCGCCAAAAGCGGAGCCATTTAAACAGTGGTTAGCAAAAGTAGGTTACGAACGTATGCAGGAAATTGCTAATCCTGAACAAAGTTTAGAAAGAGCAAGAGAGAATTGGCAGAAATTGGGTAGAAGCGAAAAGTGGATTCAACAACGAATGACAGGACAAGAAACCCGAAATAAACTTACGGATTATTGGAAAGAAAGTGGTGTTGAAAAGAAAGATGAATTTGCATTTTTAACTAATATCATTCATCAGGAGTGGACAGGATTAAGTGTGAAAAAACATAAAGATCTAAAAGGACTGAAGTCTCAAAATTTAAGAGATCACATGAGCGAGGCTGAATTAATTTTTACCGCATTGGCCGAATTGTCAACTCGCCAAATTGCCGAAACAATTTTAGCAAAAGGATTAAAACAAAATGCAGTTGCCGGAAAAAAAGGAGGTAAAATTGCAAAAGATGCTAGACTTGCATTGGAGCAAAAAACCGGAAAAAATGTTGTAACAAAAGAGAATTTTTTACCTCCTGCTAAAAATAAAAATAGGATTGATAAGAAATAATCACTCTGTCACTTTAATAATTTTTACCGGGCAGGCTTTAGCAGCATTTAAGTTTGCTTCCAACTCGTCTTCGTGAACTTTTGCAGTATGAAAACCTTTGCGGTCGCGCGAGCCAAGCAGCATCGCTTTGCCATCTTTTTTCGACATGGTCCATCGTTGCGGTGCATGTTCGCGGCAATAATTACAGCCAATACATTTATCGCGTTGAAGAGTTATCGTTATCATTCGGCAGCACTCACCATTTTATACAGCTTATCACTTTTGCGAATAGGTGTATCCAATTTAAACGAACATAAATCGCCTTTCACTGCTTCATCAACAGCTCCGGTTGAGGTATGAATTTCTTCAACCAAAGTTTCAATTGCACCTGTTGTTGGTCCGGTAATTAAAACCGAATCGCCTTTTTTCAAAGTATGAGATTCAATTAAAAATTCGGCAACACCAATCTTGTTAAAATATTTATTTCCCTTACCGAGATATACTTTTCGCATCTTGGCTTTCGAACCTGATGTATCTGTCCACTCTCCTAATTCTTGTCCCAAATAATATCCGCTCCAAAATCCTCTGTTATAAACTTGTTCCATCTTATCCTTCCACACTTTCGCTTTTTCCTGCGTGTATGATCCTTCAAAAACGGCATCAGCAGCCTGACGATAACATTCAGTAACACTTTTAACATATTCTGGCCCTTTGCCTCTGCCTTCAATTTTCAAAACTGTTACTCCGGCATCAATCACCTGATCTATAAATTCAATCGTGCATAAATCTTGTGCCGACATGATGTATTCGTTATCAATTGCTAATTCGTAACCTTCTTCCTGATCAATAACTTTATACGTTCTGCGGCAATTTTGTATGCATGCACCACGATTTGCCGATGCGTTATGCGTGTGCAAACTCAAATAACATTTGCCTGAAACAGCCATACACAGGGCACCATGCACAAAAATTTCTATTTCTATTAATCGACCCGATGGACCTTTCACATTTTCGGATTTGATGGCATCGGTAATTTTTTTCACTTGTGTTAAACTCAACTCACGAGCAAGTACAATCGTATCCGCAAAAAGCGAATAAAATTTTACCGTTTCGATATTGGTAACGTTCACCTGAGTTGAAATATGTACTTCCATATTTACCGAACGCGCATAAGCAATAACCGCCTGGTCAGCAGCAATAATAGCTGTAATACCAGCTTCTTTAGCAGCATTCACAACAGTTTTCACAATACTTAAATCGTGATCGTAAATAATAGTGTTAAGCGTAATATAAGAACGCACATTATTTTTTTTGCATAACTCAGCCACTTCGGGAATATCGCCCAATGTAAAATTCATGGTGGCACGTGCACGCATGTTCAACTGGTCGACACCAAAATAAACCGAGTTGGCACCGCCTTGTATAGCGGCCATCAGCGAGTCGAAACCACCCGCAGGTGACATTATTTCAATTTGTTTGTTCATGGATAATTTGCAAATGTATATTTTTATGCGAAACTGTTCATAGTGAACAGCCCAATGCCAATTTTGTTTATGTTTGAAAAAAGAATAGCAGTGAAAAATAAATTCATCATAGCATATAAAGCAAAAAACAAAGAAGCGCTGAGTGATAAAATACCAAGCGGTATGTTGTTGATTTCTGGTGTTTCTATTGTTAAACAAGTCGATAAAATTACAACCGATAAAAAAGCTAAGCAGTTTAAATTACTTTACATAGCTGATCAAATTTTGTGGGAAGAATTAGAGAAAGAATTGCTTGAAATAAAATCTCTTGAAACATCTTTTTTTGGCATTTTATTTGAAAATTATGATGCTCTTTCAATTTATGATTTGCAGTTAGTTGTGAATCTGAAACTAAATTTTCCTACACTAAAAATATTATTTGAAGTAACAAACAAAACAAAATCATCTTCACTTCAATCTATTATAGATATTGGGTTTGACGGGATTTATGCCGACAGATTAGATGACACAAAATTACTTTTGTTGGCAAACAAATTAATACTTCGTGAAGGAGAAAAAATAAAACCCGAAGCCAAAAAGAAATTTCAAAAACTCCGGAATAAATTAGATGAGCTTGATGAAGAATTGTTGAAATTATTGGCAAAGAGAATTAAGGCAGTAGACGAAATCTCCACAATAAAACATCAAAGTAATTTACAAATTGTACAGCTCAATAGGTGGAAAGACGTTTTGCGCTTAACCTTGAAACAAACTAAAAAAACAGGCATCGACAATGATTCGATAATGAACATTTTGGAATCAATTCATTTAAATGCGATTAAAGCACAAGCAAAAAATTACAGGAAAAAGTAATTCAATATAACTCTCCAGTTTATTTTTTGTTAACTAACTTTTCGTAATCGTTTAAAGCATTCAATCCTTTTATAATAGCTTTATCTGTTGTGCTGATAACTGTGAAGTAACCTAAGTCGCGCCACAACTGACGAGCAACTAAAGCTTTCAAATGAATTTGAATATACTCTTTCGAACGGGCAATATCAGCAGCTGTAGATTTTATATTTTTTGTTTGAACATACATAATAAACCCCTCAAACAAATCGGCATGAAATGTTGCGTTGAACATTTTTACATCGGTATATTTTTTCAATTCGTTACGATGTTTGTCGGTATAAAAATAGGCAAACTGATTAACCAAATTTGCTGATAAAATTTGTGTTAAAAATACTGACGAATAAGTGGTATCGAGTGGTACAAAAATATCAGGAGTAATGCCTCCACCTGCACGAACCACGCGACCTTTTGCAGTGTGATACACAGTTGAATCTCCTGATTTTATTTTGGTAGAATCTTGTAATTCTCCGTCTTCATATCGTTTATAAACCTCGTGCTCATAATCGTCATAGCCATTTTTATAAGTCTTTTGTATGCATCTGCCCGATGGTGTATAATAATGCGAAACCGTTAAACGCAAAACAGAACCATCGCGCAATTCAAATGGCTCTTGTACCAAACCTTTACCAAATGATCTTCGTCCGATAATTAATCCTCGATCCCAATCCTGAATGGCTCCACTCAAAATTTCGCTGGCACTTGCCGAACCCTCATCAATCAAAACAATGAGTTTACCTTTTTCAAAACATCCATCACGCTCAGCTTTAAATTCCTGACGGTCTTGTTTGCGACCTTCGGTGTAAAGCAATAATTTTTTATCATCAATAAATTCATCTGCCATTTCGGTTGCTGCCGATAAATATCCTCCAGGATTTCCACGTAAATCAACCACCAAATTTTTTATTCCCGATTTTTTCAAATCATTAAAAGCACTCAGGAATTCTTCATGCGTTTTTGCAGCAAACCGGCTAATTTTAATGTAACCTGTTTCGTTATTCAACATCATGCTCACATCTACACTATAAATAGGAATTGTTCCGCGTTTGATGGTATAATTTATTTTGCGGTGTTCATCCGGACGATAAATTTCAACGTGCACTTCTGTTCCTTTTGGTCCACGAAGCAATTTAAAAACTTTATCATTTGTAATTTTAACATTGGCAACACTTTTACTTTCAACACCAATTATTCTATCGCCCGCATGTATGCCAAGTTCCTGCGAAGGTCCGCCATTTAATGCCGACACAACCATTATGGTATCGTTTAAAATATTAAACTCAACGCCAATTCCTTCAAAATTTCCTTCGAGCTGTTCGTTTGATTGTTTCAAATCTGTTGCAGGAATATAAACCGAATGCGGATCAAGCTGATTGAGAATTTCGTTGATGCTTCTTTCTTCTAAATCATCAACATTCACGGTATCAACATAAACTTGGTTTATTATACTGATGATTTCGCTGAATTTATTTTTACCAGTAATGATGGCACGAATGTTACCTGCTGGCTTTAGCCATATACCGATTGCGATTCCGGCAGCTATTAACACTCCGTATATAAAAGGTTGCCATTTGTTGAAATTGTTCATACGATATTTGAAAACGGTGGCAAATATAACACCACACGACACTCAAAAAAGATTTGTTATGATTTTAATAGCCGACAGCGGTTCTACAAAAACAGAATGGGTAATGATTAATGAAGATAAAGCACAGCCTTCATTGTATACTCAAGGTATTAATCCTTATTTTCAGGATGAAATGGTGATTGAAAAAATAATTCGTGAAGAGTTGATTTCACAGCTAAACTTCCACCTTGCAGCTTCTAGTTTACAAGTTTTCTATTATGGTGCGGGTTGCTCTAATCAAACAAATTGCGAAACAGTTAAACGTGCCATTCAAAAAAATTTAGCAACAGCTGAAATTACAGTTGACCATGATTTGTTGGCTGCTGCTCGCGCTTTATGTGGAAACAATAAAGGAGTAGCTGCAATTTTAGGAACTGGTTCAAACTCGTGTCTGTTTGACGGAAAAAATATTGTTGCCAATAATCCATCATTGGGTTTTATGCTAGGTGATGAAGGCAGTGGCGGACATATTGGTAAAGAATTATTAAAGATGTTTGTGTATGGTGAATTGAGAGCAGAACTAAAAAAAGAATTTGTTTCTGCATTTAACATCGACAAAGAAATCATTCTTGAAAATGTGTATCACAAACCAAATCCGAATAGATATTGTGCATCGTTCATGCCATTTGTGGCTGCACATAAAAATAATGATCAGATAAAAGAAATGGTGAAAGCATCTTTCAACGAATTTTTTAAACGTCATATTACAAAATATTCAGACCATCAATTGCTTCCATTTTCGTGCGTTGGTTCGGTTGCACTTATTTTCAGAGAACAATTAGAAGCAGTGGCAAAGTCATACGGAGTGCATGTTCACAAGATTATTAAAAATCCGATGGAAGGATTAATTGAGTATCATACAAAATAAAATTACATGAAATTATCAAAAACTACTGAGGCTTCATCTAAGTATAATCATCTTGAAAAAATGAGTACAAAGATGCTGCTCAAAAATATTAATAACGAAGATAAAACAGTACCACTATCAATTGAAAAAGAGCTTACGAAAATCCAAAAATTGGTTGATGCTGTTTTTGAAAGAATGAAAAATGGTGGTCGATTATTTTACATCGGAGCTGGAACAAGCGGACGGTTGGGTATTGTTGATGCAAGCGAATGTCCACCAACTTTTGGTGTGCCCCATGGTTTAGTAATTGGATTAATTGCCGGAGGCGATGCAGCAATCAGAAAAGCAGTTGAGTTTGCCGAAGATGATGAAAAACAAGGCTGGAAAGATTTGAAAAAAAATAAAATATCAGCGAAAGATTGTGTAATTGGAATTGCTGCATCAGGCTCTACACCATACGTTGCTGGTGCATTACGTGAAGCAAGAAAAAATAAAATTTTAACCGGTTGCATTGTATGTAATAAAGGTTCTGTTGTTGCGAAAGAAGCCGAATTTCCGATTGAAGTTGTTGTGGGACCAGAGTTTGTAACTGGCAGCACTCGAATGAAATCTGGCACAGCACAAAAACTTGTTTTGAATATGCTAAGCACTTCACTTATGATTAAGTTAGGAAGAGTAAAGGGAAACAAAATGGTTGATATGCAACTTTCAAATAATAAACTCATCAAACGTGGTGTAAAAATGATCATGGATGAAATGAAAACCGATGAAAAAAATGCAACCACATTATTAAAAAAATTTGGCTCCGTTAGAAAAGCAATCAATTCAAAAAAATAGAATTACTCCATTCGCTGTTTTACAAAGTTTCTTTCAAAAGAGAATTTAATTTTCGTAATTTTACCATCCCATGATTGAGTATATTCTTAAAGTACTGTCGGTAATAGCGCTATCAGCTTTTAAATATGTAGGAGGTTTTGCATTGGCGTTGTTTCAATTTAAACACAACATTTACGAAACATTAATTTACAATGTAACCGGAGGCATGTGTGGTGTAATTATTTATCTCTATCTCTGGCATTTTATCGAAATTTTCAGGAAGAAATATTTCCCACACAAATCCATTCATGGTATTCGAATGAACAGAAGAAGACGATTTCTGGTAAAAATTGTGAAGCGTTATGAACTGTGGGGAATTGTGGCAATCACACCCATTTTCCTAACAGTTCCTGTAGGAACTGTTGTTGCTGCATTAATCGAAAAAAATAAATGGAAAATAAAATTAATGATGCTGATTTCGTTCACAGCATGGACATTTTTTTTACTGATTATTTATTTGCTTTTCGGAGATAGCATTAAGAATATGCCGTTGCTCAATAATTAATTTTCTGAAGCAACTCAAATAAAATTCCATCTTTCAATCCTGCACTTGGCGCATACAATTTTTCGATGTTCGCCCATTGTAATATTTTTAAATAAATATTTGCTGATGGTTCAATCACATCTGCCCTATCCGGATTTAACTTATATTTTTCAATTCGTTCTTTCAACGAAATATTTTTGATGTCGTTGTAAAAACTTTCGAGTTGACTGGTTGTAATATATTGTCCACTAGAGTCGGAAACAATAGACGCAATTTTATTAATTGTTCCGCTGGTGGCAATTGCATTGGTGTTTTGAACTTCGCTGATATGCGATTTCACATAATCTTCAACTTCTTTCCAGGCACTTTTTTTTACATTGTGATCGAGCAATCTAACTGCTCCAATATTAAATGAAACCGAATCGTGTGCAACACGATTTTTAATAACTGTCATCTCAGTACTTCCGCCACCAACATCAATTGCGAGGTAAGTTTTTTTTGATTCAAATAAATGTGTAATCGATTTTAAAATTAATTCTGACTCCCGTTTTCCGTCAATAATATCAATTTTCAATCCTATATTTTTTTCAACCTTATCAGCTATTTTTTGTCCATTTACAGCTTCACGCATTGCCGAAGTTGCACAGGCCATATAGTGTTCAACGCCATAAGCTTCCATTAGTAATTTAAACGCTTCCATCGATTTATAAAAAACCTGACGCTTTTCTTTGCTAATCTTTTTATTTTTAAAAGCATCATCACCAAGGCGAATTGGAATTCGAACAAATTCAACACGCTTAAACGGATCCGTTTCTCCAGTATCGTTTAACCTAGCTATTTGTAATCGAACTGCGTTCGAGCCAATATCAATTGCTGCAAATTTCATGAACTAATTTTTCACTCGCAATATGAATGTTTTGGATGAAAATAAATATATATAAATGTTAAATAATTATTTCTTAAGCCATTTAATAATCCATGGCAAATTGTTGATGTGTAATTTGAAATAAAGTTGCTTTGTTGCGCCAAAACCTTTGAAGAACTGCGCCACACCTTGTATTTCTGAACCTTCAAAATCCAATATCATTTGCTGATTGCTATATTTTTCAATGATGTAATCGAACAAAAAATACATGGCACGTTTTTCTTTCCCTTCATCATTTGAAGTTCCCATAAGGTAAAATATTCTGTTGTTACTAATTGCAAAAACAGCAGAAGCCAGCGTATGATTATTTTCATTTTTAACTGCCAACGGAATAAGAATTTTATGATCGGCTATTGCTTCTGTAATTTTTTCAAAACGTTTGTAATCTTTTTGTGTAACATTTAGGGTAGCTATTCCTCTTTGCAAAATGTACATTTCAACAACTTCGTTTACTTTACAAATGGAAATATTCAGATTTGACTTTTTTGATTTATTGGTATTTCTGCGCGAATGTTCAGTATAGTTTTTGAAAGTTTTAGTGTAGGGTTTATCTAAATCAAGAATATAATTTTTACGCTTTATTAATGCAATTGATGCACCTTCATCCGGTAACAAATTAGCATAATTCAAATTGATATCGATGTAACTATATGTAACCGGAATTGCTTGAATAAATTCAGTTAATTTTTCGGCATTGGCTAAGTTTGTAAAAAACAAACCAAGTTGTTGTGTAAACAGTGGTTGATACAAATACGATAACGAAAACTTATTACCGTGTACCATTGGAAAAACTGCTTCGTAATCATCTAAAACCAATGCATCCCAATTGGGCGCTGCCACATCTAAATACCACGAATAGGCATACATCATAGTGTTTAGCGAATGTTCAACACACGCATTCCACTTCGATTTATCAATTTGCTGATGTATTAAATATTTTATCAATTTACGCTGAATAGATTACCGCTAATGTATGCATTTTCTCAAAAACAGCATTCCAATTTTTCCAATCTGACTGCTCAGTTAAGTTTGAATTATGCCAAATGCTGATAAAATCTCCATTCACGTTTTTTACTTCTCTCATTAATTTCTCAATTTTAATTATGGCATCATCAATTGAAAGTTGTTCGTAATTTTTTAATGTAACATCCATCACAATTGGCGAATGAATAGTTAATGATGATGTTGTATTATTTTTGAGATTGTAAAACAAAAAAGGTAAACACGTTGACGCACGAAAACCACAAATAGAACTGTATGCCATTGAGTAGTCAGCCGAAAAATTTAAGTTCTCCAAAGCCTGATATGTTTCTGGAAGTGAAAATTTTAAAAAATGTTGCCGCGATTTAATTACTTTTTTGTTGAGCTGTTTTTCAAGTAAATATTTTTCTTTACCGATGCTTCTCTCATCTGAAAAATAAGAAGGATGCAATCCCATTTTATGTTTCTCAGCTATTTTTTGCAACAAACGTTTCATTACATCACCATCAGGAGAAATATTTTTATCATACTTCGTTCCAGTTCTCATCAAAACAAAATAAATCAGTGTTGCTTTATATTGTTGTGAAATTTTTTGTATGAAATCGTATGTATCATATGGGTCATTTATTGCGCCAAAATTAAATTTAATCTGCTCTACACAATCCATTAAACGGCCATGAAATAATGCATTCCAAAACTTCAACTTTTGCCTGATCAAACCAATTCCTTTGTATTTATAAGCAAAATCAATGTCTATTGTCGATAAAACTCTGAACTGATTTTCTCTAATTTTTGTTTGCGGAAATTTCTCGTGTATAAGTTCTTTCAATTTTTTTGACCAAACATCAATAAGTGGTGTTTCGATAAAATGATTTCGAAAGGCCAAACTTTGTTCATGTAAAAATCTGCCATGTTCATCTTTTCTATTTGGCAGGTCTGCCTGTCGGTCAGGCAGGTATTCTTCATATCGCGAAAGCAAATAAAAAGAAGCAGCAAAAATATCAAATGGAATTTCAGAATCGGTTTCAAAAAAAATGGTATTCCAATCAATATGGCTTTTAACTTGAATATTTTGTTGAGAAATTTTTTCTTCAAAAAGCAGTGAACTAGGATTTATGTTAATCACGTCTGCAAAAAATAAATCGCTGTAATTTATTTTGGCACTTCCTATTTTATTGAATTCGCTTTCATCGTTCGTTACAATAAAATCAACTCCTATTCGTCTGCCAAACAATTCGGCAAGAATATAATTTAATCGTTCTGACTTTTGTTTTGTGTAAATCGAAAGCATGATATTGTTTGCAATTTATGTTTTTACATCTTGCATAAAAATCATCAGGTAAAATTTTTTAATCATTAATAAGCCTTTATTTTCGCGACATGAGTGAAGAAGTTTTCAAAAAAGTTGTTTCGCATTGCAAAGAGTATGGTTTTGTTTTTCCATCGAGCGAAATTTATGACGGGCTTGGTGCCGTTTATGATTATGGACAAAATGGTGTTGAACTGAAAAATAATTTGCGCTTGTATTGGTGGAAATCGATGGTGCAAATGAACGAGAATATTGTAGGATTAGATGCTGCTATTTTTATGCATCCTAAAGTGTGGAAAGCCAGTGGTCACATTGATGGTTTCAGCGATCCGATGATTGATAACAAAGATTCGAAAAAACGTTACCGTGCTGATAATTTACTCGAAGATAAAATTGCCCGTTATGAAAAAGATGGCAAGACAAATAAAGCCGAAGAATTACAAAATGCTTTAGACAAAGCTTTGCTTGATAATGACCTGGCTCAACTCAAAAACTTAATCGAACAACACGAAATTGCTTGTCCGATAAGCGGTACCCGTAATTGGACAGATGTTCGTCAGTTTAATCTGATGTTCTCTACCGAAATGGGTGCAATGGCTGAGGGTCCCGATAGCTATCGGGATAAAATTTATTTACGTCCGGAAACAGCTCAGGGAATTTTTGTAAACTTTCTAAATGTTCAAAAATCAGGAAGAATGAAAATTCCTTTTGGAATTGCACAAACAGGAAAAGCTTTCCGCAACGAAATTATTGCTCGTCAATTTATCATGCGTATGCGTGAATTTGAGCAAATGGAAATGCAGTTTTTTATTCGCCCAGGCACACAAAAACAATGGTACGAACATTGGAAGGAAACACGTATCAAATGGCATCATAAATTAGGATTTGGAGCAGAGAAATATCGTTTTCATGATCATGTGAAACTTGCTCATTATGCTGATGCTGCCGTTGATATTGAATTTGATTTTCCATTTGGTTTTAAAGAAATGGAAGGCATTCATTCACGTACCGATTTCGATTTAAAAAATCATCAAGAATTATCAGGAAAAAAACTACAATATTTCGATAACGATATTGATGAAACCACAGGAAAACCATACGGAAATTATATTCCTTATGTGGTGGAAACGTCAATCGGTTTGGATCGATTGTTCCTCGCAACTTTATGCGCAAGTTTTGTTGAAGAAGAGGTTGGCGAAGGTGATAAAAAAGAAATGCGAACCGTTTTAAAACTTCCAGCAATTTTAGCTCCTGTAAAAGTGGCTGTATTTCCGTTAACTAAAAAAGATGGTTTGCCCGAAGTGGCCGAAAAAATAATTGCTGATTTAAAGTTTGATTACAATTGTTTTTATGAAGAAAAAGATGCCATCGGAAAACGTTATCGCAGGCAAGATGCTGTTGGAACACCTTATTGTATAACGGTTGACCACGATACGTTGATTGACCAAACTGTAACCATTCGTTATCGCGATACAATGAAACAAGAGCGTATTCCGATTTCTAAAATCAAAGAAATTTTAGCAGAAGAAATTAACTGGAAGAAGTTTTTGGGTTAAAATATTTCCCGCAGATTTCGCAGAAAAGCGCAGATTTTCAAAAATGTTTTCTGCGAGAATTTGCTAAATCTGCGAGAGAAAACCAAAAGTCAATTTACTTTGTTTATTCATCTATGGAACTTCCAAACAACATCGATCCCATACAAAATAAAGTTGCCGAAAGTGGCTTGATCACTATCGACTTGGAAGATTTTTATCACCCAGGTGAACGCATTTTGTTTGATATAAAAGACCAACTATTTAGAGGTATGATATTGCGAGAAAAAGATTTTCGTGAGTTCATCAAATCACACAACTGGAGTCAATACCAAAATAAAAATGTAGCGTTCATTTGTTCTGTGGATGCCATCATTCCAACTTGGGCTTACATGTTATTGGCTGTGAATATCGAACCATTTGCCAATCGTTATGTTTTTGGAAACTTGGAAACGTTGGAAACTGTTTTATTCAACGATGCGTTGCAAAAGATTGATGCTTCAACTTATAAAGATGCACGAGTTATCATTAAAGGTTGCGGAAAATTTCCTGTACCGGTAAGTGCATATGTCGAAATCACTCACAAACTTGCGCCACACGTAAAAAGCATGATGTATGGCGAAGCTTGCAGCAATGTTCCTATTTGGAAAAAGAAGTAATTACTTTACAGCAATTACCGAAATCTCTACATTAGAATTTAACGGAAGTTTTGAAACCTGAACCGTTTCACGTGCCGGATAGTCTTTCGTAAAAAACGAACCGTATGTTTCATTGATTGCTGCGAAATCTCCAAGATTCACACAAAAAATTGTTGCCTTCACTACGTTTGAAAAATCCATTCCTGCTTCTTTTAAAATAGCTTCCAGATTTTCCATCACTTTTTTTGTTTCAGCCTTAATATCGCTCTGAACCATTTCTCCAGTTTTGGCATCTTTTGGCACTTGTCCCGAAACGTAAAGTGTGTTTCCTACTAATACTGCATGGCTGTAAGGTCCAATTGGCGCAGGTGCACCGGCTGATGTAATTATTTTCTTTTCCATTGAATTTGTCTGCTTACTTTTGTTTGCAAATGTAGTTTGAGAAAATGAAAATACTGGCACGAGGTGAAAAAATACGCACAGAAGAATTGAAATTGAAACTCTCATCGGTTGATTGTGATTTAAAATTGATTGATGATACTGATTTATCATCGGCTAATTTAGGTGATTATGATTTAATTTTTGATTTGGATTTTGATGAGCACGATGATCAATTAAAATATTATGC
>Ga0194060_10002473_pt1 | contig 13128 bp, 12 predicted proteins | sample SepL225m_MetaG_FD_163427 | JGI IMG/M metagenome (GOLD analysis project Ga0194060, IMG submission 163427) | Anoxic zone freshwater microbial communities from boreal shield lake in IISD Experimental Lakes Area, Ontario, Canada - Sep2016-L222-5m | ecosystem: Environmental > Aquatic > Freshwater >... | reverse complement strand
CCACCTCGCCTCACCGCCTCCTCGCCTCGCCTCCTCGCCTCCTCGCCCAACGGTAAGGCATGTTTCAAAATGGGCACATTCAGCGTGACCGTCTTGCGATGATGCGACGAGGCGATGAGGCGATACGGATCGCCTCACCGCGTCATCGTTTCGTCGCTGAACTGTCACGCTGATTTGAAACATGCCTAAAGCCCGATTGAACCATACCCAAAGATACGCACTCTGTAAAATCTGTAGAGGGCTGCGTTTCTTACTATACGGCAGGGAGATCTGCCCACGGTAGCATCAGGAGCGACATGGTATGACAATTGATCAGGGCTGGGATGAAGGATGTGTGGCGGCACCTGGGCTCAGCGGTGTTGCGGTTGTTGCCGCCGCCGATGGTGAGATCGATGAGCCAACCCGCGCCCATCTCCAGATGTGCCCGCACTGCGCCACCCGAGTCCGGCAGATGCGCCAGCTACAGACACGTCTGCGCCGCCAGTTCTACCGACTCTTCTGCCCCACCACAGACCTGCTCGTGGATTATTGTCAGGGCCTGCTCGACCCATACCAACGCACAATCGTAGCCCATCATCTTGCCACCTGCCCCTGTTGCACCAGCGAGGTCGCCCTGATGGAGTCGATTGAGCCACTCTCGGACGTACGTGCCCCGCGCACCGGGGCATATTTCGTTCCCCGCCATACCCGATAGCGGATTTTAAGAACGAAGAACGGGCGCCCGGCGACACTGTCGCTGGACGCCCGCTGTGTTGTCCGAGGGCTGATCTACGCGAAGTGATCGGCGATGTAGGCGGTGAGGTCGGAGACACGCACCGAGTAGCCCCACTCGTTGTCGTACCAGGAGACGACCTTGAAGAAATCGTCGCCCATTGCGATGGTCAGCGGCAGATCGACAATGCTGCTGTAGGTGCTACCGATAAAGTCGCTGCTGACCAGTTCAGCGGTGCTGACGCCGAGGATACCCTCAAGCTCCTCGCTCTCGCTGGCCTCAACGAACACCTGGTTGATCTCCTCGACGCTGGTGGCACGGCCAAGCAGCACCGAGAAGTCCACCAACGAGACGGTGGGAGTAGGCACGCGCACGGCGTAGCCGTGGAACTTGCCCTTCAGTTCCGGGATCACCAGGGCGACGGCCCTGGCGGCACCGGTGGTGGTGGGAACGATGTTGAGCGCAGCGGCGCGGGCACGGCGCAGATCACTGTGGACGTTGTCCTGAAGGTTCTGATCCATCGTGTAGGCGTGGATCGTCGTCATCAGACCGCGCTGGATGCCGAACTTGTCGTTGAGTACCTTCGCCACGGGGGCCAGACAGTTGGTGGTACACGAGGCGTTCGAGAGGATGTGGTGCTTCTCGTGATCGTACTTCGTCTCGTTTACGCCGAGGCAGATGGTCAGATCTTCGCCCTTTGCCGGGGCAGAGATGATCACCTTCTTGGCTCCCGCCGTCAAGTGAGCCTTGGCCTTCTCGGCATCGGTGAAACGACCGGTGGACTCGATCACAATATCGACGCCCATCTTGCCCCAGGGCAGAGCCGTGGGGTCGCGCTCCGCAAGGGCCGCGATCTCATAATGCACGTCATCGTAGTCGACAATGATCTTGTCGCTGGTAACGCTCACTTCACCATCGAAAGGGCCGTAGGTCGAGTCATAGCGAAGCAGGTGTGCCAGGGTCTCATTGTCGGTCAGATCGTTGATAGCGACAATTTCGAACTCATCAGGATGGTACTCGAGCATAGCCTTGAAACTCTGTCGACCGATCCGGCCGAAACCATTGATAGCGACGCGAACCATGAGTCGTGCCTCCTTAGACTGGATACGCAAAATGCTCGCAAACATCTGCGGGCGGGGCAACGATGCTCCCGTTTGGCGATATGTAGCGCACGCCAGCGGTCTTGTCACCGTTGCGAGAACACGTCTGTTTGACGGGGTTTATTATAACATGCTTTGGCACGATGTTTCTGGACGGGATAGATATGCTACAATCGGTAGTACGATCTGGCGACGGAGGGATTTGGTCATGATACTGACGATACTGACAGCAGCAACGATGGGCGTGCTAGGGTTCTATGGGTTCTTTCGCGGGGTGCGCCGTGGACTCATCGCAGTAGCAGGCACGTTGCTCGGTGCGGTGCTGATCAATCTCTGGCAGGCCCGCTGGTCAGTGTGGCTACGCACCCAGATGGAGCAACCAGCGTGGCCCACCTTCTTGCTTACGGCGGCGATCTTTCTGCTGGTGGCGCTGCTGGTGGGCTACGGCGGCAGCCTGCTGCTCCCGCCGCGTGACCCGAAGGCGAAGGGGCTAGGCGTGCGCGAACGCGCCCTCGGCCCCCTTGTCGGTGCCCTCAATGGTGCGCTGATTGTCAGTTACCTGCTGCGCTATGCGAACGAGAACTGGCCGAATGGCGAGGCATCCGACATGATCGCGGCGTCGCCCCTGGCGAGTCTGTTCGACGCATGGCTGCCCTGGTTTATACTTGCGATGGTACTGACGACCACGCTTTTTGTCCTCTTGCGCGGCACCCTGCGTCTTTCACGCATCCTCAACCGACCGATAGATAGTGGGGCGACGACGGCAACGAGATATACACCTCCCCCTGCCAAGACGCCGCCGCCTCTCACCCCCACGAAGGATACACCCCCACCCAAGACCGTCGCCGAGGCCGACCGGCGCGTCCTTGAGAAGATTGAACAGGCTAACAAAAAGTAGGGGCGTGATCAAAATGAAATCGCCCGCTCGCCCAAGCTCGTGCCGGGCCAGATGCGGATGCCGTGCTCTAGGCGATTCTCCGGCCCCAGGCTGCAATCATCGCCGATGATCGACCCGTCGGTAATCATCGTCTTTGCACCAATCCGGTTATTGCGACCAAGCACACAGTTCCGCAGCGTCGCCCCCTCGCCAATCTCGTTTCCGTCCCAGAGTACCACCCCCTCAAGGGCCGCATCCGCGCCGATCTGGCAGCCGTCGCCCAGCACAGTCGGGCCGATCACCCGCGCCCCGCGCCCAATCTTCACCCCGCGCCCGATCACCACCGGGCCAACCACCTGGGCCGACGAGTGGATGTCGGCGTCACCCTCCAGCCAGACTCGGTCGGCGATCTGTTGGCCACGGAAGTTATAGCGAACCTTGCCGATCAGAATATCGTGATGGACATCGAGGTAGGTTTGCGGTTTACCAATGTCTGTCCAATAGGCCCGCGAGGGAAAGCCAAACATCGGATCGCCCGTCTGGAGCATCACCGGGAAGAGGCCGCGCTCGAACATATAGAACTGGGACGGCGGCACATAGCGCAGAACCTCCGGCTCGATAATGTAGGTACCCGCATTGATCAGGTTAGTGGTGATGTCCTCGGCACGCGGCTTCTCCAGAAAGCGATGAACCCGGTTGTCCTTATGCATCTCCACAAGACCAAACTGGGTGGGATCATCCACCGGGGTGAGCGAGATCGTCACCTTGCTCTGCTTTTCGCGGTGGTAGGCCAGCATCGCTTGGAGATCAAGGTCGGTCATCACATCGCCGTTGAAGACAAAGGTGGTATCGTCGAGCAGGTGTTCGACATTCTTCACCGCACCGGCGGTGCCACGCGGCTCGTCCTCCTTGATGATGTGCAGTTTCATATTCAGGCGCGAGCCATCGCCAAGGGCGGTGTGGAAGCGGTCAGCGAGGTATTGAACAGCGAGGACAACCTCGTCGATGCCTTGGTCACGCAGACGGATGAGCATCGACTCGATAAATGGCTGGTTCACCAAGGGAATCATCGGCTTGGGGGTGTTGCAGGTGAGCGGACGGAGGCGTGTGCCAAGGCCACCGACGAGGATCACGGCTTTCATTGGGGACTCCCTCACTTGGTTAGGATGATGACAGGTTTGCCGTTAGAACCCACCTCCCGGTGGGAGTATGGAGGCGGCGTTGCCGCCCTCATGCTTTTTTTTTTGTTGAGAATTAGGGGGCGCAACCGCCCATACTCAATAAAAACGTAGATCTGGAGATTTACCCCCACTATTGGAGACTTATAGCAATCCTCTTGGGGTTGTTGTGTGGAGTCAAGGCTGTAGCCGGATAAGGCCGCCTAAAGGCTCGACTCCTTTTCATAACCAGTTTAGGATTGCTATACCTCACTGCGAACGGCATCCCGCCAGTAGGCGAGGATGTCGCTCATTGTCTGGCGAACCGTGATAGATGGCACCCAGCCGGTACAATCGCGCAGCTTGCGCGCATCGCAGGTGATGAGCGGTATGTCGATGGGGCGCATCAGGTTGGCGTTAGACTGCACCTCAATCGGCGTCGTACTCTCGGCGAGCACCATGGTGAGCATATCACGGATCATCACAGCAACGCCCGTGCCCACATTATAGACCTCACCTGCAATGCCGTGTCGCATCAGCAGAGCGTAGGCGCGCACAATATCGCGGACATCAGTGAAGTCGCGGCAGGCGCTGAGGTTGCCCACCTGCATTACCGGGGGCTGGAGTCCACGCTCAATGCGGGCGACCTGGCGGGCAAACGCCGCCGTAACGAAACGCTCGTTCTGACGTGGGCCAATATGGGTAAATGGCCGCACGCGCACAATGTCAAGGCCGTGGCTGAGGTGATACTGGAGGCCGAGCATCCCCTGCGCCACTTTGCTCACCCCGTAGGGACTGGTCGGGCGAAGCGGGGCCAACTCGGTAATCGGCAGATCTTCGGGCAGGATCTTGCCATACTCCTCGTTCGTACCAACCACCAGCACCCGCGCCGGTATGCCGTGCGTGATTAGAGCCAGGAAGATGTGCAAGGCACCCAGCGTATTCGCCGCGAGTGTGGCCGCCGGGTCGCGGAATGACTCGGGTACAAAGGGCTGCCCTGCAAGGTGGAAAATCACATCGGGCTGCGCAGTGATAATCGCCTGCGCTGTGGACTCGGGGTCGGAGAGATCGGCCTGCACCAACGTGATCTGCTCGCGAAGGTGGATCAGATCAATCCCTGATGATCGTGACAGACCCCAAATCTCATAATCGCCCTGCTGGAGCAAGTACTCGGCCAGGTAACTGCCAACAAAGCCGTTGATACCCGTAATAAGTGCGCGCATAGGCGTGATGGGTGCCGATCAGACGGCGTTTAGCGCATTTCGATACGCAAGGTTTTCTTGTGCATTACGTTGACACGGTTTGTGCAATATGCTACAATACTGGGGCAATTGTAGCATGCTTTTGTGCATGATAGCGGTCATATGATCGTCTATGTACACCACCGCATACGTGACGATCACGGTTCATTCTACGACAATAGTGTGGGTACAACGAGACGCGGGGAAGGCGGGCGGGCATGGCACAGCAGCACTTTTTATCACAGTTCTCTGATAAGCCGCGCTACAACACAAAGGCGGTGGCTCAAGAGACGGGCGTTCCCGCCGACACCTTTCGCGCTTGGGAGCGCCGCTACGGGGTGCCACGCCCACAGCGAACCGAAGGTGGGCACCGCCTCTACTCAGAGCGCGACATCGCGACGATCCGTTGGCTGCGTGACCGGACCGCCGAGGGGCTGACGATCAGCCAGGCCATCGCGCTGATGACCGATGGTACCGAGTCGAACCTGGGCTGGCTGAACACGGCGGTTGATACCGAGCCGCACACCTGGGATCGGCTGAACAGCCGCCTGTTTGCCGCCCTGATCGACTTTGACGCAACCCGCGCAGAGCAGATTCTCGGTGAGGCGTTTGCGATCTACCCGCTTGAGGATGTCTTCCTCAAACTGGTTCAGCCGACGATGATCGAGATCGGCGAGCAGTGGCATGCCGGTAAACTCAGCGTCACCGTCGAGCATTTCGCCACGCAGTTCATCCGGCGCAAGCTCTCGGGACTTTTCAACACCTACAATATCACCGACGGGCGCGGACTGGTGATGATTGGCTGCGCGCCCAGCGAACAGCACGATCTTGGTGCCCTGATGATCGCGGTCTTCCTGGTACGCCACGGTTGGCAAGTGGTCTACCTTGGCTCCGAGGTGCCGCTACGCGATCTGCTCGACGCCGTGCGGCAGATTCAGCCCGATATTGTCTGTATGGCCGCCTCCACCACCGAAACGGCAGCCCAGTTGTTTGAGGTTGGGAAAGCTATTCAGGCGATGTCGCCGCCCTTCCCGGCGTTCGGCTTTGGCGGTCGTGCGTTTAATGTGAATCCGTTGCTCGTCCAACGCATGCCCGGCACCTTCCTCGGCAAAAACGCCCAGGAGGTGGTGGACACCGTGGCCGATATTCTCAGCGGACGCTAGGGATGTGCCGATAGTGACGCGGAAGGAGAGCCGTGTGGCGCTGCAATCTCTCTCATCGCTGGCCTTGAGTGTCGGCGTAACCGCAATACCGCAGCCGCTTCCCGCCGAGGAGCAACTGGCGCTGCTGTTTCACCTGACCGAGTTGCCGCCGCAGCCTGGGCCAGATGATCGACCGCCCCACCCTCCGCAGCGCGTCGCGGAGGCGTACCGCTACTGCGAGCGGATGATCCGCCAGCACTCAAAAAGCTTTTTCTTCAGCACCCAGTTCTTGCCCGTCGAGAAGCGCAGGGCAGTACACGCCTTCTATGCCTTCTGCCGGGTTACCGATGATACGGTGGATCATGCCACCGGCGACCCGGCCCGCGCCCTGGCTGAGTGGGTGCAGCAGGCCCGCGCTGAACACCCTGCGTCCGATAACCCAGTGCTGCTGGCCTGGCACGATACGCGCACAAGCTACAATCTGTCGCCCACGCTGGTTGATGAATTGCTGGCCGGAATGGCGATGGATCTGTCGATCCATCGCTACGCCACCTTCGCCGACCTCTGGCTCTACTGCTACCGCGTGGCGTCGGTGGTGGGCCTGCTGAGCATGGGCGTCACCGGCGCGGCCCCTGGGGCCACGCCCTACGCGATCAAGCTCGGCGTGGCCCTCCAGATGACGAATATCTTGCGCGATGTTGGCGAGGACGCTAAGCGCGGGCGGGTCTATCTGCCCCAGGAGGATCTGGAGCGATTCGGCCTGACGGCGGAGGATATTCTCACGGGCGTATACGACGAGCGGTTCTGCAGCCTGATGCGCTTTGAGGTTGACCGAACCTACCGGCTCTACGCCGAGAGCTGGCCTGGGATCAGCCTGCTCGCGCCGGATAGCCGACTCGCCGTGGCGGCGGCGGCACGGATCTACGCCGGTATCCTCGATAAGCTGGTTGCGAACGACTACGATTCACACACCAAACGCGCCTACTTGACCCTGCGCGAGAAGCTTGCGCGCCTGCCGCAGCTCTGGATCGATACGCAGAAGTTGTAGAGGCAATCCCCGCGCACGACCTGCGGAGTCCGAGCTATGCACACGTGGACCTTTCTGACCAACCACGCGCAGGTGTTGCTTTGCATCGCCCGCAGCCAGCACATGACGGCCAAAGAGATCGCCGAGGTGGTAGGAATCACCGAGCGTGCGGTGCAACGGCTGATCCGTGATCTGGAGGAGAGCGGCTACATTGTGGGTGTGCGGGTCGGTCGGCAGAACCGCTATGTTATCAGGATCGATCATCCCATGCGCCACCCGGCTCAGGCCGGTCATCTGATCGGTGCGTTGATCGATCTGCTCGGCGCAGGAAATTCGTAGGGGCGACCTCAACGTCGTGTGATCGCCGCTCAGCCCTCACCCCCAGCCCCCTCTCCCTGAGCGGGAGAGGGGGAGTCGGACGTGTCCTGGTGCGGAATCTCCCCTCGCCCCATGAGGGAAAGGGGCAGGGGGTGAGGGTCGGCGGGCAACTTTGACGTAGCCCTGTCTCCACCTCTCCTGATTCCTTCCACCTGCCACCGTGCTATACTAGCCGCCGGGGAACCGTCCGACCCGGAGGATCGCTATGGGATTCGAGGATGTCGTCATTTTTTCCGGCAGTAGCAGCCGTGGCCTGACTGAACGTATTTGTGCTAACCTCAACACGTTGCCGGGCAAGAGCGAGACGAAGATCTTCTCTGAGGGGAACACCTTCGTGCGCGTACTTGAGAACGTGCGCGGTCGCGAGGCGTTTGTTGTCCAGAGTACCGTCTTCCCCACCAACGATAGCTTTATGGAGTTGCTCTTCTGGATCGATGCCCTCAGCCGAGCGAGCGCCGCCTCGGTCACGGCCGTCATCCCCTACTTCAGCTACGCCAAGGGTGATAAAAAGGACGAGCCTAGGGTCAGCATCCGCGCCCGCGTCTGTGCCGACTGTATCGAGGTGGCCGGGGCCGACCGGGTGGTAACGATGGATCTGCACGCGCCGCAGATCCAGGGCTTCTTCCGCATTCCGGTGGATAACCTCTACGCCCTGCCGGTACTCTGCGATCATGTGCGCAGTTTGAATCTGCCCAATCTGGTGGTGGTCTCGCCTGACGCGGGGTTTGTCAAAGCGGCCCGTCGCTACGCCGCCTACCTGGGAGCCTCCCTGGCCATCGCCAATAAGGAGCGCCCCGATCACAGCGAGCACGCCGAGGTGCTGGAGATCATCGGCGATGTTGCGGGCAAGACGGCCCTGATCGTCGATGACTTTACAATTTCGGGGGGTACTCTCGCCGAAGTCGCCCGTCGGCTCAGTGAGGCCGGTGCCCTTGAGGTCTACGCAATGGTGACCCACGGCGTGTTCACCCCTAGCTCAATCGAGAGGATTGATAACAGCCCGCTGAAGAAGCTGTTTTTCACTGACACCATCGAAACCCAGCCGGTGCAGTTCTCGCCAAAGATGGAGGTCGTCTCGGTGGCCTCGCTCTTCGCCGAGGCCATCCGGCGGATCTATACCCACGAATCTATTAGTGGAATGTTCCCTGAGTGACGCGGTGACGTGGTGACGTGGTGACGCGGTGACGCGGTGACGCGGTGACGCGGGGACGCGGGGACGCGGGGACGCGGGGACGCGGGGACGCGGGGACGCGGGGACGCGGTGACGTGGTGACGCGGTGACGCGGGGACGCGGGGACGCGGGGACATCCCCTCACCGAGTCACCCCCTCACCGTGTCACCGTGTCACCCTGTCACCACGTCACCCTGTCACCACGTCACCCCCTCGTTATGATCGAGCGTACAGTAGCCCCATACTCGTCAGAAGAATTGCGGCACCGGCGATGCCGAGGGGGGCGAGGCGCTCGCCGAGGAAGAGCACGGCCAGGATCGTCGAGCCGAGGGGTTCAAGCAGAGCGAGGATGGTGGACACAGTGGCCGGGGTCGTGCTGAGGCCACGCAGGTAGAGGACGTAGGCTGCGGCGGTGGGCACCAGGCCCAGGTAAAGCAGGAGTGCCCACCCAACCGGCGGGTAGGCCAGGTACAGGCCGCCGCTCAGGGCCAGGGGGGCCAGGAGCAACGCGCCAAGGCTGAAGGCCAGGGCGATTGGCTGGAGCGGGTGGTAGCGCGGGGCCACGGCCCGCCCGGTCATAGTTACCACGCTGTAGGAGAGGCCCGCGCCCAGGGCCAGGGCTGCACCGCTCAGCAGAGTGGTCACATCGCCTGTCTGCGGTACCCCGCCCACCAGCAGACCCGTACCCACCACCGCGCCGCCCATCGCCAGCAGCGACGCCCGGCCCATGCGCTCGCCAAGGAATACGCGGGCCAGCAGCGCCGTGATCACCGGCGCGCTACAGATGTTGATCATCACGGCGGCCGCCACCCCCAGCCGGGGGATGGCCGCGAAGTAACAGACCTGGTAGGACGCAAAGGCCACACCCATCAGCGCGATCACCCCTAGGTCGGCGCGACGCACCTGAAGAAAACCCGGCCCCACCAGCGCCCGCCCCACCACCAGCAGCGTCGGCGCGGAGATCAGGAGGCGCAGGAACCCCACCCCCAGCGGGTCGGCTGGAGCCAGCCGGTAGAGGAGACTCACCGCCACCCCGATTGTGCCCCAGATCAGCGCCGCCATCGTGATCTGCGCCATCCCCGAGCGCGTGTCTCCCGTTGGCGCGATCTGCTCGATTGTTGTCACGCTCGCCCTCCTTAAACGTATATGGGAAGCGGATCTTTTTGATTGTCCCATCGCGGGTACCCTGTCACCCTGAGCGAAGCGAAGGGGCTTAACCCAATACTTTTCAAATAAGCTGATTTTGCGCCGGCCTTGCCCCCTCACCCCCAGCCCCTCTCCCTCACGGGGAGAGGGGAGATTCCGCAACAGGACGCATCCGACTCCCCCTCTCCCGCTCAGGGAGAGGGGGCTGGGGGGTGATGGCTACCCGGCGATCTCACGACTTTGCATCAGCCCTGCCGGAACAGGTCTGCTACATTACAATCATCGTTATCGTGTGTTAGGATGTGTAGTGTAGGGTTGTGTATTCCTCTGGAGTTTTTCTTATTTCTCAATCTGTGAGCAACATGAGCGTATCACACGGCACCATTTTTCTTCCTGGCCTTGCCGAGGTTACGAATACCGATCCACTCATCGTTGACCAGGAAACCCCCGTCAGCGCCGTGCTTGCGCAGCTCAATCAGAACGGGGCCACATGCGCCCTCATTCGTGCTAAGGGGCGACTCGTTGGTGTCTTCACCTTGCGTGATGTTATTCATCTGGCGGTGAGCGAGGCCGCGCCGAGTGAGGTGCTGCGGGGCCACCCGATTATCACCATCTCCTACGGCCACCCGGAGGGCATCGTGGCCGCCCTGCGGCTGCTCATGCAGCACCAAATCCACCATCTAGTCGCCCTCAACGACGAAGGTCAGTTCGCGGGGGTGATCTCGCACGAGAGCATCTGCGCCGCAATTACCCCGGCGATGCTTATGCGCTTACGCACGGTGGCCGAGGTGATGTCTACAAACCCGATCACCGCTGGGGCCGACCAGTCCCTGATCGAGATTGCCCGCATCATAGACGAGCACGACGTGAGCTGCGTGGTGATTGTCGTGCCGGGTACGGACGGTCGGCCATTGCCCCTTGGCCTGATCACCGAGCGCGACATTGCCCGCGCCCACGCCGCGCACCTGAGCCTCGCCATCACCCCGGCCCGCCAGATCCTGGCCCCACAGATAATCAGCGTCGCCCCAGATGCCACGCTCTGGGACGCCCACCAGGCTATGGATCGCGCCCACGTGCGCCGGGTTATCGTGGTTGGCCCCGCAGGCGATCTGATCGGCCTGATCACCCAGCGCGCCCTACTCTACTCCGCCGACCCGCTCGATCTCCAGCGTATCGCCGATTTGCTCCAGCGTAGCGTCGATGCACTCACGCCACGGCCACTCTCCCAGTTCCGCCCGTCGTCTGGCGATGCTCTTCCACGCAGGAGCATTCGCCTGCTGCTGGTGGACGACAACGAACTCTTCCTCAAAGTACTCCAACGCCTGCTGTCCAGTCGTGGTTTCACCATCGCGGGAGTGGCCACCAGCGGTCGGGCGGCGATTGAGCAGGCCCGTGCGCTCCAGCCCGACATCATTCTGATGGACATAGAGATGCCTGAGATAAGCGGCCTGGAGGCCACCAGCGCGATTATGGACGAGCGACCCGACGCACGGATCGTGATGCTCACCGTGGCCGAGGACGACGCCACGCTTTTCGACGCGGTGCGCAGTGGCGCAGCCGGCTATTTGCTCAAGGATGTCGATATTGACCAGCTTAGCCAATACATCCTCGGCCTGATGCGCGGTGAGGCGGCCCTCTCGCCAGTGCTGGCCCAGCGCGTCCTCGGTGCCCTGGCCCGCCAGATGCGCCAGGACGAAGCGCATCAGCCTGACCCCTCCAGCATGCTCACGCACCATCAGATTCGTATTCTTACGCTGTTGGCTCAGGGGAACACATACAAAGAGATCGGTCGTCTGCTCGGCTACAGCGAGCGGGCGATCAAGTATCACACGGGTGAGGCTATTCGGCAACTTCAGCTCAAAGATCGCGCCGAGGCCATCGCCTATTCCCGCGCCCATATGCAGCGCGGCTCCTGGCCCCAGGTCGGCGATGCCTAAATACGGGAGGGTTTTCAGAGAGGGGCACCCCTCCCTGAAAACCCTCCCGCGCACGACACACGAAACTCAGAGGGGTGAGTGCCGTGGGCGCTCACCCCTCTGCTATTACTGACGCTCCATTGTACCGTCGGGAAGCCAGCGAATACGGACACCGCCCACATCTGTCCAGAGCTCCTCCTCAACATCCTCATCCTCGGGGACGAGAACCGGGCCGCGATCACGCGACCAGAGCAGTAATTCGTTAATGGTGTACCAACCGGACTGGTAGCGCACTTGGTCGGTCGGGTTCAGCCAAAAGCGGATCTGGCCATCCATCCACTGCCAGCGCTCAAGCGAGCGCCATTCTTTCCCCTGGTCGTTCAGTGCGGTCTTTAGATCTTCGAGCATCCGCAGCAACTCGGGGAGGGTATGCCGATTGCTGTAGCGTAGCTCCAGCAGACGCTGGTTCACAGCGTCACGCAGGTGTTCTAGATCTGAAACGCTCATGCCCTCGATATCTATCTCGGTCACAGCGGGGTCCTTTCTGTGAATATCGGTCAGCCGTGTACCGGTGCGTGTACGATGTCGTGGAGCGATGAGGGTGGCTGTTCCGCGCCGATACCCAATCCAGAGCGGAGAACGTGGGTGTTGTGAATCCCGTACTGCGGTGTACATGAAAGGATAAACGTCTCACCCGCACATATATCATACCGCAACTTCATAGAATTAGCCTCAGGAAACCCGCCCGTTTACAGGGCATACGCAAAGTCGTGTGATCGCCGGGCAGCCCTCACCCCCAGCCCCCTCTCCCTGAACGGGAGAGGGGGAGTCGGAGGCATCCTGCTGCGGAATCTCCCCTCTCCCCGTGAGGGAGAGGGGCAGGGGGTGAGGGCCGGAGGGTGACTTTGCACATGCCCTGCGCCCGTTTACGGGTGGGAGGAATGAGGCTTGTGCGGCCTCACTCCCTGGTAGGTGTTCGCCTCCGCGCCGCGTGAAGCGGCGCAGGGCGGTGATACACGTGTACGTGTAGGGGATCGTCCCTATCGTGCAGAAGGCACGAAGCCGGTTCTCCGGTGGATACTGTTTTACGCACGTGAGCACCTGACCCGTGCAGGTTCCGCAGGGGAAGCCTCCGGCGGGTAAAAGGGTGAAGGTCGTAGGCGTTGGCCTCTGCACCCGCTGCCGGGTTCGCCCGGCAGGGCACCCGTAAACGTGCCGTACTGCTCGGATGCCGACTCGTCGGTAGCGCCAGAGCGAGTCG
>Ga0194060_10002472_pt1 | contig 13131 bp, 11 predicted proteins | sample SepL225m_MetaG_FD_163427 | JGI IMG/M metagenome (GOLD analysis project Ga0194060, IMG submission 163427) | Anoxic zone freshwater microbial communities from boreal shield lake in IISD Experimental Lakes Area, Ontario, Canada - Sep2016-L222-5m | ecosystem: Environmental > Aquatic > Freshwater >... | reverse complement strand
GCCCCAAATGGGTGTTGTACTAGGGGTTGGAAAAGCTCATGTTGGTGAATTTGGTAGTCGCGAAATAATTGCTAAAACTAAGTCGGAATTGATTTCTGCACTAGGCCCGCAGGGAATAGCCATTCTCGGAACGTACGACGAGTTCACACCTAATATGAACCCCAAAGCTGGCGTTCGCAAATTGTTTTTTGGCGAGAAGAGTCAATGTGACATTCGTGCGGCCGACATTGAAGTACGTGAAGGTAGGGCACACTTTGATCTAGTCACGCCAGATGGTCGAGCAGCTGTTAGCTTGCAACTCCTTGGCTTACATCAGATATCAAATGCGTTAGCTGCTGCGGCAGTTGCAACAGCGCTACATATACCTATCGAAACGATTTCCGCAGCCCTATCGACAGCTGAAGTTTCGAGTAAATGGCGAATGGCTATTTCCGAGATCGGTGAAGTAACTATTATTAATGATTCTTATAATGCCAATCCAGAGAGCACTGCTGCGGCGCTTCGCACTCTCGCTCTTATCTCCCAGGAGACTGGCGGAGTAAGTTGGGCCTTCTTAGGCAAGATGCATGAACTCGGCGAGTCATCCAACGATGAGCACGCCGCAATTGGCAGACTCGTCACTGAAATTGGGGTCGATCACTTGGTCGTTATCGGCGCTAGGGAATACCTAACGGACCTAACTTTAGATAGCGCTGGAGGTGAAAGTGCAGTGCATTACTTTGAAAGCAAGGTCGAGGCACTTTCGATGGTTGAACATTTTGCGCCAGGAGATGTCGTGTTGCTGAAAGCATCTCGTGCCGAAGAATTTAATTTATTAGCTGAATTGATTGAAGATAAATTACAGAATTCACCAGGGCGTGACGAGGTGGAGCAATGAAAGGGATCCTCTTTGCTGGTGCATTGTCATTAATTCTGAGTTTTATCTTTACGCCGGTACTGATTCGCCTGCTCTCTCGTCGTGGAGTTGGCCAAATGATTCGAGATGATGGACCGAAGTCCCATCATGTAAAGCGTGGAACACCAACCATGGGCGGAATAGTTCTGATTTTTTCTACCGTTGTTTCATACTTTGCCAGCCACTTAATTACCGGGGTTGGCATAACCGCATCAGCAATTCTCGTGATTTTTTTGATCATAGGCCTGGGCTTGGTTGGACTTCTCGATGATTGGCTAAAGATTTCTAGAAAACAATCACAAGGCCTAACAGCTAAGCAGAAACTATTTGGACAGGCGCTATTTGCAAGTGGTTTTGCATATGCAGGATTGCACTTCAAGGATGGTTCTGGTCTTGCGCCGATCTCACACTATTTCTCTGGGGTGCGCGATACATCAATTAAGTTAAGCATGGCTTTTGTAATTATTTGGATAATTTTCTTGGTACTTGGAAGCTCAAATGGCGTGAACTTAACTGATGGCTTAGATGGCCTGGCATCAGGCGCTGCGATTATGACCTTTATTTCATTTGTAGTAATTGGAGTTTGGGAGTTTGGCCAGAGCTGCGTTGTTTCAAATGTTGCGCAGTGTTACAGCGTCCGAGACCCACTTGATATCGCGGTACTTTCGGCGGCGCTTGCCGGAGCTTGCGCTGGCTTCTTGTGGTGGAATGCTTCACCTGCAAAAATATTTATGGGAGATGTTGGTTCCCTTGCACTCGGTGGCGCTATCTCCGGAATTGCAATCGTGCTTCGAGTAGAAGCTCTTCTAGCCGCGTTAGGTTCGCTCTTTGTTCTAATTACGCTCTCGGTAATTATTCAAACTGGATATTTCAAACTATCTGGAGGCAAGCGAGTCTTTAAGATGGCACCACTTCAACACCACTTCGAATTAATGGGCTGGGGCGAAGTAACTATCGTTATTAGGTTCTGGATTTTGGCGGGAATGGGAGTTGCCGGCGGGCTTGGCCTCTTCTATGGACAATGGGTTGTCTCGCAGTAATGTCTTATATAGCGGAGTTAAAAACCAAGAGAGTTTTGGTTATTGGGGCTGGTACAACGGGAAAATCTGTCGCCGCTTTCCTCTCAAATATTGGCGCAGATTTTTCGATACTTGATGAGAAAATTACCTCATTAGATGGAATCGAAGTACTAAGCGAAGTCCCAGATGAAGCTACCTTCGATCTTGCAATAGTTTCACCAGGCTGGCGGCAAGACCATCCGATAGTTCACGCCCTCTCTGCAAAAGGAGCGGATGTTATTGGGGAGTTGGATTTTGCTTGGCTATTGAAATCAGAGTTGAATCCAGATCAAAAATGGGTTGCGTTAACTGGAACAAATGGAAAAACCACGACAGTTCAGATGCTTGAGTCGATTTTGGTAACAGCAGGCATTTCTGGAATTGCCTGCGGAAATGTAGGAACCACGGTGGTGGAAGCGGTAACAAGTGATAACAGATTTAACGTATTAGCTTTAGAACTTTCCTCGTTCCAAATTGCTTGGAGCGCGCTTCCAGAATATGCAGCGGTCGCGATTCTAAATATCGCAGAAGATCACATTGATTGGCATGGAACTTTTGCCCAATATGCCGAAGCTAAGCTCAAACTACTTTCACAGTCGACTCTTGCTATTTTAAATCTCAGTGACCCAGAAGTCGTTCTGCGCTCTTCGAGTTGGAATGGTCGAAAAATCTTCTTTGGTTTGGATACGCCCCAGTCCGGTGAAATCGGATTGGTTGAGGAGTTATTGATCGATCGAGCCTTCGTTAATTCACCTGATGCTGCTGAAGTTTTCGCAGAGTTATCAGATGTAAAGCCTTCAGTCCCGCATAACGTTTCCAATGCAATGGCCGCCGCTGGTCTGGCACTTGCAATTGGAATCGCACACCCAATCGTTAAAGCCGGAATTGCCAATTTCAAATTGGATAGACATCGCTTAGAGAAGGTCTTGAGTCAGGATGGAATTGATTGGGTAAACGACTCAAAGGCTACTAATCCGCATGCAGCAAGTGCTGCGCTACTTTCACATCTTTCAAATATTTGGATCGCAGGGGGATTAGCCAAGGGGGCGAAAATGGATGATTTGATTCTTCGAACCAGCTCGCGAATTAAGGCGGCAATTATTATCGGCAAAGACGGTGAGTTAATAGCTACATCACTATCCAAGCATGCGCCAGAAGTTGATATCTATCGAATCTCAAATTCAACTAGCGCCCAAGATCTTATGGACCAGGTTGTTTCTTGCGCCCAGAAGATAGCCTCCGTTGGAGATACGGTTTTACTTGCGCCAGCTTGTGCATCAATGGATCAATTTTCATCCTATGCCGAACGCGGAAATCTTTTTGCGGCTTCGGTTTCAAGGTTGGTTGGCAAATGAAGAGATTAAAGGTGCCAAGTAAGTCTTACTCAAATTTTCTATCAAAACCGACAGCTTCCTACTTGATGATCCTAGGGAGCACTGGTGCCCTAGCCGGACTAGGCCTGATTATGGTTTTATCTGCCTCGTCAGTAACTTCGCTCTCTGAAAGCGGAAACACTTACGCAATCTTCTTAAAGCAACTCTTCTTCCTTGCACTAGGAATCGGAGTTTCACTAGTAACCATGCGGATGAAACTTTCGCACTGGGAGCACTTGGCCCGACTTGCTCTGCCAATTGGAATTATTGCTTTAATGCTTCCAATCCTCTTTGGTGTAAATGTAAATGGAAACAGAAACTGGATTCCCATTGGACCATTTACCTTGCAACCAAGTGAGTTCGCCAAGTTGGCTCTGATTCTTTATTGCGCGCTACAACTGCGGAAACATTTTGAAAGGAAAGCCCGAGGAGTTCAATCAAGTGCTATTGGAATAGTTGCGATTGGTACGGTGATATTTCTATTTCTAATACTTCAGGGCAAGGATTTAGGTACCGCAATTATTGTTGCCGGCATAGTTTTTGGAATGCTCTTCATCTCAGGAACAGATTTGAAAATCCTCTTCTCAATTACATCTCTATTTGCTATTGGCGGATTAGCACTTGCGGTAACCCAGCCAGCGCGACTTAAACGATTCAAAGCTGTAATTGATCCTTTCGCTCCAGATATTTACAAGCTGGCTGGATGGCAACCTGCACATAGCCTTATGAGTTTGGCAAGTGGTGGACTCTTTGGGGTCGGAATCGGAGCTAGCAAGCAGAAGTGGGCAAATTTAGCTGAGGCACACACCGATTTCATATTTTCAGTAATCGGAGAAGAGCTTGGGCTACTAGGAACTTTAACCGTAGTGTTTCTTTTTGCCATATTGATTTATGCAATCTTTCGAGTCGCCATTAACACCAAAGATTTATTTCAAAAGTATGTTGTTACGGGAATAGGTTGTTGGATAATTCTTCAAGTTCTAGTTAATTTGATGACCGATGTCGGAATCGTTCCAGTTATAGGAGTTACTTTGCCATTCATCTCTTATGGTGGTTCCTCGCTTGTCGCAAATTGTTTGGCGCTCTCCTTCGTACTAAACGTTGCAAGTAGAGAGCCTGACTTTAAGGCGGCAAGATCTGTGCATAAGGCGACGCAGTGATTCGTCGAGTAGCCAATGCATAGAGTCTTATTGGTTGGTGGCGGTACAGCCGGCCATGTTGAGCCAGCTCTAGCCGTTGGCAACTGGCTACTTATGAATAGCGATGATTTAGCTTGTGAGTTCATCGGCACCAAGAGTGGGATCGAAAACGATTTGGTTCCTGCTGCTGGTTTAAAATTGCATCACATTCTTAAAGTTCCAATGCCAAGAAAGCTACAGCCTGCAATCTTGTTCTGGCCATTTCAATTTTTAGCCTCTCTATTTCAGGCGCTAAAGATTGTGAAAAGTGCTGATCTAGTAATTGGTTTTGGTGGCTATGTAAGTGCACCGGCTTACTTAGCAGCGGAAATATTGCGAATTCCCATAATTGTTCATGAAGCAAATGCCGTACCTGGCTGGGCAAATAAACTTGGTGCAAAATTTGCGGTCCAAACCCTCATAGCCTTTAAAAGCACCACCACTACCGGTGGGAAGTGGGCTTCAGCGAAATTAGTCGGAATGCCAATTCGTGAGGAGATTTTCGCAATTGGGAAATTAACTAAATCAGAACGCTCTGCTATTTGGGATTCGACATACCGAGAGCTAGGCATGGATAGAAGCAAACAAACCATCTTTATATTTGGTGGCTCTCTCGGTGCGCAATCCATAAATAGCGTAGTTGCGCAGGCGCTACCCGAGTTACTGTCGCGAAATCTCAATATTGTTCATGGAGTTGGTAGAGCAAATACACTGCCAAACGCAGTTCCTGGGTATTTTCCTCTGTCCTATATTTCAAATATGGCAGATATTTATTTAGCTAGTGATCTTGTGATTTCCCGGGGCGGAGCTGTTACCTGCGCCGAACTAGACGCTGCAAATAAATATGCGCTAATTGTTCCCCTTCCAATTGGAAATGGTGAGCAAGTTGCCAATGCGGGAGATCTGATAGCTAAGGGGAGTGCCAAGATTTGCCTGAATTCTGAATTTTCAGCGCCTTGGCTAATTTCAAATATTGATGAATTGTTGCGGAATGCCCAAAATTGGAACGAGAATAATGTGCCAGAATTGATGAAACCGGCAGCTGAAGTTATAGGGAGAATTGTTCTGAAGAACTTGTCAGGAAGTAATTAATGAAACTCGCAGACCTAGCTAATAAACGCATCCACTTCATAGGCCTTGGCGGTGCCGGGATGAGTGGGATAGCGAGAATCATGTTAGCTCGCGGTGTTTTTGTTTCAGGTTCTGATGCAAAAGCTTCAACGGTATTGGCGGGTTTGGAAACTCTCGGCGCTCAGGTATTCATAGGACACCAGGCAAGTAATCTGGGCACCGCCGATGTTTTAGTTGTCTCAAGTGCAATCGATGAGAATAATCCCGAACTGTTATCAGCAAAAACCAAAGGTTTAGAAATTCTCTCCCGCGCCCAGGCTCTAGCGTTATTAATGTCGGAATCAAAATCTGTTGCCGTAGCAGGTACTCATGGAAAAACTACGACCACATCAATGTTGACCGTCGCCCTTCAACATGCAGGCCTTGATCCATCCTTTTCAATTGGCGGAATGATAAATCGTGGTGGAATTAATGCGCACCTGGGCTCAGGTGAAATTTTTATTGCCGAGGCGGACGAGTCAGATGGCTCATTTCTGGCGTACAAACCATTTGGTGCAATTATCACGAACATTGAGCTAGATCACGTAGATCACTTTCCTGATATGGATGCTGTTAATAAAATTTTTCTAGATTTTGTTGATTCAATTCAACCAGGGGGATTCTTAGTTGCAGGAGTGCAGAGTCCAGCCGTAGTTCACCTACTTTCCCAGATAGCCAGGAAAGATATTGAAGTAATTACTTACGGGGAGAGCGCAGATTATTCGATTTCCCATATCTCGCTTCAACCAAATTCTTCGCATGCTCGCATTACAAAATTGGGCACAGTGCTTGGTGAACTCTCACTTTCAATCCCCGGAAATCACAATATTGAGAATGCCACTGCCGCCCTTGCTGCTGGTTTACAACTTGGTGCGCCCGCCGCAGATCTACTTACAGGCATTGCTAACTTCAGTGGCGCCAAGCGAAGGTTTGAAAATAAGGGGAGCGTAAATGGGGTGACCGTAATTGATGACTACGGCCATCATCCGACTGAAGTTCGAGTCACTCTCGAAACGGCAGTTCGCTTTGCCGGCTCGGGAAGAGTTATCGTGATCTTCCAACCTCATAGATACTCAAGAACCGCGATGTTTGTTTCAGAATTTGCTCAGGTATTAGATCTTGCAGATCAGGTTTATTTGTTGGAGGTATATGCAGCAAGTGAGAATCCAATTCCTGGAGTTTCCTCAGTTTTGATTGCGAATCAAATGACGCAATCCAAAGCAGTATTTGAGCCATCAATGATTGCTGTCGTAAATTCTGCGGTTGAGTCTGCTAAATCTGGTGATGTAATCATCACACTTGGTGCGGGTGATGTAAATTTATTAGTTCCCCTGATCTTGCAAACATTGGAAGAGAAAATTGCAAATTAGAGCGAAGAAATTTCTAAGAACCGTAATTGCCATAATTCTAATCGGCATTCTTTCTTATGCTTTAGGTTGGTCGCAATTGCTATCCGTTAGATCAATAACCGTTTCTGGAACAAGCCACGTTGATCTAGTTCAATCCCAACTGACAGCAGGTGGCTCTAAATTAGTCATCAGGAAACCTCTGGCAAGGATTAATCCGCGGACTGAGGAGAAACTAATTGAAGATTTGGAATGGGTTTCGACAGCAAATGTCTCCCGAGAGTGGCTCTCTGGAAGAGTTCTAGTCAAAGTAAGTGATCGAGTGCCAGTGGCAGTATTCACTGGATCGCCAGGAAGCGCGCCCCGTTATTTAGCCAAAGATGGCGTCGAATTTAGTAGCCCTGATACCTTTGAAAATTTAGCGCGTATTTCATTTTCCAATAACCTTGAAAACAACTTAGGTAATAAATCACTCTCGCAACGTCGTCAGATTGCAACTTTTGTCGCAAATTTGCCACCCGAGCTAGTGCTGGCGATGTCTGGCCTGCAAATTACCAGGACTGGAGAAATCTTGATGGAATCTAATTTGCGCAAGCCACCTATGGTTATCAACTGGGGAAGTGGAAATAGCTCATTTGATGTAAGTACTAAGAGCAAAGTCTTGCTCGGCCTTTTAGGACTGCCAGAGAATAAGAAGATTTCTGAAGTCGATTTGAGGATTTCGCAGTCTCCTATTGTTAAGTGAACCGTATTGTGAAGTGATCCGTATTGTTAAGTGATCCTGCAATCTTGAAATCAAGCCATGTGAATAGGCAATTTTCTCGCTAACCAATTATTAAATTTAAAGTTTTTTAATTCGTGTCGGTCGTTGATTGAAAGTGCCATCCCGCATAGTTTTGCCAATCAGTAAGGCATCACGTAAATCTCAAGTAGAGATTTAGGGTTCAGAAAGAGGCGGATTGTGGCTACACCACAGAATTATTTAGCAGTCATCAAAGTTGTTGGAGTTGGTGGCGGCGGTGTTAATGCAATCAATCGAATGATTGAATCTGGACTCAAAGGCGTTGAGTTCATAGCAATCAATACCGATTCGCAACAATTAATAATGAGTGATGCACATGTGAAATTAGATATTGGTAGAAAATTAACTCGTGGACTTGGTGCTGGTGCTGCGCCAGAGATTGGAAAGCAAGCGGCACTTGATCACACAGAGGAAATTGAAGAGATGCTTCGCGGTGCGGATATGGTTTTCGTTACTGCTGGCGAAGGCGGCGGAACTGGAACTGGTGGCGCCCCAATAATTGCCAAGATTGCAAAAGATTTAGGTGCGCTAACTGTTGGAGTTGTAACTAAACCATTTACTTTTGAAGGTAAGCGACGCACTGCGCAAGCAGATGAAGGTATTGCACTTCTGCGAGAAGAAGTTGACACTTTAATTGTTATCCCAAATGATCGTTTGCTTGCAATTTCCGATCGCTCGATCAGTCAACTTGAAGCATTTAGAAGTGCTGATCAAGTTCTCCTTTCTGGTGTTCAAGGAATTACAGATTTGATTACAACCCCTGGACTAATTAACTTGGACTTCGCTGATGTTAAGAGTGTTATGTCTGGCGCTGGTTCAGCGTTGATGGGAATTGGTTCAGCGCGCGGAGAAGCGCGGGCGATTCGTGCTGCCGAACTCGCAATCTCAAGTCCACTACTTGAGGCATCAATTGATGGTGCGCATGGGGTGCTCTTATCTATTGCTGGTGGATCGGATATCGGCCTATTTGAATTGAGTGAAGCTGCAGAGCTAATTGCCCAATCTGCGCACCCTGATGCAAATATTATTTTTGGAACTGTAATTGATGATGCGTTGGGGGACGAAGTGCGTGTAACTGTAATTGCAGCTGGCTTTGATGGGGGAGTTCCTAAACGAGTTTCGGTCCCAGTTATCAATGCAGCATCGCTTTCCGGCATTGCAGATCCAATTGCAGCGAACGATCCACTTGCGGTCGCCTTGGATATTCCTACGGTTTCAGTTTCATCGAATGGCAGTGCGCGTAAGCGAATTACCTTTGAAGATTTGGTAACCGAAGATGACATCGATATTCCAGATTTCATGAAGTAGGGCCTTAACTTACAAATGTAAGTTGGTTTCAAATGGCGCAGACCCTCTTCACCGCGCGAGCAGGTGGCCATTCCCAAGGTGCTTACTCCTCACTAAATCTTGCCGACCATGTTGGCGATGAACCTGAAACCGTTGCGGCAAATCGCAAAATCCTTGGTGAACTAGTTAGTCAGAATGCTTTAGCGTTTATGGAACAAGTGCATGGAGATACGGTGGTTAAAGTAGGTGCCAAAACAATTTTTCCGGTTGTTTCTGATGCGCTAATTACAAATGAGCCTGGGTTTGGGCTAGTCGTTATGGCAGCTGACTGTCTACCAATTCTGATCTCGGGCGAAAATATGGTTGGGGCAATACATGCCGGGCGTAAGGGAGTGTTAAACGGAATAATTGCAAAGACAGTAAATGCTATGAAGAGCGAAGGTGCTGGGGATTTAACAGCAACGATTGGCCCAGCTATTTGTCGTGACTGCTATGAAGTTAGTCAAGAAATGTATTTAGAGGCAATCTCTATAATTCCAGAGCTTGCCACTTCCGCCGTCACTCATAAATTGGACTTACTTTCTGCGGCGAAAGCACAACTCCAGAAATTGGGGGTTCAAGTTTTGACAACAAACATTTGTACCGCAGAGAATGTTAATTATTTCTCTTATCGGCGCGATGGGCAGACTGGACGGAACGCTGGAGTAATAGTTCTATGACTCAGCGCGCAATAGAGATTGGCAGAAATCTGGATTCGATTAGAAGTCGAATTGAAAGTGCGGCACTAGCTGCGGATAGAAATCCAGACTCTATAACCTTGATTGCAGTCACGAAGACCTTTCCGGTAAGTGATATCAAGGTGCTCTACGAGTTGGGAATTCGGAATTTTGCGGAGAACCGAGATCAAGAAGGATCGGTCAAAGCACCAGAGCTTCCGGAGGATTCAATCTGGCATTTTCAGGGACAAATTCAGAGCAATAAGTTGAGATCAATTGCAGATTGGGCTGATGTTATTCACTCAATAGACGAGATCCGACATGCCATCAAATTAAGTAACCTGGTGCAAAGAAGAAGAATTTTCGTGCAAGTTTCGTTGGATGAAAGTAGTGAAAAAATAAATCGTGGTGGTGTGGAGCCTGCAAATTTGGCCTCCTTTCTGGCCGAGATTTTGGCGCTAGAGAATTTGGATCTGCTTGGCCTGATGGCTGTAGCGCCACTAGATGAAGAGCCAGCTAAGGCTTTTGCTCGCTTAAATGGGTTCTCCAACAGCGTCAGTACTACCTACCCAGAGTCCTCTGCAATTTCGGCCGGAATGAGTGGTGATTTTGAAGCAGCCATAGCTCTAGGTGCGACACATATCCGAATTGGCAGCCAAATACTCGGGGTTCGGTAGGCGTTAACTTAAACTTCAACTATGGCTAATGCATTTAGAAAAGCAGCAAACTTCCTCGGACTCGTAGATGATGAAGAAGGAGATGTAAGTTCTCCTGAAATTCGTCAGAGCGAACCCCGCTTCAATCGCGGACTGCGTTCAGCTCCGGCTTCAGAACCAGTAGCACCTTCTTATCTTCGAAGCGCGCAATCTCAAGCACCTGCTCCCGCAGCAAATGTAATTGTTGATCATATTGTTACGTTGCATCCAAGAATGTATAGCGATGTGCGTGGAATTGGTGAGCATTATCGTGAAGGTCAACCAGTAATTATGAACTTAAGTGACATGGAAGAATCTGAACGGAAGCGAATGATTGACTTTGCTTCAGGTCTTGTCTTTGGACACTATGGAAGTATTGAACGAGTAACGTCTAAAGTTTTCTTGTTAACTCCGCCAAATGTGAAGGTTAGCAATGAAGATAAGACCGCTGCTGCGCAAGCAAGCTTCTTCAACCAGAGCTGATAATTAATTGAGTTTGCTATTTAATTTATTACATACTGTTCTAAACATCTTCATCCTGGCCATGGTTGGTCGTCTAATTCTCGATTATGTTCGCATGTTTGCGGCATCATGGCGGCCTCGCGGGGTAGTTCTTGCAATCGCTGAATTCGTTTATGCAGTGACCGACCCTATTGTGAATTTTGTTCGACGTTTTGTACCGCCGCTACGACTAGGCCCAGTCGCACTGGACCTTTCGTTTATTGTCATCTTCTTCGGCGCGCAAATACTTTCGGGTTTGCTTTCAACAATTGCACGCAGTTTCTAATTATTCTTACTTAGCTCCAACCAGAGTCCAAGCTCATTTGAGACATCGCTCTTTCCTGGGATGTTCTCAAAGTTCGTTGCCAGCGTCTCCTCACCAATCAAAGCAATATTCTTTGTTACTGCATCGCTAACCTGTGGATTAGCGCCCCAGCGGACAGTAATTCGATCGCTAATATCGAAGCCAGATTGTTTACGCTCTTCTTGAATTGCGCGAATTACTTCACGAACCAATCCCGCTTCAATTAACTCTGGAGTTAACGCTAAATCAAGTGCGACGCTCTCACCGTTATGACTTGCTACCGACCAACCAGCTTTTGGAGTCTCGGTAATTACTAAGTCATCAAGTTCAATAGCTGCACTTTTGCCTGGTGCAAATTCAATTTCTGCACTGCCACTAGCGCGAAGTTTTGCTACCAAGTCGCCATGCTCTTGCGCGAGAATTGCTTTTGAAATTGCTTGTACATCACCACCAAATTTGGCACCAATGGTTCGAAAATTAGCTTTGACTGAGATGCTAACTAAATCTGCACCAGCTGATGCGATTTCATCGAGGTTATATACATTCAACTCATCGGAAATATGTGAACGAATTTCACTATCCATCTCGGACCAGCCATTAGCAGCTACCAAAGCTCGCGCAAGTGGCTGACGAATCTTTACCTTTGATTCGGCGCGCGCAGCTCTGCCGAGCTCAACAAGTCTGCGTGATAAGCGGACAGATTTCGATAATTTCTCATCAATCGAAGTTGAATCACTTACCGGAAAGTCCGCTAAGTGAACTGATTCAAATTCACTGGGCTCTAGATTACGAATCATTTCTTGCCAAACATGCTCTGTGATAAATGGAACCATAGGTGCCATCACAAGTGTTAGCTGTTTCAAGCAGTGGTAAAGCGTATTTAGCGCAGCGCTATCGCCATCCCAAAATTTGCGCCGAGATCGACGGACATACCAGTTCGATAAGTCATCAATAAATTGCCCGATCAGACTTCCAGCGGTCTGCGAATCGTAATTGGCATAAGCAAGATCCACCTTGGCAACTAGTGCATTGAGTTCTGAAAGAATCCACTTATCCATTGTCGATGGCGTCTTTGACAATCCGGTTAGCTTGAAATCGGAGGCTTTCGCATATAGCGTAAAGAATGAAATTGTGTTCCAATAAGTGAGAAGAGTTTTCCGAACTACATCGGAGATTGCATCGTGGCCAACCCGACGTGCGCTCCATGGCGATCCAGCCGCCAACATGTACCAACGCACAGCATCCGCACCATGTTGATCCATTAGCGGCATTGGTTCAAGGACATTGCCTAGGTGCTTGCTCATCTTGCGGCCATCCTTATCCAGGATGTGTCCAAGGCAGAGAACGGTTTCATAAGAACTCTTATCAAATACCAGAGTTCCAATAGTCATTAAAGTGTAAAACCAGCCACGTGTTTGGTCGATTGCTTCGCAGATGAAATCAGCAGGGTATGAAGCTTCGAATTTTTCAACCGAACCCTCTTTATGTGGATAGCCCCATTGTGCGAAGGGCATTGCACCAGAGTCGTACCAGCAATCAATTACCTCGGGAGTTCGGTTCATCATCTCTGAACATTCACTGCATTTGAAAGTAATGTCATCCACAAAAGGTCGATGTGGATCAGTATTAGAAATATCTTGTCCGGCTAGCTTGCCTAGTTCGGCTAAGGAACCTACGCAGATTTCGTGCTTATTTTCGCAGCGCCAAATTGGAAGTGGAGTTCCCCAATATCTATTTCTAGAAACCGCCCAGTCGATGTTGTTATTTAGCCAGTCGCCATATCTTCCAGTCTTAATAGTTTCTGGATGCCAATCGGTATTGGAATTTTCTCGTAGGAGCGCTTCTTTGATCGCAGTAGTTCTGATG
>Ga0194060_10002471_pt1 | contig 13138 bp, 14 predicted proteins | sample SepL225m_MetaG_FD_163427 | JGI IMG/M metagenome (GOLD analysis project Ga0194060, IMG submission 163427) | Anoxic zone freshwater microbial communities from boreal shield lake in IISD Experimental Lakes Area, Ontario, Canada - Sep2016-L222-5m | ecosystem: Environmental > Aquatic > Freshwater >... | reverse complement strand
GTGTAGCCGTCACCCTCAACAAAGGGCCGAAATTGCGCGTTGGTCACCTCGGTCTTGCCGATCCAGTAGGTGTCAAGGGTCACGCTCTGCTGCGGTTTCTCGTTGTCGAGTGCCTGGGTATCGGCGGCGCTGCTGCCCATCAAGAAGGGGCCAGCGGGCACTTTGACCAGCGCGGGCACCCAGGCGGGCGGGGGTGTTGCCGTGGGTGGCGCAGTTGCTGTCAGCGTGGGCAGCGCCGTGGGTGGCGTGGTAGCCGTTGGCGTGGGCAGCGCCGTGGGCGCAGTGGTAGCCTGGGCTATCGCCTCCGTCACTGCGACAGTCGTTGCTCCTAGCCCCGTGCGTGGGGTTATTGTTAGCAATGGGTACACCGGCGGAACCCCTTTGCCTAGCAACATCAGCAGGGCAAACAGACCGACCGCGACCACGACCACGGCGAGCACAAGGATTCCCCAGCGATTCCGTAGCGCACGCTGGCGATGGTCGTCCTCGAATGCATCCAGAAGTTCCAGCGTCAATGCTGAAACTGGAGCCGCTGCTGGCGCGATCCATCGTGGGGCTTCCGCGTCGTCCGTCGGCGGTTGGCGCTGACCGACGGTGACTTCACCTTGGGTCGGTCGGGCGCGCTTCATGGGCGCACCGTCTGGCTCGACAGGTGGTGCTGCTTTGGGGCGAACGTCGGGCGGTGCCGTCACAGGCTCAGACACGATGGATGGAGGGGCGGGCGGCAGGCCCAGCCGCGCCCGGAAGACCTCATCCAGCAGCGGGTTGCGCGGTGCCCAATGCTCGCCCGCCGGCTTCGCCAGCCCCACCAGCTCCAGCCGAGCCATTTGGTCGTCCAGGCGATTGAAGGGCGGCGGGTCGCTCAGCAGACGCCGTGCGGCATCCTCCAACTCATACTCGCGCAGGTCGTCACGGATGCGGCGTAACAGCGGGTCGCCGCCCTGCCGAATCTGGCGCACGGCATCCGCAAGGCTCGTCGGCCCCAAGCCGGCACCGTCGCGCAACGCACCCTCAAGCAGCCCGCCCAGCTTCTGGGTGAAATAGGGGTGGCCCTGGGCGGAGCGGTACACCGCCTGTCCAAAGGCCGTGGCCGTCGCGTCATCCAACCCGCACCCACGCAGCCCATCGGCGACCAACGCCACCGCCTCGGGCTGGGCCAGGTCGGTCAGGTAGACATCCTGGCAGATGTTGTAGAGCGACGACGCCTCCGTCAGCACGAGGTCGTAGAGTTCGACCCCGCCGCTGAAGAGGATCTGGAGCTTGGTGAGCGCTGGCACGACGAGGCGCGTGTGGAAGAGCGAGCGCAGCGCATGCGCCAGCGCCTCACGGGTCGCGGCGGGCAGTGCGCCAAGCTCGTCGAGCAGCAGCACCAGCCGCGCTGGCTCGGGCCGGGCGAGCGCCTGACTGAGAAACGTCTGGAAGGTCGGCCCATCACACACCTCACGCCAGTCAGGTGCCAGCGGCACGACCCGGGCGATCTGATCGGCGAGGAAGGCGAAGGCGCGCTCGGCGGAAGCGTCTTTAATCAACTGGAAGTCGAGCCGACAGACGGCGACCCCAGGGCGCAGCGCGGCCTCCAGCCGAATGAGCAAGCTGGTCTTCCCGTTCTGACGCCCACCGTAGAGCACGACGTAGGCCGTCACCTCACCCAGACAGAGCCGCACGAGGCGGGCAAGCTCGGCCTGACGGCTACGAAAGAGCGGGCTTTCCGGCCCAAGGGCGGTCGCAGAGAAGGATGACATCGGCGGCTACTGTCCTGGGCTGAACGGGACACACGGCGCACGGCGGAGCGGACTCACATGCGCCGGTTGGACATCCCGTGCGGTGACCGCTTGCGCGGGTGGGCACCGTGATGCTAGAATAAGTGCGCCAAGGACAAGCTTATAGGTCTGTACCACCCGGCCCACCTGATGTTTTCCAGACGCAGTGGTGGGCCGCGTGCATGCTCTCGCCAGTATAGCATGCACGCTGGCAGGAAAGCGCGTACTGAAACGTCGGGGGGATGGGCGCAAAGCGGTGTGCATATCATGCTGATAGTCTTGATGCTGACCATAGGCACCGCGCAGTCGTTTGTCGCCTGCCCTCCGACTTTTTCGTGCGCTCCATTGAGGGACGTTTTATTGCTGCTGATACGATGCAGTGCTGCCTCGAAATTTCGACGCCTAGGTAGCCTATAGGCTAGATTAACAGACGGCCCGCTGTTCGCCTGATGGAAGGCGGGCAGCGAACTGTATCAGAGGATCGTTTTTCTCTCGGGCGCTGACCACAGCACCTGAGAGAGCATCAAGTGGTATTGGAAGCATGGTTCTGGTACCAGTTGCCACATTCGATACGACCAAGGCCAGACTCGACGGCAGGCCCTTAGCGTACGATTTTCCCGGAATAATGATGTTGTTGGCGAACCCACTACAGAAGCCTCGCTACGCTTTTCGGGTCGGCGTTGGTCTCGCAATCGCGTTGCGTGTGTCCTGAGCCAACTGGCGAGATCCGCATCGCCACGCTCCGCGAAAATGCGCGGCTCCCCTGTGGGATGGTACGGACGATTCGCGCGAAGGGCGCGCACATAGAGTTCGCCAACAACATCATAATAAGGTGACCCCTTTTGGACACACAGCAACGCCGGGCGGTTTATGCCCGGCGTTGCTGTGTTGTCTAGCACAAGAGTCAGCGAATCGCTGGCTCGCCAAGCTCTTCAAACTGAGTAATCTTCACAGGGGGGCGGTTGGGGAACCGCGCCACAATGTCTAGTTCCCCTCCCATAGCCCGAATGTAATCACGCAGAGTGCTGACATACATATCGGTACGGCGCTCAATCTTTGATACCGCTGCCTGGTTTACATGCAACGTCTCGCCTACCGTTCGCTGCGAGCACTCGCGGATATGGCGAAGCTCACGCAGTGTCATTTCCTCGGTGATTAGCTGTGTTGCCCCTTCATGAATTGTCTGCTGTCGCTCTGGGGGAAGTGAAGCGATTACATCTTTCAAATTACGAGCCATAATCGTTACTCCATCCCTTCAAGGTGCCTCTGGTAGCGTTTTTCGGCTAGAGTGATTGCGTCGTTGTACCACCGCTTATTGCCTTGCTTACAACCCCCGACTAGCAAGATGGCCTGCCGTTTAGGGTCAAAGGCAAACAGTACGCGCCAAGGCTCACCCTGATACTGTACGCGAAGCTCCTTCAAGTGTTTTAGCTTCGAGCCTTTCAGGGTATCTACTTGAGGACGGCTCAACGTAGGGCCGAACCGTGCCAGCAGCTCCGCGTGTATAAAAATGGCGTTTTGCACTCCAACATCCTGTTGGAATAGCCAGTTTTCAAAGTCGTCATCGAATAGTACTGTCCATTCCATCAAGGGAATTATATTCCTTATAGGGAATGTTGTCAAGGGGCTACGAAACGATTACGGGCAACCCATTCACGCACCCTCTCAAAACGTTCGTTTTTGAGAGGGTGGATAGTATTAATAACTCATGGCTTGCTATGCGGCATATACTCGTGTCAGACGCTGGATATTCACGCTCTCTAAGCCAGAGAATGATGCTCCCGTCATGATAAGCTGAGCACCGCCGTAAGATTCTTGTTTCAAGAGGTTGATGAAAGGCTGGACAATGAAGTTTTCCTTGTCCTCAACTGCTTCGCCAGAGAACTCACCGGGGACATCGATAATGGTAAGACCTGGATAATGACACCCGATTTTATCGCTAAGAGTAAGGAGGCCATAATGGTACGCCATTAAAAAATAAAGTGTGTCGGTGCCACCAAGAGCAACGTGCCATCGCTTGTTTCCTACTCTAATTGTAAACGCTGATTTTGATACATCGACTTTGATAGGGTTGTGCAGCCATACTCCTGGTTGGAGAAAGTTAATCTCGTTAAGATAAGTGTTCATGCCGTCTTCGAGCAAAGCTGCCGCTGAATCGAAGTCTGTTCCACTCATCAATTCATCAATTCGTTCTTTAAGCGGTTTTATCTGCTGCTCTAGCTCGGTAATTTGTGTTACCAAATCAACTCCAAAATCAAGTGCGGCGGAAATTCTTCCAAGTTGACGCTCACGCTCGCTTGCTTGGCCGAGCGCAATGTCAACGGCGCTAATATCTTCTTGCACATAGCCTGCAACTGATTCTCTCGCCGGCGCGAGTTCGATTTCTACCAAGTGAAGATTTTCTTCAGATAATGCTATTTCCATAGTCTGCTTCTTATGCTCTCTCTGTAGTATGTCCAGTAATTCATTCACCTCTTTAAGCTCACCTGACAAGCGGTCTCGCTCAAATTTCAATCGTACAATTCCAAGCTCCTCGATCACCGGCTCATTTGGCAAATGTTGGTGGCACAAAAAACAATGGTCTGGCTCATGTTCTGTTGGGGCAATCGCTTGGTCACAGGCCGGGCAATGAGTAATCCGAAGGTCGGCGAGGATTGTCCCTGCGTCCTCGGCACGTGCGATACGATCAAGTTCATCAGCGAGATCGGAGCGATAGCGGCGTAGTTCATCAATCCGTTCTGAAGTGGCTTTCGCCTTACGCCGAGCTTCCTCTAATCTTTGCAGGGTATCTGCACGTTTCTCGGCAAGTTGAGTTACGTGCCCGCGATGCTCCGCCGGGATTGCAAGCGCACTACCATCCATGAGAATTATGCGGCGGCGCTTTCTCAGTTCTTCGATTTCTGAACTGAGACGGTTCTGCGCTGCCTTAATTGTTGCTGTTGTAACACTGACTGTGAGTCCTGGCTCCCCTATTACATCGCGTGATATATCATTAAGCGTCTGACTGTATTGGTCATGGCGAGCCCTCATCTTATCAATGTCGATCTTCAATTTGATGAACTGTCCATACTCATTCGTGTAGATTCGTTCTGCAAGGCCGAGGAACTGCAATAGGCATGCATGTTGTTCCCCATCTAGTTGCTTATCTGCAATCCCACTCCAGAATCGTTGTTGACGGTAGATATGTCTTAATAATATTCGAAAACTCAGCTCTGGCCATGTTTGACCCGACATAGGATTGCCTTTGGGAAAGCTGAGTAAGGGGATACCAAGCTTTTCCATCAACCATTGCTGAAATTCCCGTACAAGCATGCCCTTGCCGTCTACAAAAACCTTGCCTTTAGCGCCGTACTCTCGCCACCTGCGCTCAATTCGTATTTCATCATTACCTATTGTTAAATGAGCTACTGCTGCATCATAGCTTTCTGATAGGCCGGTTTCTTCTAAGCCCTCAAATGGGTTATCACCGTCATCACCAAGGAGAAAGTCAAGTGTCTGTAACCACTTGGTTTTTCCAGTGTTTGGACGGCCAACGAGCAGATTAACGCCCGATTGAAAAGTTAGCTCCTCAACGTTCCCATTTGAGAAGCGTCGTTCCAACCGAGAAATACAGAGGTATGGATGGCTCATTTTTTAATCCTTTCCCCCATTGGTCGCTGACCAACCTCTTTGTCGAACAACTGATAGATTAAATCCTTTAAGAAACTCCCTTTCTTATTCCCAAACGTCTTTTTCACCTCCCGCATTCTTTCGATAAGGGGGGCAAATGATGCTCGTGCGGTGAGGTCTACGGCACAAGTACGCCCAAGTTCTGTAAGAGCAATGCAGTATGCCTTTCCATCCTTATTTACTGCGATCAGACCTTTTCCCTCAAGATATGCAAGCACATGATAATATCGCTTATCCCAGGGTCCGTAGTGGTGGCGAACCATTGCTGACTCGACTCTTTCATCGGAGTGATGCTCGCTAGAAGTTATATTAGGCTCTGCCGGTGTCACAGCCAATCGCGCAACTTCGAAGAATTCTGGATAACGCACGAAGAAATCGAGCTTTGCCATCTTAGTCAGACCGTCAATTTGACCCTTAGTCCCACATATATACATCAGAAGCATCAAACGTGCCGCATGAAATTCTACAATGTCGTCTGCCGACAGTGGCAAACTCATAGGCTGAGTGCCGATACGGTTGAGCGACCTCATTATACCTGTCTCACAAACTTTAGAAGGCAGCGGTCAGCAATATCGTACATACACCCTTTAAGGAAGTCGCCTCGATCCTCAGTTGTTGAACAACGTTCCGCATTTACAGCATCCATTCGGTCAAGGCAAAGCGCATGGAAGCCGGGACCGTCTATATTAATTTGTCCCGCAAAAAACTGTGATTGAAGAGACTGAGCCTCAGACCTCACACGACGTTGTAATCGCTTTGTGTCCTCAGGCTCCAAATACTTTGGTGTTCTAGCCTCCGCTGCATAATCCAAACGCAACTCCATGGCTAAAGCAATAATCTCGTCTGGCAAAGTGGCGTCTTTCATTTTGGCAGCGAGTTTGCCACCAGACTTCAATGCAGCACCCTTTGTAAGCTCGTACGTGCGCTGTTCCCACCAAGCACGAAGCTTTTCACGTAAAATTATCTTCTTGTCGCGGTCAGGCCTCCACTTGCAGTCACCAGCATGCTTAGCCATTACACGCAGCTCTTGCAGAATTATTTCTGCTGGCTCTACCAATAGTTGTCTTCCTTCGCGAGTACTTAGCCTAAGCAAGCGGAGTAAGTTATCCTTGCGAACATCTTCCTCGCTGTGTCGTACATCCCAAAAACAGTTTTCGACCCAAAAAGTAGCATCATTTTTCTTTGGCGAAACGATGTCAGGTAGACGCTTATCAAGTTCTGCACAAATTGCCTTTAAGTCTTCGCAGATAGGCGAGCGTCCAGGTGCTGTCAGTTCATACGTGAGGGGTTTTAATGCGCTCACCACCGGCCTAAGTGTCACTAGACGGAATGTAGAAATCTCTTTGTGCTTATCACGCCCAAGTGAGGTTTCAAAAATCGAGGTGCCAACCCTGCTCTTCTTTCGCTGACAAATGTCAGGTATCGACCAGAGTTTATCTTGTTCACTTGCCTTGACTTGAACATACTCTGCCACTTGTTCCGTGCTTGTTCCATTCTCATGGAGGAGAACAATATCATCATGTGTTTCGCAATGTACCTTCAAAAGGGTCGGTTTCTCCAACATCTCGATGAGAAACCCTATCGCAACCTCATCTTGATAATTAAAGCCAAACCGAGCTATTGGCCCCCCTTCCTCGGAAGGTTCAGAATTTTCAATAGACGGAAAAGAAATGTCCGAGCCCCCCTTATTCATAATCATCCCCCTGTACTACTCAGCTATCACTACATGTTTCGGTATGTTTTGCCGGACGGTGAGATGGAAAGATATAGATGCTTCCCCAGTTAGGCACGTCACATAGCTGGTTGAAATACAGACTCCTCAGTAGGAGCGAGGGCCGCATACAAGATGGCATCGAGCAGGCGGCGGCGGGTGGTGTTAGTATCGGTGAGGCTGGCTTCCAGCCGGTCGCAGAGGTGCATCAGTTCGTCTACCTTGGGGGTTTTTGCAGAACGCCTCGAAAAGGTACAGTTTGTGATACAGCCTTACGAGAGCTTTGGAGACCTCGTAATAGCAAGCTTGTGCGAGAAACGGGTAAAAAACGCCCTATTTTTACCCGTTTACGTTTAGTTTACCTTTTCGAGGGGTAATGCAAAAACCCCCATATCACAACTCACAAGTCGCCTAATCGTTTTACACCTGCTGAATGAACAAGTAACATAACAAATGAAACCACAGCAACTTGTGATATGCTTAAGAATACAAAAATTTGATCGGTGATCGTCAAAACAAAAAAACCCAAATGACTGAGATATAAGAACAAAATAATAGAAGCGATGCTCGGGATTGTAAAGAGGATAGATTCAGCAGGTTTGCGGAATCCTAAAGGATCCCAGTATATTATTTTCTTATGTGCATATCTTTCCCAAAATAAAACATCAAATCGGGTGTCCCCTAATTCGCTTTTAAAAATATCGTTAATCGCGGGGCGAAGATGAACATTAATGTACGAAGAAATAGCAAGGGACATTCCGTTATATCCTGAGTGTATTAATCCCATTATTGAAAAGAAGATCGGTGCTAGGAGTAGCGAGTGCCATACGCCATTACTGATTAGACCGGATAATACAGGTATTGCGACTCCCAAGGCTACTATAGCAGACAACACTATTTGACCTTGAGCGGTTTGTACTTGGATTATTTCTGTTCTTAATGCATTATACTCGGCTAAATGTATCTCTATTAGGGCGAGTTGAACTTGTGTGGTATCCATTTTTTTTACCACAGGTGAATTTCGTAATAATCCCGAAAGTAATTCCTCGTCAAAGGCCGCATTCTGGTTTCGTTGCGCTTTTTTCTCGATTTTATCCATAATCATGCTTACTGCCAAAACCTATCACGTCTTATTGGGGAGGCATAGAGCCGTAAAATAATCAGAGCAAGTGTAAAGACTTTATGAAATTGATGCTTGTCGCCTTTTCGACCGACATGCATCAATTCGACCAGCAAACCCGTATTTCCCGACCTGACGGTATCAGGTAATACCTTACGAGCCACCCGAATGGATAAAGTCGAGTCAAAACTAACTGAAGCATACCACATTATTCAGATGTTGAGTATGCTGGTTTTGTTCCAACATTCGTGCCTTGTAACACATTAAACACTTTCGAGTGAGTCCGGTCAAGGGGCTGAACCACTGGGTACCATCGGGTAGCCTATGATGCCAGAGAATGAGCTATCTCTGGCATCCTGAGCAGCCTTAGCTTGATGGTAATGCCCTTACCAGATCAGACTGCCGCTCGACAAACATGGAGTTCTCCGGCAAAGCTGACGTATGGGGAGACAGGTTCCCAGAGCTAAAGGGCACAGAGGTTAGCATTGGATCCTGTACTTTCTCCTTTCACCATTCCCCGCTTTGCGTCTCGCGCAAAGCGTCCGATAATCGGGCGGTATCGGACGCTGCTTTACAGAATATATGTACGCTTTCATCTCGCCGTGAGGAGCGTGATCTACCCAGCCTCGGCGCTGACGAGATCGCGCATCAGGCGGGCGAGGTCAACCGCGAGTCCGTCGTGGGCCGCAAGCTCCTGCTGGGCCGCGTCGGTCAGCCCCGCACGGGCAAAGAGCGCGTGGCGCACCGTCCAGCCTGCGCCGCCATTGGGCAGATCGGCCAGGAGCAGAGGGGTCTTGGTGGCGATCAGGTCACGGACAATCGTGCGGCTCACCGCGTCGTCGCCCCACTTGCATTCGCCGATGAGGATCTGGCGGGTCTGCCAGTTGATCGCGACCACGTCCACCTGCACCTGCCGACTCCAATGACTGCCAATCACCTGGGGCACCCAGCCGAGTTGCCCCGCCTGGCTGCTCCAGCGCACCCATTGGCGTGCCAGTTCTTCCCACGCAGTTTGCCCCACAAATGCGCGTAGCCCCTGTTGGATGGCCGGCAACACCACCTCGGGCTGGTAACTCAGGTCGTCCTGATAGGGCGCGATGAAGCGGAAGTAGAAGCGAAAGAACGGGTCGCTCAGGTGGTAGCGCCCCTGCCGTGAGCGGTGCTGCGCTGCGTTGGGAACGGTCGCCGGCAGGCGACGTTCGACCAGCCGAAGTTCCTGAAGGCGGGCCAGATAGGCGGGCAGATGCGTTTTGCTGACAAAGCTCGCCGCGCTGATCTCGCCCAGCGTGTGCGCGCCGGTGCCAATCACCTGGATGATTGTCCGGTGGACACGCGGGTCGCGGATCTCATCCGAGAGGAGCAGCGTTGGCTCACCCAGAAACAGGCTCCCCGGCGAGAGGATGACGGTACGCAGATTCTCGACGAGGCTGCGCTCCGGCTGGAGCCATGCAAGATAGGCGGGCACGCCGCCCACAATGGCGGAGATCGCCACCAGTTCGTCCGGCGACCATGTGGGTAGAAAGGCAGGCAAGGCACCGAGGGGAGCGGGCGCAGCAGCCACTGGCCGGTCATGCGCCCAAAGAGCGGCGACTGCTCGGTCAGCAGCGACTCCATCGCGTGAATCTGTGAGCCGCAGAGGAAGATACGCACCTTACTGTGTTGGAAGTGCTGGTCCCAAACGTGCTGTAACGCCGAGAGGATCGTGGGGTCGGACTCGACGGCGTAGGGCAGTTCATCCAGAATCAGGATGTGTTCCTTCTCGGCGAGGAAGGTGGCGACCGCCTGCCAGAGATCGGGCCAGGTGTCGAAGACCGGTGCCTGCTCGACGGGCACGCCCATCAGGCGGGCGAAGAAGCGGCGGCGTTGATAGTGGGCCGTCTCCCGCTCGGCAACCCAGTAGGTGGCCGGGATGCCGCACTGGGTCGCCCAATGGCGCAAGAGTGCGGTTTTGCCAATGCGGCGACGACCATAGAGCAGCACCATCTGGCCTGGCCCAGGGCGCGCGCGGGTGAGGAGCTGCGTGAGGAAGGCCAGTTCACGGATGCGGTTGACAAACATAGCGTGCCCACGATAGACGAATACCCATCACGCTTATTATAAGCGTGATGGGTATTCTATGGTGCATGAAAACCGCCAGTGCCTTGATTGACAACGTATCGTGTCACCCAGGACGAAAGAAGCCGCGACGCCCTGTTGCTCACCACAACCGCTGCTGGCGCGGATCATCACCGGGCTGGGGCGGTTGCTAGCCCGTCAGCGCCGACGCCAACAGGTCGGTGATCGCCAGTTCCGCCGCCCACTGGCGGAGGTAGGCATGATTGAGGGCCGCATCCTGCACCCGCAGGATGGCCTGCACATCGCGCCACTGACGGTCGGAGGACGCGAGCTTGTACCACTCCAGCGTTGCCAAGACGGTATCTTCGGCACTCGCCACGCGCAGTACGCCGCCCGGATCGCCGGGGATGTCCACGATTTCCGCCCGCTGAAACTGGGCCACCTCGAAGGGGCGGCCCGACGACACATAGATGTCGATCTGGAAGCCGGTGGCCGTATCGTAGGCGCAAAAGCTCGCCCGCTGCTGCCAATCTGCGCGGGCGGCGGGGAGCCGTGCAAGGGCGTCGGTGATGTCGCTGGGTAGGAAGGTGCAGCCCTCGCGCAGCCCATCCACCAGGGCGCGCACCTTGCGCGGAGCCAGGTTGAGCACGATGTCCAGGTCACGGGTCATGCGATACTCGCCGTGGACGACCGCTGCGACCGAGCCAACGACCAGGTAGGGAATCGCCTGGGCATCCAGCAGTGCGCCCACCCGCAGCGCCAGGGCCAGCGGGTCAACCGGGGTTGGCATCAACGACAATCCTTTCAGCAGCGCCCCGCCGGAGTCGCGCTGCTCCGGCGGAAGCCGTTGGAGCGCGAGGGCGTAGCCCACCTCGGCAGCGCTGGCCGTTGGCCGCCGCCGCTGAATGCCCGCCAGGGCCAGCCGGTCACCCATGACATTCATCGCACGGGCCAAGGCGAGCTTCTGTGCCGCCGAGAGGGCGCGGAGCGTGGCGATAACCTCTGCCTCAAGGTGCGCGGGGGTGAAGGCATGCGGGCTCATCGCCTCGGCCCGCCCTCCAGCGCGGCGCGCACCGTCGCATCGCTCACCTCGGCGTAGCCCATCGTCGTGCGGATGTCGCGGTGCCCCAGGCGGCGCTGCACAATCTCGATCTTGTGTCCAGCCTCCAGCATCTCGGTAGCTGTGGTGTGGCGGAGCTGGTGAATGGTGTAACGCGGCGCACCCGCCGTATCGCACAGGCCCGCTGCCGTGCAGAGCTTCCCCCAGTGGTAGAGGACGGTGCCGTAGCGCAGGCGGGTCGCCCGGTTCGAGCAGAAGAGCGGCTGGGTGGCGGGCACGTCGCCGAGCGCCTTCAGGTGCCGCCGGAGCAGCCGGATGCTGCGCTCGGTGCTGTTCGGCCCGAGCGCGACCACGCGCTCCACACGGTTCTTCGGGTCGCGCACATGCAGCCCCTCGGTGCCAGGGGTCAGGGTGACATCGCCCATGTTGAGCGCCAGCACCTCGCCGACGCGCATGCCGGTCTCGCGCAGCAGGGTGAAGATCAGGCGATAGGGCAACGTGTATGCCGCAATGGTCGTGTCGAGCGCCTTGCGGTCGGTGGTGCCCTTCACCGGGCGCGGGAGGCGGCGGGTGGTGCTGCGGGCCTCGATGCCCAGGGTCGGGTCGCGGGCCAGGTACTCGCGGGCGAGGCACCAGGCGCAGAATCCGCGTAGGCTCGCCAGCCGCCGGGCCTGCGTGCTGGCGGCCACCGACTCGCCGAGCCACTGTTCCAGCGCCTCGCGCCGCAACTCGGTGATCGGCTGGGGAAAGGCCGCCGCAGCGGCGGCGAGGTCGCCGTGGTAGGCGCGGAGCGTGGCCGCCGTGCGCCCGGTGCGCCGCAGGCTGGCGAGGTACTCATCAAGGAGGCTGGCGATGGTATGGGGCATGGGACACCTCTACGGAATCTGACACTGACAGCCACAGGTGAGGTGGAGTGCGGCGGGTGTCGGCTGGGTCTGCACGCCCGTCTGGGTATAGTGGGTGACGCGCTGAGCATGCGGGTCTACGACCACCACATCCTGAAGCTGGTGCCCCAAATAGAACGGGGGGTTCAGCGTGACATCCTTGTACTCGTAGCCCAGACTGATAATTTCAATCACGGCCACCGGCAAGAGGGTGAGGGCGTCATCCTGCATCGGCGGCGGCGTGCAGAAGATGGCGATGTCGGGACGTTTGAGCGAGCCGTCTGGGAAGCGCACCACCACATCGGCCAGGTGGTGACAGCCGCACGCTGCGGCACCGCTCGTCGTCGGGAGAATCGTCGCCCGGATCTGGTCGGCAATTATCTGATGCCGGGAACTGGGCAGCACTTCCCATGTGGGAACACCGGCGGTGCGCTCCAACTTGATTGCACCGATCCGCATGAGCTGGTCGAAATCGTCACTCGACGGCTGGTAGGGGTTGGGCATCACACCATCCTTGCAATGGGGCACTGACCTGCGTGGCGTGCGCCGCTGCCGTCGGTGGTGACCAGCCGTAGCGGTACACGCAGGTCGTGCGTGCTTCGTTTGATGATAATACCAGGAAACACGCCGCCGCGCTACACCCGCCGATGGCGCTGCCATCAAGAGTCGATCCTCCGCAATTGACGATAACGCCGCTTACCATCAATTGCCTCGCACGGCGCATGCGCCCCTCGTCCTACGCCGAGGCGGGCGGTGGCGTCGGGCGCTGCGCCTGCTGGAGCAGCTTGGTGGTGCAGGTGGTGACGAACACCGTCAGCACTTGGTATTGTGCGTCCCAGGTCTGCACCCCTTCGCAGATCAGCACATCCTCGGAGACTG
>Ga0194060_10002469_pt1 | contig 13139 bp, 13 predicted proteins | sample SepL225m_MetaG_FD_163427 | JGI IMG/M metagenome (GOLD analysis project Ga0194060, IMG submission 163427) | Anoxic zone freshwater microbial communities from boreal shield lake in IISD Experimental Lakes Area, Ontario, Canada - Sep2016-L222-5m | ecosystem: Environmental > Aquatic > Freshwater >... | reverse complement strand
TCTCGACGCTGAATCGGTACTCTGGTTAGAACAACATTTAAGTAAGTATGAAGGCGCGGTTGTGGCGATTACCCACGATCGATATTTCTTGGACAACGTTTCGCAATGGATCTTGGAACTCGACCGCGGTCGTGCCTATCCGTATGAGGGTAATTACTCGACCTATCTGGAGACAAAATCTGCGCGGTTAAAAATAGAGGGACAGAAGGATGCCAAGCGCGCTAAACGGTTAACGGAAGAGTTGGAATGGGTACGCCAAAACGCAAAAGGTCGCCAAGCTAAATCTAAATCTCGATTAGCTCGTTATGAAGAGATGGCGGCGGAAGCAGAGAAGACTCGTAAGTTAGATTTCGAAGAGATTCAAATTCCAATGGGGCCACGTTTAGGTGACATTGTGGTTGAAGTTAATGATCTCTCTAAAGGTTTTGGAGATCGCCAATTAATCGACAACCTTTCATTCTCATTACCGCGTAACGGAATCGTTGGTGTAATCGGACCAAACGGTGCTGGTAAAACCACGTTATTTAAAATGATTCTTGGCCAAGAAACACCAGATTCAGGTGCAATTAAGATTGGCGAGACTGTAAAAATTTCTTATGTCGATCAATCTAGATCTGGCATAGATCCAAAGAAACCGCTCTGGGAAGTTGTTTCAGATGGTTTAGATTTTATTAAAGTAGGAAATGTGGAGATGCCTTCGCGCGCATATGTTTCTGCATTTGGTTTTAAGGGTCCCGATCAACAGAAACCCGCTGGCGTACTTTCTGGTGGTGAGCGGAACCGATTAAATTTGGCGTTAACGCTAAAAATAGGTGGCAACTTATTACTACTTGATGAACCAACCAACGATTTAGATGTTGAAACTTTAGGTTCTTTAGAGAATGCGCTTTTAGAATTTCCAGGTTGCGCTGTTGTGATCTCGCACGATCGCTGGTTCTTGGACCGAGTTGCGACTCATATCTTGGCTTACGAAGGTGAATCAAAATGGTTCTGGTTCGAAGGAAACTTTGAATCTTACGAAACACATAAGTTGGAACGATTAGGACCGGAAGCAGCGCGACCACATCGCGTTACATATCGAAAGTTGACTAGATAATGCGCCATATTTATAAGCAAGAAATTCGCTGGGCCGACATTGATTGGTTTGGACATGTAAATAACGCAACATACTTAACTTATGTTCAAGAAGCGCGGGTAGATTTCCATTGGTATGCGCCGAAAGCTCGCGGCGAAAAAGCGTTGTTGATGGATATGGTGGTTGCTCGTACTGAAGTTGATTACATAGAGCCGCTTAAAGAACCCCATATTTTTGTCGATGTTGCGGTCTGGGTAAGCCGAATTGGAAATTCTTCCTTCACTCTCTCCTATGAAATTTCTTATGAAGGAAAGCTCTACTCGCGCGCATCCTCAGTTCAAGTAGCTGTAAGTATGGAAAATGAACGGTCCCGCCCGTTAAGCGATGAAGAACGCGCTTTTCTTACTAAATATTTGGAGCTACCTAAATAATGCAATCTCAAAGTGCGATGACTTTATTACCTCGAAGCGAACGTAAATGGTGGCGAGATGCCGTTACTTATCAGGTTTATATTCGCTCATTTGCGGATGCAAATGGTGATGGCAAGGGAGATGTCGAAGGTATTCGTTCGCGGTTGCCATATTTAAAAAAACTTGGCATTGATGCAATTTGGATTACACCTTGGTATCCATCGCCACAAAATGATCACGGTTATGACGTTTCTAATTACATGGATATCGAACCAGATTACGGAACTTTGGCTGATGCCGAACGCTTAATTAAAGAAGCCCATGAAATGGGAATGCGAATAATTGTAGATATTGTGCCAAACCACACTTCAGATCAGCACGCTTGGTTCCAAGCTGCGCTTAAAGCTGCACCAGGTTCAAAAGAACGTGCGCGCTATATGTTTAAAGATGGCAAAGGCGAAAATGGTGAGTTGCCACCAAATAATTGGAACGCTGTTTTCGGCGGAAGTGCGTGGCAACGCATTACTGAAGCAGATGGAAAATTGGGGCAATGGTATTTACATTTATTTGCGGTAGAACAACCAGATTTAAATTGGGAGAACGAAGAAGTTAAATCACACCTAAAAGATGTATTGCGGTTCTGGCTGGATCGCGGTGTAGATGGATTCCGTATTGACGTAGCGCACGGCATGGTTAAAGCCAAAGGCTTGCCTGACGTACCAAGAGAAGATCCAAATAATCCCGATATGTTGGCTGCAATAGTGATGCCATTTTGGGATCAAGATGGCGTGCATGATATTTATCGAGAGTGGCGAAAAATATTTGACTCATATGAAGGTGACCGAATGGCCGTTGCGGAAGCGTGGGTTTCACCGTCCTCACGGATTGCGCGCTATCTACGCCATGATGAATTAGCAAATTCATTTAACTTTGAATTTCTAACTTCACAATGGGATGCAAAAAATTTGAAGAAGAACATTGATTCTTCGTTATCTGCAATTCAAGAAGTTGGTGCGCCGGCATCGTGGGTATTTAATAATCACGATGTAGTTCGCTCGGTTGATCGTTTTGATTTAGGGCTCGGCTCTGGTTCTCAAGATACGACTTTGCAACGACAAGGCGACCCAAAGAAATTGGATATTTCGCGGGGAACTCGAAGAGCCCGTGCTGGCGCGCTATTGATGTTGGCCTTGCCAGGTGGTGCATATATTTATCAAGGTGAAGAGTTAGCGCTACCTGAAGTTCGAGATATTCCAGAAGATCGATTAACTGATCCAAGATGGAAGATGTCGAGTTACAAAGATCGCGGTCGCGATGGTTGTCGAGTACCGATCCCTTGGCAGACTAATTCCGCTGCTGCATTTGGTTTCTCAAGTAAAAAAGAATTAAAACCGGAGCAAGCCTGGTTGCCACAATCTTCATGGTGGGGTTCATTTTCGGTAGAGATGCAAGAAAGTAATAAGGCATCAACTTTAAATATGTATCGCGCTGCGCTTGCAATTCGCAAATCCGAAACCGGGTTAGGCGATGGCCCAATGTCTTGGATTGAAGTGGGGGAGAATGCAATTGCATTTACCCGTCCTGGAAATTTTGCATGTTATGTAAATTTTGGGAAAGAGTTTTCGCTGCCAGAAGGTGCCGAAGTATTACTCTCTAGCGGCCCACTAAACCAAGGAAAACTCCCGACAGATACAGCTGCCTGGCTTCGTTTACCCTAATGCCAAATTCAGCGTTACAAGCTAGAACTGTAAAAGTTCTTGCAAGCGCTCAAGTACTTAATGGATTAGGCGTTGCTGGAACTGTTGCAGCAGGATCACTTTTAGTTTCATCAATAACTGATTCGGAGACGCTAGCTGGTCTTGCCCAAACTTTTTCAGTTTTAGGAGCTGCTGCACTCGCGCTGCCACTTGCAAGATTGACGGCGCGTGGCGGACGTAGGTTGGCACTTTCGGTCGGGCTTTTATCTGGAGTAATCGGTTCCGGTTTTGCAATTTTAGGTGGTTCGCAACGAAATATTTATTTCATGTTACTTGGTGCTTTTCTTGTTGGATCCGCATCTGCAGCAGGATATCAAGCTAGATTCGCTGCGATTGATTTAGCAACTAAAGAAAATAGAGCGAAACAACTTTCCTTTGTAGTTTGGGGCTCGACTGTTGGCGCAGTTGTCGGACCTAATTTAATGGACCCAGCTGGCGGATTAGCCGAAAAATTTGGCTTGCCGAGGTTGGTTGGTCCGTACATGATTTCCGCAGTAACGCTTGCGTTAGCAACTCTTGTGATCCAATTGTTTTTGCGGCCAGATCCATTTTTAACCGCACAGAAGAATTTAGAAGCTGCTGTAGGCGTGCATCGGAAAAGTACTCGTGAAGCCCTTGCTCATATTCGATCGAATTCAAGTGCGCTATTTGCGATAGCGGCTATCGCGATAGGTCATATTGCAATGGTCTCGGTAATGGTTATGACGCCGGTTCATATGAAACATGTTGATGTAACGTTAAAAATTATTGGTTTCGTAATCAGCATCCATGTTTTAGGAATGTATGCATTTTCACCAATTATTGGATCATTGAGTGACAAAATTGGGCGAGTACGGATAATTCAAATTGGAGTAGTACTTTTAATCGCATCAACAATCGTTGCCGGAACTGCAGCAGCCGATGATGCAGTTCAATTAGGCATAGGTTTATTTTTACTTGGTCTTGGTTGGTCCTGCACTTTAATTGCGGGTTCCGCTCTATTATCGGAATCGGTAGATCTTGAGATGAAACCATCATCGCAAGGTGCGAGTGATTTAGTTATGAATTTAATGGGCGCAGGTGGCGGGGCACTTGCTGGCGTGATTATTGGAACTCTTAGTTATGGTTGGCTCTGTGTATTTGCCGCAATCCCAGTCACAGCGCTCGGCGCTTGGTCGTTAAGTAAAAAATGACGCGCGTTCGTAGATTCCATCCTGCATGGTTTGCTGCTGGCGTAGTTTTCTTAACCTTGATGGCGACGGCCGGTTTTCGCGCTACCCCTTCAGTTTTAATTCTTCCGCTCGAAGATGATTTTGGTTGGAGCCGCTCCACCATTTCTTTTGCAGTGAGCATAAATGTGTTGCTATACGGATTAACTGCGCCATTTGCGGCAGCGTTAATGGATCGGTTTGGAATTAGGCGAGTGGTGATGGGCGCACTAACCACCATTGGTACTGGGGCGCTTTGCACAATTTGGATGACAAAACCTTGGCATTTAGTTGCACTTTGGGGAGTGGTTGTAGGAATCGGTACCGGTTCAATGGCTTTGGTATTTGCTGCATCAGTGGCAAACCGTTGGTTTGTTAGGAAAAAAGGTTTAGTAATTGGAATTTTGACTGCGGCTACCGCAACCGGCCAACTTATTTTCTTGCCAGGCTTGGCAACTCTCGCTACAGATTATGGATGGCGTCGTGCTGCTGTAGTGGTTGCAAGTGGCGCATTCATTATGGTGCCGTTAATTTTTCTCTTCTTAAAGGAGAGTCCAGCATCAATTGGATTGAAGCCTTTTGGCGCGGAAGAAGATTGGATAGAACCGGCGAGGTCAACAATTAATCCGGCGCGATTAGCAATTAAGAGTTTGCAAGAAGCGCTTCCTAAAAGAGATTTCTGGTTATTACTTGGTTCATTTTTTGTATGCGGACTTTCAACAAGCGGACTAGTTGGTACCCATTTGATTCCAGCTGCACATGATCATGGAATGGTTGAAGTAACTGCGGCAAGTTTGTTAGCTCTAATCGGGGTATTTGATGTTGTCGGAACTATTTTCTCTGGTTATTTAACTGATCGGGTTGATCCTAGAAAGTTGCTCTTCTTCTATTACTTCTTGCGCGGATTATCCTTATTCCTTTTGCCTTCAATTCTATTTTCAACCGTTCATGCATCTACTTTGATTTTCATTATTTTCTATGGCTTAGATTGGGTAGCAACAGTGCCACCGACAATTATTTTATGTCGGGCAGTTCTAGGACCAGAGCGAGCAACAGTTGTATATGGCTGGGTTTTTGCGGCGCATCAAGTTGGTGGAGCGATTGCAGCATTTGCCTCCGCGCTAATTAGAGTTAAGTTTGGTGATTACGCGTTAGCGTTCTACATATCTGGAGTAATGTGTGTAATTGCCAGTTATTTTGTACTCCAGATTGGAAAGAAGAGTGTCCGAGCTTAGTTTTTATGATCGAATCGGTGGTCACGCCACTTTTGAACAATTAGTTTCGCACTTTTACGCTTTAGTTGCGATTGATCCAATACTTCGCCCAATGTATCCAGATGGTGATTTTAAAGAGGCGGCAGCGCGGTTAATGATGTTTCTTGAACAATATTGGGGTGGGCCAAACACATATTCAGAGCAACGCGGCCATCCTCGATTACGAGCGCGACATGCGTCGTTCCACATTGCATCCAAAGAGCGCGATGCTTGGATTAAGAATATGAAATCCGCAGTTGCTGAATTAGAAGTTGATGCAACATTAAAAAGAGAGCTTTGGAACTATTTAGAGATGGCTGCAAACAGTTTGATTAATCAACCAGACTAGCGTTTCTTTTTCGACTTATTGCCGACTTTTAGTATTTCACCATTTCGCAAATACCAGAGCGTTCCTTTTTTATCGCGAACTGTTGTGATTCGGAGTCCTACGTTTTCAACAACTCCTTCAACATCCAAAACATTTATTTCATCGCCAACACCATATTGATCTTCAACGAGCATAAAAATTCCAGAGAGCACATCGCGCACGATAGTTTGAGCACCTAGACCAAGGGCGACACCGATTACACCTGCAGATGCAACTAGTGGACCTAGATCTAACCCAAGTTGTCCAAGCACCATGGTTGAAGTTATTAACCAAATAGTTGCGTTTGAAGTACTTCGTAATACCGAACCAGCAGTTCTGGCCCGCTCTCGTTGGCGCTCTAGTGATCGATTTGGACCAGGAATTAAATCTGCCTCTGCGATTCTATTTATGGCCCGGGTAATGGCCCGGCTGGCAGTTTTCTGGAGAACCAAGGCAACAATCAATATCAGGAGTATCCGTAATGGGGCGCCCGTGAACCAATCGATCACAGACTGCGCGTTCTCGTTCATTTCATGGCGACTCTAATCGAAGTTCATCCAAAATCCATCGAAATTCGCCATGATTCAGGCAGGATTACCCCACGGCGCGAGCCACGCGCTGGATCGAAAGGATTTTTGTGCACAGCGTTACCAACAGAAGAACTCTCGTTCTTAACGCCACCTACGAGCCACTAGGTGTCGTTTCTGATAGACGCGCGCTAATTTTAGTTTTGAATAATCGTGCAACAACGATTGAAGAATCCGGAATCATTTTGCATTACACATCCGGTTCCATAGAACTTCCAGCAGTTATTAAATTAAATAAATTTGTAAGAATTCCATATCGTCATGCAGTGCCACTTTCGCGCCGAGCAATTTTTGCTCGCGATGGTGGACGTTGTGTTTATTGCCAAGCAACTGCAACATCAATCGATCATGTGATTCCAAGATCTCGTGGCGGTGGTCACAATTGGGAGAATGTTGTTTCAGCTTGTCATCGTTGTAATCATTTAAAGGCTGATAAACATTTAAAAGAACTTGGTTGGAAACTTCGCTCGTTGCCACGCGAACCGGTTGGTGCAGCATGGCGAATTCTTGGGACTGGTCGCGCCGAAAGAAATTGGATCCCGTACTTAGAACCATTTGGCGTAGTTGGCGCAATTGCGTAGTATTTGAGCATGTTAATTAGTTTTGCTCGAGCAGTTCAAGAAGACGGCACATTAGCTGGCGATTCACTTACCGCAATTCAAATTTTTCTTTATTTCTTCGTAGCTCCAACTGGGATGTTTTTATTAATCTCGGCGCTTTCATGGGCATCAAGTGGTAAAAAGAAATCGAGTAAGCAAACCGATAGTTCACTTACTCGAATCGAATAATTACTTATCCTTTGCTTGAACTTTCAAAGCTCTCTGTAAGGAATCTCGAGCTTCTGCAACGTGTCTCCGAAGTGATGCGTGTCCATTTTTCCCAGTGATATCTAGCCAATGATTAGCTTTATCAAGCGTGCTTTGGTTTGTGACATACATTGGGAAGAGGCCATCGATAATTGTGGTTGATTCTTCATACGACTTATTTGCCCAAGTATTAAGTAACAAGTCAAAATACTTATCTACATAAGGTACTTGAAGCGCCCGATGCATTGGTCGGGAGAAACCGCGGATAATTGAAACTCGAGTCCAACTTGTTAGCTCATCTTCAACAGCGCGTTTCCAAGCCAAAGCTTTAGTTGATGCATCTGGGAATGCCGCAATTGCTACCTCATGCGAAAGTTGACCAGTCAAAGTGTTGTCGCGCAGAAGTTCAGCATCAACATCTGCTCGGGTTGCGAGATCGCGTTCGACTAGCGCTGTTAAGAGCAACCAACGCAAGTCAGTATCTACTTTTAGTCCAGTTAACTTTCCATCAAGTAGTTCTCTAATTCTTGCGCCTTGCGCAGGTGTGTGAGCCAAAGCGGCAAAACCTTTAGCGAATTGCAGTTGATGATCGCTTTCTGGAGTTGCGGCATCTAATAAACCTATAAGCGAGGCTGCAATTAGTTCGCGCAAACCATCTCGGTTCTTTTCGCTTGCGTAAAGTTCTACCGCAGTTGAAAGTTGTGCAATTAACATTGTGACAATCGTGATGTCGCTTTCGCCAGGCATTCCTGCAATTGCAATTTCAACAAAATCCGTGGCGGATATTTCGGCATCGCGGAGCATGTCCCAAGCTGCGCTCCAACAAAGTGCTCGAGCTAAGCCATCATCAAGTTTGCCTAAGTGGGATTTTAGAGTTGCAATTGATCGATCATCGAATCGAATTTTTCCGTAACTTAAATCGCGATCGTTAAGTAGTAATAAATCTGCAACTTTCTCACCGGCTAACTCTTTAACTTCCGTAAGTGCGCCAGCAACATCTAGCTCAACTGATTTACGAAGCTTAAGATTTGAGCCACTTAGATCATAAAGTCCGACTGCCATTCGATGTGGCCGTAGTTCGGTAGAACCAACCGGCATGGTTGGGGCTTCTTGGATAACCGAGATAGCAGAGTAGGTATCACCGCTAATTTCTAATTTAGGGCGAAGCGTGTTAACGCCAGAAGTTTTCAACCAAGTATCTACCCATGGCTTTAGATTGCGACCACTAGTAGCTGTTAATTCGTTTAGTAAGTCATCCAAAGTTGTATTTTTGAATGCGTGCTTTGCGAAATACTTTTGCAAACCAGAAATGAAATTGTCTCGACCTACGTGTGCCACCAATTGATGGAGTGCGGAAGCTCCTTTTGCATATGAAATACCATCGAAATTAGCCTTTACGGTATCGATGTCGATCATGTCGGTAGCAATTGGGTGAGTGGAAGTTAATTGATCTTGGCGGTATGCCCAATTCTTTCGCTCAGTATTAAATCCGGCCCAAGCATTTTTAAATCTTGTTGCTTCAACAAGGGCTAAATAAGAAGACCATTCAGCGAATGATTCATTTAACCAAAGGTCATCCCACCACTTCATCGTCACCATGTCGCCAAACCACATGTGGGCCATTTCATGCAAAATTGTGTTGGCTCGTGCGCTATACATTCGTTCCGTTACTTTTGAGCGGAATACCAATAAGTCTTCGCGGAATGTTACTGCGCCAGCATTTTCCATTGCGCCCCAGTTGAAATCAACAACGGCGATTTGGTCATACTTTGCAAACGGATAAGCCAACCCAAAAACGTTTTCAAAATAAGCAAAACCTTGTTTTGTGATTAAGAAAACATCTTCCGCATCTAGAAACTCAAAGAGAGATTTGCGACAGTAGATACCAAGCGGAATAGTTTTCTTACCAACGTATGTGTCATGGATATGAGCATATGGTCCGGCAATCAAAGCGTATAAATAGGTAGGGAGTACTGGAGTGGTTTCAAATTCCCATTTACTCTTCTTGTTACCTAAATCCGTCTTGCTCTTTTCGGTATTGTTGGAAATAACTTCCCAGTGACTAGGCGCAATTGCAGTTAGTGTGAAAGTCCCCTTCAAATCTGGTTGATCAAAGCACGGGAACATGTGTCGAATGAATGCAGTTTCACCTTGAGAATATAGATATACCTCTTTATCAACCGGGTCGACCGAACGTTGTAATCCTTCGCCGCTCTTAGAATAAATCGCCTCTATCTCTAAAACTAATTCATTACTTGCTGCTAAATTCTTTAGAAAAACGGATTCACCATCAAAATTCGTAACATCAACCGCTTGGCCGTTAAGAGTTGCGGAGATAATCCGCTTACCGACAGCGTCTACGAAAGTGTCATAGCCTGGTTTGTTACAAGCAAATTTGATGACTGACTTTGCTATAAAGGTCGCTTCGCCATTGGTTACATCTATGGTCACGTCATAACTTGCGACGGTTAAGTGGGATGAGCGCTCTAGCGCTTCAGCTCGTGAAATGTTTATACCAGGCATGGTTTCCTCTCGAATTTTGGAAATTCTATCTAAAAAGTGATGGCAGGCTTAACCACTATGAAACCCCTAAACGACCGCCTACCTTCGATTAGAAGTTATACGTTGCGGGGAAATCGAATGACGGATGCGCAGGCAGAAGCGATTACAAAATATTCAGATAAATTCTGCTTACTGCCGGAAAGCCCAATTACCCCACATGAATTGTTTCCGAACTCAAAAGAAATAATTGTCGAAGTTGGAAGTGGCATGGGGGAGGCAACTGCGCTAATTGCAGAACAATTTCCAGATACTGGGTTTATAGCAATCGAAGTACATACACCTGGCATCGGTGCGTTATTGATAAAAATTGCAGAAGGTGAACTTTCAAACCTTAGATTATTAGAAGACGACGCCACGGTTGCACTTAGAGATTCAATTCCGGATCACTCCATAAATGCATTCCATATTTTCTTTCCAGATCCGTGGTCAAAAGTTCGACAACGAAAGCGTCGCATTATTCAAGAGCCATTTCTAGATATTCTGGCAAATAAATTAAAACCAAATGGAAGAGTTCATATTGCGACTGATTGGCAAGATTATGCAAATTATATTAAGAAAGTATTTTTAGATCATTCAGCATTTGAAGGTGGAATTGTGGAGCGACCTGATTGGCGCCCGCTTACTAAGTTTGAAGGAAAAGGGTTACGAAAAGATCATAGCGTCACAGATTTTACTTACACCTTAAAAAGTTAAAGCTTTCCATCCCGTTCGTACTTGCTAATTAAGTTAACTCTCCGAACATGACGTTCATCGCCCGGAAATGGTTCGGCCAAGAAAGTATCTACAAGCTCTAAACAGAACTCTTCGCTATGCATACGGCCACCGATAGAAATTACATTTGCATTATTGTGCTCTCTAGCCAATTTCGCGGTTTCGATACTCCATACAAGTGCTGCTCTAATTCCTTTTACTTTATTTGCTGACATTTGTTCGCCATTGCCAGAGCCACCCAGAACAATGCCAAATGATCCAATATCAACAGCCACACCTTCGGCGCATTTAATACAGAAAACTGGATAGTCATCTAACGCATCATAAACATTTGGTCCATGATCAATTACGGTATGGCCGTTACCTTCTAAATGTTTAACAATCACATTTTTGAAATCAAGACCCGCGTGATCGCTTCCAATATGAATTCTCATAGCGGTACTCTCTCAAAAAATAAGAAGAACCGCTGTACTCGAATCAGCGGTTCTAATTATTCTTGCTATCCCGTTCTTACCTACCCTAGGAGGAAGGGAGTTAAGACTTTATGGTCGGCCGTGACCTTTACCCATGCCGTGACCTTTACCCATACCTGGACCACGAACTTGATTAACTTTTGCAGTGATGTGTGCAGTTAGGTTTGTCTTAAGAGTCGTTGCTTTTGCTGCTGTTAACTTTCCAGAAGCAACAGCGGCATCAATTTCATTAGTCTTAGCGGCAACAAGTGCAGCGATTAGTGCGGCTGTTTTGCTACCAGCGATTGTTGCAAGTGAATCGCCTGCTTGTAGACGAGTCTTAAGAGTTGCAATATCTATTCCGATGGTTGAAGTAATCAAAGTTAGTTTTGCGGATCGTTCTGGCTTAGCTACACCTTTTCCGCCCATGTCATGTGCAGATGCAATTCCTGCAGTTCCTAATGTAAGGATAAGACCGGTTGCGATTGCAGCGGCTAGATTTTTTTTCTGCACTGTGTCTCCTAATCAACATTCAAACGCGTTGCGCTCGATGTGCCTATATAACAGGTCTCTACTGAGCCAACAATTGTGTTTTCCTGTGAGTCCCGTGTGAATAATAGAAAGAAGGTTCAAAGTTACGCTCAGATGTTTAGGAGTGAAAGACGAGAATCCTCTTTATCGCGATCTAAGAGTGGGGACACTCTAGTTATTGGATTCCCCTATCCATAGGGAACCGAAACCCTCTAGGAGTGGGTCGCGATGAATGCAAAATCAAGAAAGACATTTCTCTATCCTCTAGTTATTTTCACATTAATTACAACACAAATTTCGGCAACTGCAAGCTCTGGCGCAACACTTGGAAAGACTTTTAAAGCTGCAGGAAGAACAACTTCTGCAATTCCAACAATGTTATTAAGCGGTAGCGGCGCACCTTCTGCTTCGGTTGGAATAAATGGTGATTTTTATATTGATATAAAAACATTTAATCTATTTGGTCCAAAAGCAAACGGAAAATGGCCGGTGCCGATTAGTTTAAAAGGTCCAACTGGATTAATGGGTCCGCAAGGCGTTGATGGAAAAACTGGATCAACGGGATCAGTTTCGGTAGGCAGTGCTGGTGATACTGGTGCACAAGGTGATACTGGCGCGACTGGCGCGACTGGCGCGACGGGTACAACAGGTGAAAAAGGCGATAAAGGTGACACTGGTGCGACTGGTGCGACAGGTGCGACAGGTGCAACAGGTGAGCGAGGTGCAACTGGAGCTTCCGGTGGTTCTGGTGCAACAGGTTCACAAGGTGCAACAGGTTCACAAGGTGCAACCGGAGGTGCGGGTACAGCGGGAGTAAATGGCACTAATGGAACTAATGGAACGAACGGTTCTATTGGTTCACAAGGTGCTCAAGGGTTGAAAGGTGATACCGGAACAGTTGGTAGCACTGGTTCTGCAGGTCCATCAAACGCTTACTACATAAGTGTTGGCGCATTCACTTTGAATTCAAGTGCCTGGCCTTCATCTGCTGGATCGCCAAGTATTGGAACTTTAGAAGCTAATAAAAATTATGTTTTCGATGTAATTCTTAAAGGCAAAATTGCCAACAGCGTGACTAGTAAATATTTTGGTTTAACAAGTTCCTGTTCCAGCGGCTTAGCTACACTGAATGCAAACTATGTAGTTTCAGAATCATTTGATGTAATTAGTGAACTTGCTTCACATTCTTATGTTTTTCATGTTATTGGAACTGTTGCGATGGGAAACAGCGCAGGTTCACTTGCGTTTACAATAATTGATTTACAGGGAGTGAGTGGAGCAAATGCAATGGTATTTAGTGGATCAGCGGTAATTCAATTAGTGGGGAGTATTGGATAAATAAACTCCAAGGAAAAATTGGAGCGGGCGACGGTAATCGAAACCGCATGGCCAGCTTGGAAGGCTGGAGCTCTACCATTGAGCTACGCCCGCGTTGTTTACG
>Ga0194060_10002468_pt1 | contig 13150 bp, 12 predicted proteins | sample SepL225m_MetaG_FD_163427 | JGI IMG/M metagenome (GOLD analysis project Ga0194060, IMG submission 163427) | Anoxic zone freshwater microbial communities from boreal shield lake in IISD Experimental Lakes Area, Ontario, Canada - Sep2016-L222-5m | ecosystem: Environmental > Aquatic > Freshwater >... | reverse complement strand
GCGGTGCTGCTGGCCGCATGATCAGGGCGTTCGGATGGATATTGCGACGCGACCTGTTGCTCGTCTTTCGGCGCCGCGGCGACGTAGTCAATGCGCTGGTGTTTTTTGTCATCGTGGTAAGTTTGTTTCCGCTCGGCGTCGGTCCGGAAGCGGCGCAATTGCGAAACATGGCGCCCGGTGTCCTGTGGGTGGCGGCTCTCCTGGCGTGCATGCTGTCGCTGGCGCGGTTGTTCGCGCCGGATCATCAGGACGGAACGCTGGAACAAATGCTGCTCGCGGGCGAACCGCTGGTGGTTCTGGTGATGGGCAAGATCTTGTCGCACTGGCTGGTGTCTGGCCTGCCCCTGGTGCTGATGGCGCCGCTGCTCGGCCTGCAATTCGATCTCCCCGGCGATGCGCTGGCCGTGCTGTGCCTGTCCTTGTTGATCGGAACGCCAGTATTGAGTCTGATCGGGGCGGTTGGAGCGGCGCTTACGCTGGGGGTGCGCGGCAGCGGCGCCTTGGTAGCGCTGCTGGTGCTGCCGCTGTATGTTCCGGTGCTGATTTTCGGCGCCGGCGCAGTCGGCGCGACTGCGGCCGGCACCGGCGCCGAGGCGCATTTGCTGCTGCTGGGCGGATTTCTCGCGCTGGCGTTGGTGCTTGCGCCGTGGGCGTGCGCGGCATCGCTGCGCATCGCGATGGAGTAAGAGGGCAATGAGCAAATCGGAGCGATTCAGCTGGTTTTATTTTTCTTCGCCGCAGACTTTTTATCCGTTGGCGGGGCGCCTGCAGCCCTGGTTCGCTGCGCTGGCCGTCCTGTTTTGCGCCGTGGGCCTGTATATCAGTTTTTTCGTTGCCCCCACCGATGCGCAGCAGGGCGAGTCGTACAGGATCATCTTTATTCACGTGCCGGCTGCGTGGATGTCGATGTTCATCTACCTGGTGATGGGATTCTGGTGCGGTGTCGGGTTGGTTTTCAATACCCGGCTGTCATCGATGTGGGCGACCGCGCTCGCCCCCACAGGTGCACTGTTCACCTTCATCGCGCTGTGGACCGGGGCGCTGTGGGGAAAGCCGACCTGGGGCACGTGGTGGGTTTGGGACGCGCGCCTTACTTCGGAACTTATTCTGCTTTTCCTGTACATAGGATTTATGGCGCTGCAGGCTGCAATCGACGATCAGCGCCGGGCGGACAAGGCGGGCGCCGTGCTCGCCCTGGTCGGCGTGATCAACATTCCGATCATTTATTTTTCGGTGCAGTGGTGGAGCACCCTGCACCAGGGGTCGTCGGTGAGCATGAAAAGCGCGCCGACCATGGCGATGACGATGTTCGCCGGAATGATCGTCATGGCGCTGGGTTTCTGGATGTACAGCATCGCCGCGGCATTGGCGCGGGTGCGCTGCGTGATTCTCGAGCGCGAGCGCAACACCGAATGGGTAATGACTGAAATGGGCGGGCGCGCATGAACTGGCAAAGCTGGTCGCAATTTGTTGCAATGGGTGGGTACGGCCTGTATGTATGGGGCTCCTATGCGGTAACCCTGGTAGTGATGGTTGCGGAAGTCGCAGCACTGGTCATGCGCCGGCGCGGGGTGATCGATGGTCTGGCGAAATATTACGCAGCACGAGGGAGAAATCATGAAACCAAGACATAAGCGTTTTGTCCTGATCGGAGCGGGTATCGCCGGCTTGGCGCTCTCCGCCACGCTAGTCCTTTCCGCTTTTCAGAAGAATCTGGTGTTCTTTTTCACGCCTAGCCAGGTAGCTGCGAACGAAGCACCGATCGGCAAGAGTTTTCGCATCGGCGGTTTGGTGGAAAAGGGCAGCGTGAAGCGCGAGCCCGATGGTGTGACGGTCCGGTTCGTGGTGACCGATACGGCAAAAAGTTTGCCGGTGCTCTACCGCGGTGTTCTGCCCGACCTTTTTCGAGAAGGCAAGGGAGTGGTGACTCAAGGGCGCCTGGACACGGACGGCCTGTTTCGCGCCGAGGAAGTACTGGCTAAGCACGACGAGAACTACATGCCGCCGGCGGCGCAGGATTCGATCGACAAGGCCACCGCCAAGACCGCCGCTCAGTCGTTGGTGCAGCCCCCGTTGCCGCAGGCAAGCCGATGATCCCCGAACTTGGTCATTTCGCATTGATTCTCGCCCTGTGTGTGTCTCTGGTGCAAGGAGTGCTGCCGCTCGCCGGCGCGGCGCGCGGCAACCGGGCCTGGATGGCGTTGGCAAGGCCGTCGGCATTGCTTCTCATGCTGCTGGTGGCAATCGCGTTTGCCTGCCTCACTTACGCCTTTGTCACCAACGATTTTTCGGTGAAATACGTGGCCGAGCATTCCAATTCAAAGCTGCCTCTTGCCTACCGTATTTCCGGGGTCTGGGGCGGCCATGAAGGATCGCTTTTGTTGTGGACGCTGATGCTTGGTTTGTGGATGGCCGCGGTCAGCGTATTCAGCCGTACCCTGCCGGAGCAGATGCTCGCGCGCGTGCTCGGCATCATGGGCCTGGTGAGCGTCGGTTTCTTCGTCTTCATGCTGTTTGCCTCCAATCCGTTCGAACGGCTGCTTCCGGCCGCGGCTGACGGACGTGACCTTAATCCGTTGCTGCAGGATCCGGGGATGGTGTTTCATCCGCCGATGTTGTACATGGGCTATGTCGGCTTTTCCGTCGCCTTCGCGTTTTCGATGGCGGCGCTGATTGACGGCCGGCTCGATGCAACGTGGGCCCGGTGGTCGCGGCCGTGGACCACGGTCGCCTGGGCCTTCCTCACGCTCGGTATCGCTCTTGGAAGCGGTTGGGCCTACTATGAACTCGGCTGGGGCGGCTGGTGGTTTTGGGACCCGGTGGAGAATGCCTCCTTCATGCCTTGGCTGGTCGGCACGGCGCTGATACATTCACTGGCGGTAACGGAGAAGCGCGGAGCGTTCAGGATCTGGACCGTGTTTCTCGCCATTCTGGCTTTTTCGCTCAGCCTGCTCGGAACATTCCTGGTTCGCTCGGGGGTGTTGACCTCGGTGCACGCTTTTGCCACCGATCCGCGACGGGGCATATTCATCCTCGTTTTTCTGGCGGTGGTGGTGGGCTCCTCGCTGACCCTGTTCGCCTGGCGCGCATCCCGGGTCGGGCTCGGCGGGCGCTTTGCGCTGGTTTCGCGCGAGTCGATGCTGCTTACCAACAACGCGCTGCTGTTGGTCGCCGCCGGCGCCGTATTGCTCGGCACCCTTTATCCGCTGGTGCTGGACGCGCTTGGCCTGGGCAAGATTTCGGTCGGCCCGCCTTATTTCGAAACCGTGTTCGTGCCGCTGATGGCACCGGCCCTGTTTCTGATGGGGCTCGGCCCGCTGGCGCGCTGGAAGCAGGCGAGCCTGCCGGAACTGGCGCTGCGCCTGCGCTGGGCTTTCGCCGTCAGCGTGGCGGCGGCAGTCATCACACCGTTCATCATGGGCGGCTGGAGCACCATGGTCGCGTTCGGCATGCTGCTGGCGGTCTGGATCGTCGCGAGCAGCGTCGTCAATTTGATCGGGCAGCTTGGTCGTGCGCCGGCTGGGCGCATCGGCGCGCGCTTATCCCAGTTGCCGAGCAGCTATTACGGCATGCTGCTAGCGCATCTCGGGATTGCCGTGTTTATCGTCGGTGTTACGCTGGTCAAGGGCTATGAAGCCGAAACCGATGTGCGCATGGAAGTAGGCGATACGGCACAGCTGGCCGGCTACGCTTTCCGATTTGCCGCGGTGAACGAGATCACTGGACCGAACTATGTCGCCTCCAGGGGCACCATCGAAGTAACCCGGGGGGGCGCTGTGGTGACCACCCTAAATTCTGAAAAGCGTTTGTATACCGTGCAGAACATGCCCATGACCGAAGCGGCCATTGATGCCGGCCTGCTGCGCCACCTGTATGTGGCGCTGGGCGAGGCACTGTCGCCCACGACCTGGATCGTACGCCTGTATCACAAGCCGTTCATCGGCTGGATCTGGCTTGGCTGTCTGATGATGGGCGCAGGCGGATTTCTCGCCGCGTTCGACCGGCGGTATCGCGTCAGGGTCCGCGCGGCTCAGGCATCGGCCGCGGGCGGCATGGCGCCCGCACCTTCCGCAGCGGGCTGAATCATGTCGCGCGCACGTTTCCTCATACCTCTCGCAATTTTCGCCGTGATGGTGGTATTCCTCGGTGTCGGTCTGACGCTGGACCCGCGCGAAGTGCCGTCGCCGCTGATCAACAAGCCGGCGCCGCCGTTTGAGCTGCAGCAGCTGCACAACCCCGCAAGGACTTTCTCGCAAAAGGACATGCTGGGGAAGGTGTGGATGTTGAACGTCTGGGCCTCCTGGTGCGTCGCCTGCCGCGAAGAGCACCACACTATCCTGGAATTCGCGCGCAGCGGTGCGGTGCCGGTGTTCGGCCTCAACTATAAAGATGAGCGCGCCGACGGCATTGCCTGGCTCGAACGCCTGGGGAATCCCTATCAGCTATCCGCATACGATCGTGACGGCCGCATCGGCATCGACTACGGGGTGTATGGCGTTCCGGAGACCTATATCATCGACAAGGCCGGAGTCATACGCTACAAGCGCATCGGAGCCGTCACGCCGGAAATCGTTCGCGACAAGATCCTGCCGCTGGTGAAGGAGTTGAACGGCAATGCGTAAACTTCTTGTTGTGCTGCTCGGACTTGTCCTCGCAGTGCCGGTGCTGGCGAAGGAAGCGGCTCCGGCCGCTGACGATCCGGTGCTGGAAAAGCGTGCAATGGCGTTGGCGGAGGAGTTGCGCTGTCTCGTGTGCCAAAATCAATCGATCGCCGACTCGCACGCCGAACTCGCCATCGACCTGAAGAATCAGATACGCGAAAAAATGAAAGCCGGCATGGGCGAAAAACAGATCGTGGATTACATGGTGGCGCGCTACGGCGATTTCGTGCTGTACCGTCCGCCAGTCAAGGCGACGACGCTTCCGCTCTGGCTGGGACCGTTCGTGGTGCTGGTGGCTGCGCTGGCGGGATTGTTCTATTACCTGCGGCGGAGGCGAACTGCGGCGGTGGAGCAGCCACTGAGCGAAGCGGAGCAGGCGCGCATGCAGGCGCTGTTGACCTCCCCCGAGGAGGGACAATGACTTCGTTTTGGGTGATGGCGTTGCTGATGATTGCGTTGGTGCTCGCCTTCCTGCTCCCGCCGTTGTTGCGCGACCGTGCCGGAACAGGCTCGCCGGTGTCGCGCGCCGCATCCAATCTGGCGGTATTCCGGGATCAATTGGCGGAGCTCGAAGCCGATCTTGCCGCCGGCACGATAGACCAGGCGCAGTGCGAGGCGGCACGCGCGGATTTACAGCGCGGCCTGCTGGAGGATGTCGGGGCGCCGTCCGCAGGCGCGCAAGCTCCAGTCAAACGCTCCTGGGCTGCGGTGGTCGCCGTAGCCGTCACCGTGCCGCTGCTTTCGGTATTGCTTTATCTGGGCATCGGCAATTTGAACGGACTGGAACCGGCAATACAGCAAGTCAGCGCGCAGGGTGCGCCGCACGAACTTACGCGTGAACAAATAGAGGGCATGCTGATACGCCTAGCGCAGCGCATGGAATCGAATCCGGGTGATGGCGAGGGATGGGTCATGCTGGCTCGGTCGTACGGCGCGCTTGGCCGGTTCGGCGAAGCCGCTGCCGCCTACGCCAAAGCCGAAGCCCTTTTCCCGCAGGATGCGCAACTGCTGGCCGACTACGCGGATGCGCTTGCAATGGCGCAGGGGCAGCGCTTGCAGGGGAAACCCGAGGCGCTGGTGCAGCGGGCGCTGAAGGCGGATGGCAACAATGTCAAAGCGCTGGCGCTGGCCGGTACGGTGGATTTCGAAAGAGGCGATTACGCCAAGGCAATCGAATACTGGCAGCGGATGCTGCCTTTGCTTCCGGCGGATTCCGAAATGGGAAACTCGGTGCGCTCCAGCATTCAGGAGGCGCAGGGTAAGCTCGGCGGGGCGCCAAAAGCAGCGGCTACGGTCGCGCAGGACAAACCGGCCGGTCCAGCCAAGTCATCGGTCGCGGCAGGTGCTTCAGGCAAGCCTGGAAGCCTGAGCGGAACCGTCAAGCTCGCGCCCGCGCTTGCTGCCCGCGTGACGGCGGAAGATATCGTGTTCGTTCTGGCGCGCCCGGCGCAGGGGTCGCGCATGCCGCTTGCGGCCGTGCGCGTCAAGGTGCGGGATTTGCCGCTGGCTTTTTCGTTCGACGATTCGATGGCGATGACGCCGGCGGCGAAGCTGTCCGATTTCACCGAGGTGGTAGTGGCGGCGCGTGTGTCCAAATCAGGCAATGTCGTGCCGCAAAGGGGAGACCTGGAGGGCGTGAGCCAGACGGTGCACCCGGGGGTGGCAGGCCTCGTGATCGAGATCTCCAGGGAAATACAGTAGGGTTCTAGGACTCTAGCGCTTCTCCATGCCGATGAGGTGCAGCGAGTCTTCCCGACTTTGATTGCGCTTGTGCAATTTGATCACCAGCATCATGGTGATGCATACAAACGTGCCAAATAGCACAATGATGGAACTGATAGCGAAGTCGGCGCGGATCATCAACGCATATAGCGCGAGCATCAACAGGATATTCATGTTCTCGTTGAAATTCTGAACCGCGATCGAATGCCCGGCGGACAGCAGCACATGGCCCCGGTGCTGCAACAGGGCGTTCATCGGTACGACGAAAAACCCGGCCAACGCGCCTACCAGGACGAGTAGAAAATAGACCAGCGGCATCCAGGTGACGAAAATCAGGGACATGACGGCGAAACCCATGGCCACCCCGACGGGCAGCACCTGGAGAGATTTTTTCAACGGCACCATGCGCCCCGCAATCACCGCCCCGAGGGCGACGCCTACGGCGACTATGCCCTGCAAGATCGCGCCCTGGCTCAATGGCATGTGCAACTGGTGTTCGGCCCACCTGAGGACGATGAACTGCAGCGTGGCTCCCGCGCCCCAGAACAGCGTGGTGACGGCAAGCGAGATCTGCCCCAGTTTGTCGCGCCACAGCGTGGCAAAGCAGTCGACAAAATCCCTGACCATGATAATCGGATTGCGCGTCTGGCTGGGATACTTGGCGCCGGTGTCGGGGATGTGCAGATTGAATACCGACGCGATCAGATAGAACAGTGATATCACTAAAATAGCGGCCTCGGGCCCGGTGTCGATGCCGGTGTCGATGTGCGGAAGATCGAGCGAGAGCAGCATCGCTGAAACGGTTGGGTTGACGAGGGCGCCGCCGAGCATGGTGCCGAGAATAATGGAGGCGACCGTCAGTCCTTCGATCCAGCCGTTGGCGATCACCAGCTGCGGTGGCGGGAGCATCTCGGTGAGAATGCCGTACTTGGCCGGAGAATAGGCGGCCGCGCCAAGTCCGACCACCGCGTAGGATGCAAGGACGACAAGGTGATTGCCGATTCCCAGCAGCGCGAACGCGTCGCTGAAGAACATGAGCGCGCAGCCCGCCATCTTGACGGTGTTGGTGATGAACATCACCCTGCCTTTGGGCAGCGAGTCGGCAAATGCGCCGACGAACGCGGCAAGTACCACGTAGGACACGGTAAAGAAGAATTTCAACAGCGGCGTCATCCATGCCGGACCGTGCAATTCCACCAGCAGCGCGATCGCCGCGATGAGCAGTGCATTGTCCGCGAGGGACGAAAAGAACTGCGCCGCCATCACGGTGTAGAAACCGCGATTCATCTACGGTGGACGTCGGGAAGTAGGAATGACATTGGCTATTCTTAGGATGCGATCTGTGATTCAATTAGGCTGGATAATACAGGAAACAATTGCTGGAGCGGACGGGGGATATGGCGTACGGATATATTCATCTGATATTGCGCGGGTCGGATTGAAGGCGGGGGGCATGCACCGCTGTTCTGGCCATACGGCAAAATAGATGCCGCGCCCGATCCGCGCCGTTATCAGGCTTTCCGCGCTTAGGCACAATCTGGGACTGGCGCGCCGCCATGCGCCCAAATCTAGGCATTGGGCGGTGGTGAAGGCCAATGCCTACGGGCACGGCATACGGCGAGTGGCGCAGGCTCTGTCTGACGCCGACGGCTACGCTCTGCTCGACTTGAGCGAGGCGGTGAGCCTGCGCGAGGCGGGCGTCTCCAAGCCGATTTTGCTGCTGGAAGGCGTATTTCAGCCAGCGGATCTCGCGATTGTCGATCGCTACTCGCTGACGCCGGTGGTGCATGATCTGGAACAAGTGCTGATGCTCGAACGAACCCGTCTGTCTTCGAAGATCGCCGTAGTGTTCAAGCTCAACACCGGAATGAACCGGTTGGGCTTTGCCGGATCCGGGGTTCGCAGCGCGTACGGCAGGCTGATTGCAAGCGGCAAAGTCGGACCGGTTTCCCTGATGACGCATTTTGCCGATGCCGACGGCCAGGCGGGGATCGCCGCACAGCTGGGACGGTTCCTGGAATGGACAAACGGTTTGCCCGGCGAGATGACGCTCGCGAATTCGGCGGCAGTATTGCGTTATCCCGAAACCCATGCCGACTGGGTGCGGCCGGGCATCATGCTCTATGGCTGTTCGCCTTTCGCCGACCTGAGCGCGGAGGCGCTGGGGCTGCAGCCGGTGATGACGCTGACCAGCGAGATCATCGCCATCCAGGAACTGAAGCCTGGGGATCGCGTCGGTTACGGCGGCGTTTTCACAGCACGAAATGCAGTGCGCATCGGTATCGTCGCCTGTGGGTATGCGGACGGATATCCGCGCCATGCGCCTGGTTTCATCGATCGCAGCACTCCCATAGAAGTTGCAGGCAAACGGACCGCCGTCGTGGGCCGCGTTTCGATGGACATGCTTTGTGCCGACTTGAGCGCCGTCCCGGAGGCAAGGGTCGGCAGCCGGGTGACTCTGTGGGGAGACGGGCTGTCGACAGATGAAGTCGCCGCCAGTGCTGGCACGCTGAGCTACGAACTGTTGTGCGCCGTTACGGCGCGCGTGCCACAACTGGAAATCGAATAGTGCGCAGGGAGGGCAGCTTGTGGCACGCGCGCCGGCCAAACAACGGTGTGCGCGTGCCACAACTGGAAATCGAATAAATATGGCCAAAGCAAAATCCGCCTACTCCTGCACTGAATGCGGCGGCACCGCGCCGAAATGGCAAGGCCAGTGCCCGAGTTGCAGCGCATGGAACACCCTGGTCGAGACCGTCGCCGAGGCGGCATCTACACACCGTTACAAGAGCGTGGCGAGCGCATCGCGATTGCAGAAGCTGGCAGAGGTGAGCGCGCGCGAGGCAGCACGACGGCCGACCGGGGTGGGTGAGTTCGACCGCGTCCTGGGCGGTGGATTGGTTGCGGGGCAGGTGGTGCTGATCGGCGGGGATCCCGGCATCGGCAAATCGACGCTGCTGCTGCAGACGCTGGCCGCGATGAGCAGTGAACACCTGGCCCTCTATGTCAGCGGCGAGGAATCGGCAGAGCAAGTGGCTCTGCGCGCTTCGCGACTGGGGCTCGATTCAGGCAGTCTTGAACTGCTGGCCGAGATCAATCTTGAAAAGATCCAGGCGGTCCTCGACCAGGCGAAGCCGGAAATCGTCGTCATCGATTCCATCCAGACGCTGTTCTCCGAGGCACTATCCTCGGCACCCGGTTCCGTGGCGCAGGTGCGAGAGTGTGCGGCGCAGTTGACGCGCATGGCGAAGCAGACCGGTACGACCATTGTGTTCATCGGTCACGTGACCAAGGAAGGCGCGCTCGCCGGGCCGCGGGTGTTGGAGCACATGGTGGACACGGTGCTGTACTTTGAAGGTGACACGCACCAGAGCTTCCGCCTGATCCGGGCTTTCAAGAACCGGTTCGGAGCGGTAAACGAACTGGGCGTGTTCGCCATGACCGACAAGGGGCTCAAGGGCGTGTCCAATCCATCGGCATTGTTTCTGTCACAGCATGACGCCGAGGTGCCGGGTTCGTGCGTGCTGGTCACGCAGGAGGGCACGCGCCCGCTACTGGTCGAGATCCAGGCGCTGGTGGACGCGGCGCACGCGCCCAATCCGCGCCGTCTCACGGTCGGACTGGAGCAGAACCGGCTGGCGATGCTGCTCGCCGTGCTGCACCGGCATGCCGGCATTGCCTGCTTCGACCAGGATGTATTCGTCAATGCGGTGGGCGGGGTAAAAATCAGCGAACCTGCGGCTGATTTGGCGGTACTGCTCGCAATAGTATCTTCGCTGCGCTCGAAACCATTACCGCAGAAACTGGTGGTATTCGGGGAAGTCGGGCTGGCAGGAGAAATTCGCCCCGCACCGCGCGGTCAGGAGAGGCTGCGCGAAGCGGCGAAGCTCGGCTTCACCCAGGCGATCATTCCAAAAGCCAATCTGCCCAGGCAGGCCATCGGCGGTCTGGAAATCATCGCAAGCGACAGGGTTGAAGACGCCATTTCGCGCCTGCGCTAGCAAACGCGCAGCGGGTACGCCAGCGCCAACGAGCGCGCAGCCCGCCTGGGCTAGCGCGCGAGCACCAGGCGTGCCGCGGCCGCGCCGCTGCGCACAGCCGATTCCAGCGTCGCCGGGTAATCGCCGGCGGTGTAATCCCCGGCCAGAAAAAGATTGTCGACGGCGGTCTGATTGTCGGGCCGCATGAGACCGGGAATGCAGGAGAACGTGGCGCGCTTTTCCGCGATGACGCGCGACCACAGCGGCTGCGGCAGACTCCGCATTGACGCCGCCAGTTCGCGATGGATGGCGCTGGCCACCACATCCAGGGAGAGGTTCTGATGCACGCCGCGCGCGCTGACCACCGCCGCCAGAAGCCCCGCCGGGCCGTTCAGACTGCCGCGGTCGAACACCCACTGTATCGTGCCGCCGTCGAAGCCGGTCATCGGCCGAGGAAGCGTGACCTCCCGCGGATACTGCAGATAGCAGGTATAGATCGGCTCGTAGGTGAACGCAGATAACTGGCGGCGCGTAGGCGCAAGTTCGGAAAAGCGGTCCAGCAAGGCATCGGTCTGATGCGGCCCCACCGCAAGGATGACGTGGGTGTGGCGCTCCGGACGGTCGTCCAGCGCGAAGCCCTCGGCTGCCTTGACCAGGGCTCGGACTGGCATTCCCGGCCGAACCGAGCCGCCATTTTTGCGCACAAATGCCGCAGCCGGCTCGGGGAACAGCCTGCCCAGGTCCGTGCGCGGTACGAGAAAGTCGCTCGCTTCGCGCGCTGCGTCCAGCGCATCGCGCAACACGTTGAGAAATACCTGCGCCGACGCCGAGGCGGCCGGAGTGTTGAGAGCGGACACGCACAACGGCTCCCACAGGTAGCGCGCAATTGCGCCGGTCTGGCGCTGCTGCGCGAGCAGCGCGGCGACCGTGATGTCGGCCGGTATGCGATAGGCGTTGCCGCGCATGGCCGCCATGAAGCGCATGGCCGCGATGCGCTCGCGCCAGGAAAGCCCTTTTGCGCCGAGCAGCGCGGCGATCAAATGCAACGGTGCGGGAAGGCGCGATGCGCGCAGGCCGAATTTCCCCGGGTAGTCGATCGCAAGCGGCGTTCGCAGCAGCAACTTATCCGCGTCCGCGCCGACCGCGCGCATCATCCGCAGCGTTTCGCTGTAAGCGCCGATCAGAACATGCTGGCCGTTGTCGAGCGGCATGCCTTCGATCTCGACCGAGCGCGCGCGCCCCCCCAGATGGCGGGCTGCTTCAAACACGGTGACCGGAATCCCCGCCTGCGCCAGCGTGACTGCGGCGGCCATACCGGCCCAGCCGGCGCCGATGATGGCGACATTCACGCCGCGATCCAAGTCTTCCACGCAATCCACAGTTTGCGTATGGGCGTCAACGCCGTGCGCTGGGTCAGCACCTTGCACCCGTCGGCTTCGATTTCTTCGAGCAGGGTGCGGTAGATTGCCGCCATGATCAGGCCGGGCCGCTGCGCCTTGCGATCCACGTCGGGCAATCGAGAAAACGCCTCGGCGTAATAGCGCTCGGCGCGTTCGATCTGAAACGCCATCAGGCGGGTGAAGTTCGCGGTGTGGCGCGCGTGCAGGACATCGGCCGCGCTGACCTGGAATTGCTGCAGTTCGCTCAGGGGCAGATAGATGCGCCCCTTGCGGCCGTCCTCGCCCACGTCGCGGATGATGTTGGTGAGCTGAAAGGCAATGCCCAAAGTGTGTGCGTAGGCAAGCGTGTTCTCGTCGCGGTAGCCGAAGATGGAGGCCGCCAGCAGGCCCACCACGCCGGCGACGCGGTGGCAGTAATGTTCCAGCTCGGGAAAATCGCTGTAGCGGTTCTGGTCCAGATCCATTTCCATGCCGTCTATGATTTCGGTCAGGTGTTCGTGTTTAATGCCGAAGGGTTGCAGTGCGGGCTCCAGCGCACGCGCCACCGGATGCTGCGGCTGTCCGGCGTAGAGACGCGCCAGTTCCTGCCGCCACCAGGCGAGTTTGGTTCGCGCCACGCCGGCGTCGGAGCATTCATCGACAATGTCGTCCACTTCACGACAGTAAGCGTAAAGCGCGGTAATGGCGCGGCGGCGCTCCGGCGACAGGAACAGGAACGAGTAATAAAAGCTCGATCCGCTCTGCACCGCCTTTTGCTGGCAGTATTCGTCAGGATTCACGGATATCCGAATTTTGGGGCTGCAATTGACAAGAATTATCCGGTCAGCGCCCTGGAAAAAATCAGCGGCCAATCCCACATCTTGAGCACCGGCCGGTGATGGTAGACGTCACCATCGATCTTGTCTATTTTTTCCAATATGCGCAGGCCGCCCTGCACGATGGTGCGGATCTCCAGGCCGATTCGGCCCGGCAGGGCAGGCCCCAGCGACGCGCCGGCCAGCATCATGGCGCGGGCGCGTCCCACTTGAAACCGCATCAGCGCCTTCCATTGGCCGGATGTGTCGCCGGCCGCGATCTGCCTCTCGCTCACACCATGGCCCTGCATCTCGTCCTGAGGCAGGTAGATGCGGTTCTTGCGCCAGTCAATCGCCACATCCTGCCAGAAATTGATCAGCTGCAGGCTGGTGCAGATCGAATCGGACAGCCGCAGATTCGTTTCCGTCGCGGCGCCGAAGAGGTGCAGCAGCAGGCGGCCGACCGGGTCGGCCGAGCGGTGGCAGTAGTGCATGAGGTCCGCGAAGTCGGCATAGCGTTTCTTGACCACGTCCTGCGCGAATGCGTCGAGCAAGTCCCGGAACAGCTGTAGCGGCATCATGGCGCGGGCGCG
>Ga0194060_10002467_pt1 | contig 13150 bp, 9 predicted proteins | sample SepL225m_MetaG_FD_163427 | JGI IMG/M metagenome (GOLD analysis project Ga0194060, IMG submission 163427) | Anoxic zone freshwater microbial communities from boreal shield lake in IISD Experimental Lakes Area, Ontario, Canada - Sep2016-L222-5m | ecosystem: Environmental > Aquatic > Freshwater >... | reverse complement strand
ACCTTTAATAGCTCTAATTTCTGCAGTATCTAAATGAGTCGATTGTTTATCGGCTAAAAATTTGCGTGCATTGGTTAAAATTTCTTGACTCTTTTTATTATCAATGCCAAATAAGTCTTCAAAGCCCACCGCAAAATCTAAAAATCTTGTAACGAACTCATCGGTCACTGCAATATTACCAGAAGTTTGATAGGCTACATGTACGTCATGTCCTTGTTCTTGCAAACGCATAAAGGTGCCGCCCATACTAATGATATCATCATCGGGGTGGGGTGAGAAAATCAACACTTTCTTTGGGTGAGGTGCACTTCGCTCTGGATGCGCTGGTATAACTGCATTGGGCTTGCCACCTGGCCATCCAGTAATGGTATCGCGCAACATATAAAATACTTGCAAATTAATATCGTATACCGATTCTTTTAAAACCAATAAATCGGATAAACTATTCTCTTTATAATCATCGGCTGTTAAACTAAGAACCGTCTTACCTAATTTTAAGGCTAGGCTTATCACCGCTCTTTTAATCATTTGGGGTGTCCACTCATTAGAACCCGTTAACCAGGGTGCTTTATTTCTAGTTAAATCTGAAGCCGCTAATTCATCAATCACAAAAGTACAATCATCATGATTTTGTAAAACGCTGGCAGGAATTTGTTCAGTCACATCTCCTTCAACAGATTTAGCAACAATGGAAGCTTTGTCTCCCCAAGCTAATAAAACAATTTTTTTAGCCTTCATGATACTACTAATACCCACGGTAATAGCTAGTTTCGGCACTTTATTTAAATCGTGGAATTCATAGGTATTGGCAATTCTAGTTTGTTGGTCTAAATGAATCACTCTTGTTTTAGAGTGAAAGCTAGAACCTGGCTCATTGAAACCAATATGTCCATTTTTACCAATGCCTAATATTTGTAAATCAATACCACCTGTTTTTTCAATAATATGCTCGTAGTTTGTACAAGATTCTTTTAAATTCTCTTTTGTCCATTCTCCATTGGGTAGGTGAATATTTTTAGGATCAATATCTACTAAATCAAATAAGTGACGGTGCATAAAGCTCCAATAACTTTGGTAGGCTGTTTTTTCTATAGGGTAGTATTCATCTAAATTAATAGTCACTACATTTTTAAAACTAAGTCCTTCTTCTTTATGTAGTCTTACTAATTCTTTATATAATAAAATAGGAGTAGTACCTGTCGCCATACCTAAAACACAGGTTTGTTTTTTTGCTTGTTTCTCTTTAATTAAACTGGCTATTTGAGCAGCTACTGCATTAGATCCCTCAGTAGAGTTTTTATAAATCTGAACCGGTACTTTTTCAAAAGATTCTAGCATAAAATTATTTTTATATTAATCTACCTTCGAAATTTTTATCATGTTGGTAGGTAAGTGCAATTGAACGGGCGTACTTCCTGTATTCACCACTATATCATCCTTTTTAACAAATCCGTTTTTCTTTAGAATTTGAATTTGATCTTTTATAATGCTATCTAAACTTTCTTCTTTGTTATAATAGAAAGCTTTTACACCCCAGCTTAAACTTAATTGATTCACTAAGCTCTTTTCTTTCGTAAATATAAATAAAGGTGATTTAGGTCTAAAGCTACTTAACATAAAAGCAGTATAGCCACTTTGTGTCATACCCACTAATGCTTGTGCATTACTTTCATCTGATAACTGACAGCCGCTATAACATAAGGCGTCACTAATAAAGGAAGGAGAGTGGGGTTGTGGTTTTAAGTCTTCAGAACGGTTGTATTTATAACCATGCTCTTCTACTTCATTAATAATTTTACGCATAGTTTCAATAACTAGAACAGGGAATTGACCAGTAGCCGTTTCTCCACTTAACATCACTGCATCAGCACCTTCAATAACCGCATTGGCAACGTCGGTAATTTCACTACGATTAGGTTTCACTCTATCAATCATGCTTTCCATCATTTGTGTAGCCACAATTACAGGCTTAGCACGGTGTATACATTTTCTGATAAGTTCTTTTTGAATCAAAGGAATTTTTTCTACAGGTAACTCAACGCCTAAATCGCCACGAGCAATCATAATAGCGTCGCTCGAAATAATAATATCACGAATATTGGTTAAGGCCTCTGGCATTTCAATTTTAGCAATAATTTTTGCTTTACTCTTATGTTTATCTAAAATAGCTCTTAACATTTCAATATCAGCCACTCTTTTTACAAAGCTTAATGCTACCCAGTCTAATTCTTCTTTAATAATGAAATCGGCATCTTCTAAATCTTTTTCAGTAAGTGCTGGTAAAGAAATTTTTGTGTCAGGTAGGTTAATTCCTTTTTTAGAAGAGATAATTCCACCTAAGGTTACAGTTACTTTTACATCTCCATTTTTTTCAACACTGCTCACCTTCACTTCAATCTTACCATCATCAATCATAATTAAGTTGCCTACTACTACATCTCCTGCCAAATTAGGGTAGGATACATAAATTTTCTCAATGGTTCCAACACATTTCTCATTGGTGAAAGTTAATATATCACCTTCTTTTACCTCTAGTCGGTTGTTTTCAATTTCACCTACACGTAGTTTAGGGCCTTGTAAATCTCCAAGAATAGCAACAGTGCATCCTAATTCTTCGTTAATGCCTCTAATATTATCAATAATTTTTTTCTTATCCTCGTGACTACCATGAGAAAAATTTAATCTAAATACATTCACACCCGCAATTACTAAATTCTTTAATTGATCATAGGTTTCGCAAGCAGGGCCTACAGTGGCAACTATTTTAGTTTTGTGATGGGGTTGCTTAAATTCGGTTTTACTCATTTTGTGTTTTGGGGTTATTTTAATTTTTATTCTTTTACTATCTTAGTTTCTTTCTATATCTATCTAATTCTATCAGTATATACCTAATTAGCTAGCTAATATTTTTACAATTCTTAACCACTCTTCAGAAATTTTTTGTTTTGCTTTTACGGCATTGTCAAGTGGAGTGTATTTCATTTTATTATCTTCAATACCCACCATTACATTATGCGTTCCATTGATTAAGCATTCAACAGCATGATAGCCCATTCTGCTAGCAATTAAACGGTCTAAGCAACTAGGGGAGCCGCCTCTTTGAATATGGCCTAAAATACAAACACGAACATCTGCATTCGGTAATTTTTCTTTTATGAAATTACCCACCTGCGTAGCACCGCCAAATTCATCACCTTCAGCAACTACTATTAAGTTGACTAATTTTTTTCTTTTCTCTTTCTCCGTTAGAGCAGTAATCATGGCTTCCATATCTGTTTTAGATTCTGGAATTAAAATATTTTCAGCACCTGTGGCAATACCACTATGAAGCGCAATATAACCGGCGTCACGGCCCATTACTTCTACTACAAATAAACGGTCATGTGCATCGGCGGTATCTCTAATTTTATCTATGGCTTCAACTGCAGTGTTCACGGCTGTATCAAAACCAATAGTGAAATCACTACCTGCAATATCTTTATCAATAGTGCCTGGTATACCAATACAAGGAATATCAAATTCATGACTAAATTTTTGGGCTCCTTTAAAACTACCATCACCTCCAATTACCACCATTCCATCAATGCCTCTTTTCTTTAAGTTCTCGTAAGCAATTTTTCTGCCTTCTATTTCGAAGAATTGTGTGCTTCTTGCTGTTTTTAAAATGGTACCACCTCTTTGAATAATATTACCCACCGATTTTGATTCCATTTCGAAGATATCATCATCAATCATTCCATTATAACCTCTGGCTACTCCAAATACTTGTAGCCCATGATAAATACTGGTTCTAACTACGGCTCTAATGGCTGCATTCATACCGGGGGCGTCTCCACCAGACGTTAAAACTGCGATTTTGCTTACTTTTTTAGCAGACATAATTTTCAATTGTTCATTAATGTATTGATTTACAATATCAAACCAATACGATGTAAAAGAAACCGAGCTACAAATTTAATCAATTGAGCCCAATTTTCCATTCAATTTATGAACAGTTTTGTCATGCTAACGCCTGTTATTACTCATGGCTTAAAACCTGCTAAAGTGTATATAATCAAATCATTATAGAGCCTATTTCAATATTAGGCAGGGTCTAAATAGATTTCAGCCATCATACATCTTGTACTACCACCTCCTAAAGCTTCAATGGTAGGGATAGAAATGGGTAGGATGGGGTTGTATTTTTCTAAGCTTTTTACCTGTTCGGTTTTTAAGGAGGTATAAGCCTGTTTTGACATGATTAAATGAGGTTTTTCATGAATATCGAATACTTGCAACATATTACCTGCAAAATGATTCAGTTGATCCTGGCTAATAGTAATGAGTTCTTTGTTGGTTTGTAAAAAACTTTCAAGCACTATTTGTTTTTCCTCTTCATTAAGAATACTCTCTAAACAAATCACTACAAATTGATTGCCCATACACATCATGACATTGGTATGATAAATGGGTTGTGCTTTATCATCTACTGCTTTAAAAGCAATTGGTTTGAATTGCATTTTATGGCACCAATTGGTAAAAGCTTCTTTATCTAATCTCTCTGATAAACAACCGTAGGCTATTTTATTTTCATGATCTAATACCATGCTACCAGTACCTTCTAGAAAGGTTCCTTCTTTTTCTAATTCAGTTAAATCCAATGTGTTTTGAATTTTATAATTCGATTGTAGAAAATCTATCACCGTTGATTTTCTCTCAGCTCTTCTGTTTTTTGCAAACATGGGATATAAACAAAGTGTTCCACCTTTATGCGTAGACAGCCAATTATTAGGGAAAATAGAATCTGGGGTAGAAGGGTCTTTGGTGTCTTGTACCACTTTTACTTTTATTTGATGGGCGCGTAATTTCTCCACCATTGTATCAAATTCAGCAATGGCTAGTTCATTGGCATTTTCAATATTGATATTAGATTGAAAAAAATTATTCGCAGCCGTTTGCTGATTAAAATAAAATTGGTAAGGTCGAACCATTAAAATTTCCATATACTACTTTTATTAAAATAAATTATATTAGATAGCCTTTCTTTCAATAGGCATACTCATGCAATGAAAGCCACCTCTTGCTCTGGATAATTCTGAAGAAGGCATAAGTATAATAGTGTTTTGAATGGTGCTTGGATTTTTAATTCCTTTTTCAAAATCTATTAATAATTCTTTCACGTTTACTGCCTCAAAACCCTTGTTTTTAAAGGCTTCTACGGTTTTATTGTTTCTATCGTATCCAAGTACCACACCTTCTTTTAAAGCAAGCACATTACATGAATCTGTCCATTGCTCTCTGGCATTATAAGGGAATTCATTGTTACCTGAGTAAATAAATTGAGCTCCGTTCTTGCAACCAAAATCTTCTTTACTTATTTCATCTAAGAGTTGTTCTAAATCGTTAATAATAGTGGGGCTGTTTTGTTTAGCTCTTTCAAATTTCCAAATAGTCACCGATTCTTTTTGAGTACTCTTAAAATATTGACTTACTTGATTATTTTTTTTGTCTTGCAATCCCTCTTTTGAAAAATTACCTAATATTACCCAGGTATCTTTTTTTACTTGGGTAAATATGGTATCAATATGCATGTAGTCTCTTTTTTTAGGAATTTTTACAATGCTTATTTTTTCTACCAATGCTTTACTAAATAATATTTCAGTGAGTTGAATGGCAGCACTCATACTGGTTCGCTCGCTTACGCCAATAATTACATGCTTAGGGGATATCATCATAATATCTCCACCTTCTAAGGTTACTTTTTCGTCACTCTCTTTTTCATTTAAAAGTGCAATGGGATCCTTCTGCGATAGTTCAATAATATTGGAAGAACTGTTTTTAAATAAAGGATGGTAATGAAATAAATACTTAGCAAATAGGGCTTCTCTTTTTCTAGCTAATTTGGCCGGCTTGTTTAAAACTAAATGGTCTTTAATGACAATGCCAATGTCTCTGGTGAAAATAAAATTAGGAATAGGAGGAAAGATTAATTCGTTTTTATTATCTACACCCGATAAAAAAGTAGAAGCAAGTTCTGCGGGTGTATAATTTTTTAATGCTTCTTGTAGTAAATAACTACAGCCTTCAATGGCAGCCACCGCTGCAATGAGTTGATTTTTGATATCAGCGTCATTTAAAATACTCGCTAATAACCATTCAATTTCTAATACTTTTTCAGAGCCGTGAAATTGAGGGTGACCTGGTTTGTAAAAAGCTCGATCATTTTTAGGATCGTCAATAAAAGCCATTCCAGGTTTCATTTTTTCTGGGTCTAAGAAAAAAAGTAGCAGTTTTGTATAATAATCATATTCGTTTTCACGAATACTTTTTAAATGAACGATGTCTTCAAATAACCAGTCCTGTGCTTTAGAGGGTATTACTTTTCCTAAGCCTTTATCGGGACTATGGACTAACAACCTTTTAAGTTCACCAATTTCTGAATGAACGGATAATATATTCTGTTGCATCTTTTGTATAATTTTTTATAATAACGCTGTAATGAAAACCATTAAATAGAAACCCAAAAGACCTTTAAAATAAATTTAACCCTTTTTATTTGCTTTCAAGTATTAATAAATCGTTAAAAGCAATCTCGTATTCCTTGTTCATAGACCTAATTAATGCATTTTTATCTTGGTAGCTTTTTTCTACCACATGCATTTTGGCAGGGTCTGCATAAATAGCAGGGTTGGCCATTTCTAATTCAATGGCAGCTTTTTCAGTATGTAAAGTTTCTATATTATGCTCAATTTGCGCAATGGCTTTTTGTAGTTTTTGTATTTGCTTTTGTAAATCCTTGTCAATGGCTTGAGGTTTAACTTTCACTACAGCAGGGGCTTCTTGTTTGTGTTGCTTGCGGGTATCTTTATTAGTAGCTTTTGTAGGTTCCGCTAATTGTGCTTTTTGCTTAGCCATTCTTTCTTTCCACTCTAACCATTCTTTATAATCGCCTTTGAATTCAATAATTTTTTCATCTTCAATTTCCCAAATTTTATTGGCTGTCTTTGAAATGAAATAACGGTCGTGACTTACTAATATAATCGTGCCATCATATTTTGTAAGGGCTTCTGCTAATAATTCTACGGTTACCATGTCTAAGTGGTTGGTAGGCTCATCCAGCATTAAGAAATTGGCCTTGCTAATAATAGTTTTCGTAAGGGCTACTCTTGCTTTTTCTCCTCCACTTAATACTTTAATTTTTTTATCAATCTCATCGCCACCAAATAAGAAGCAACCTAATAGTGCACGCAATTCTAATTCAGTATTCTTGGTGCCACATTCTTGCACTTCTTTTAAAATGGTATTATTTAAATTCAATGATTCTAATTGGTGCTGCGCATAAAAACTTTCCTCTACATTATGTCCCCAAACTCTTTCTCCATCAAACTTTTCCATACCTGCTACAATTCTAAGAAGGGTAGACTTACCTTTTCCATTCGCACCAATAAGTGCAATCTTATCACCTCTTTCAATTTCAGCAAAGGCATTATCTAATATTTGAACATTTGGGAATGCCTTGCCCACACCTTTTAAGTCTACCAATACCTTGCCCGGTGTTTTATCTACCGCAAAATTAATTCTAATATTGGGCCTCTCAATTTTAACATCTTCAATCACATCTAATTTATCCAATCGCTTTTGAATAGATTGCGCTTGTGCAGCTTTAGAAGCCTTGGCTTTAAACCTTTCAATAAACTTTTCTTGTTGCTTTATATAATCTTGTTGGTTCTCAAAAGCGCGTTGTTGTATTTCTACTCTTTGTTCTTTTTCAATTTCATAATGCTCGTAGTCGCCCGTATAAAAATGCAATTCTTGTTGATATACTTCCACAATCTTATTCACCATTTTATTTAAGAAGTATTTATCGTGACTTACAATCACCACACTTCCTTTATAATGCAATAAATATTTTTCTAACCATTCAATACTTGGTAAGTCTAAGTGGTTGGTAGGCTCATCTAATAATAATACATCGGGTTGTTGTAAAATCATTTTAGCAAGTAGTACACGCATTCTCCAACCTCCACTAAATTCTTTGTAAGGTCTTGATAAATCTTTTATAGCAAATCCTAGTCCGTGTAAAACTTCTTCTGCTTTATGATTAATATTATAGCCATCTAATAAATCTATCTCGTGTAAGGCATCGGTGTATTTAATAAGTAAATCGTTGTCCTCTGAATTAGCTTCTAATTCTTTACCTAGTTGTTCTACTTCTTTTTCAAGCTCGCGCACTCTTTCAAAAGCGCCCAAGGCTACTTCGGTTATGGATTCGTTGGTATCAAAACTTAATAAGTCCTGGTGTAAATAGCCAATGGTGGTATCTCTTCCTTTTTCGACAGTTCCCTTGCTTGGTGTAAGTTGACCTACCAATATTTTTAACAAAGTAGACTTACCTGTGCCATTATAGCCAATTAAACCAATGCGTTCGCCCGACTGGATCGACCAATTTGCCTCACTCACAATTACTCTTGCCCCAAACTCAAATGTCACATTCTGTAAACCTATTAGCATATTTTTTCAATTCAGACCGCAAAGTTAGCAAGTTGGACAATCTAATTATGCATAAATTTGGAAAAAGATTGTATGAAGCCCTATTTATTTATAGTTTTCGCTTTTTTCATGATAGGATGTGCTAGTTCAGAAAATCCAGCACTGAGTAAAGAATTATGGGATTTTAGCCCTCAAAATAACCAGGCCAATTTCGATAAAGCTTGTTTACCCTTGCTTATGAATTATCAAGAACTAATGAAAGGGGTAGCTGCAGATGACACGGCCTATATATATAATGCAGCTAAAACCCTAGTTCAATTAACCGATTCTTTCCCTGCAAGTCTTATTGGTTTTAAAGATAGCGCCTTGAATGAGCAAGTCAAACAATCAATTTCCAATATTAATGCAGAGTTGCAAGGCTTACTTGCAGAAGAAAGTCCTGCAGGCATGCATATGGCTACCAATATGGTATCTATTCAATTTTTGAACTTATTAGCGACTACAGGGTTTAAAGAAAAAAGTATCTATATTTTTAATGTGCAGGATGCAAAATATGAAGACGGACTTATTTGGTTTGGATGGAATAAAACAGCGAATGACCCTTATCATAAAGAGCATAAGGCTGAAATAACGGCTAGTCAGTTTTTACAAGAAAACTAGTTTAAGGACTCTGTTTTTTTAGTTCAAATTGAATCATCGCATTAACGCTTAAAGTAGAAGTAATATAAATTTCTTGTCTACTGCTGCCGTCTTTGACTACCATGAGTGCAGTATTGGGAGGAACGGTGCCTAAATTCTGAGCCACAATAATAATTTCATGTTTATTGGTCTCGTTAGAAAAACTAATATCAAAGTGTGTGGCCTTGTAGCTTAAGCGTCTATTATCTAATAATAATTTCTTATTATCAAAAATCATGATGGTGTCATTATCAATGGTGCCATTATCGTATAAGTCAATACTAATGGAAGCGCTATTCACTAAGACTTGCTTTACTAATTTATTTTCTCTTCCGACTAAAACCCAAGGTAGTATTTGTCCAGAAGACTTGCTGGCGCTGGTATTCGTGCTAGTATTGGTTTCAATAATGACAGCTGCTTTGCTATTCTCTGGTACATTAACTGCAGGTGTATTTGTTTGTACAGTATTCGTTTGAACTAAATTAATTGGAACAGCATTATGCTCTGCGCTGCTAGTTTGAGTTGTTTTAGTTGGAATGGCAATAGTCTTATTTGTCTTAGTAAGAACTTCTTTAACAACTAGTGATTGTTTAGCTTGCTTCGGTTTATTTTCTTTTTCAATATTTTTAGCAGCTACTATACTTGTAGGGATTATTTTTTTTGAATTGACTTCGGCAGTAATATTATTTTTAGGCAAAATTGTTTTTGGACTAAACTCTTTTACAATGAGCCCTTCTTTTTCTAAGTATACTTTTCCACCTCCACAGTCTTTGCCTAAGGTTTCGTTATTGGCAGTATAAGTACCTTCTAAAATTTCATGCCCTCTTACCAATCGGTAGCTTAGAAAATTGGACATTAAACAGGCTTGAAAATTGCCCACCAATTTCATTTTGTCAAAACGTGTTTCTATAATACTTACTAGTTGCGTATTTTCAGAATGCATTCCTGTAGCCAATGCATTGGCAGTAAAATTATTTGAAATTCTAGAGTAGGTATTGGCTGTAAGGGTATGGTCGGGGTTTTCTTTAATGACTATTTCATAGGTAACCATTTTTCCATCGAGCTCATTACTGGGTGTAAAATAGCCTCTCCATTTCCCAGTAAGGTCTTGGCCTAAAACTAGGGTAGGTATGCAAAAAGCAAGTATTAAATAAACAAGGCTGCGCATATTACAAAGCTATGTATAAAATATGAACCGCATTTGTTACCTTTGCGGACATATATTATAGATAAAAAACATGGTTCAAATTCAATTTCCAGACGGCGCAGTTCGTTCCTACGAAAAGGGCATTACTGCATTAGGTATTGCTAAATCAATTAGTGAAGGATTGGCAAAGAAAGTATTAGCGGCTTCAGTAAACGGGGAAGTATACGATGCTACGCGTGCTATTAATGAGGACGCAGCCTTAAAATTATTAACCTGGGACGATGCCGATGGTAAAAATACCTTCTGGCATTCTTCTGCGCATTTATTAGCAGAGGCCGTGGAAATGCAATTTCCTGGTGCTAAATTTTGGGTAGGACCCGCCCTTGAAAAAGGCTTTTATTATGATATCGATTTAGGCGATAAAACCATTAGGGAAGAAGATGTATTATCTCTTGAAAAAAAGATGAATGATTTAGCCAAGCAAGCCAACGCCTACATTCGTAAAGAAATGTCTAAGGCAGAAGCAATCGCCTATTTCACAGAAAAAAAAGATGAATACAAATTAGATTTATTGTCGGGCTTAGAAGACGGTAGTATTACTTTTTATACTCAGGGTGCTTTCACCGATTTATGTCGTGGCCCACATATTCCGAATACAAGTTTTATTAAAGCTATAAAAATTACCAATATTGCTGGTGCATTTTGGAAAGGGGATGAGAAAAATAAAATGTTGACAAGGGTATATGGAATTACATTCCCGAATCAAAAAGAATTGGATGAATATTTATTATTGTTAGAAGAAGCGAAAAAAAGAGATCACCGTAAATTAGGCAAAGAATTAGGTATTTATACCATGGATGATGATGTAGGGCCTGGTCTTCCTTTATGGATGCCGAACGGAACTATTATTATTGAACAATTAGAAAATTTAGCCAAACAAACCGAAGAGGATGCAGGCTACAAGCGAGTAGTGACGCCACATATAGCGAAAGAGAGTATGTACATTAAGAGTGGTCACTTACCCTATTATCAAGATAGTATGTTCCCTCCCATGGAATTAGATGGCACAAAATATTATTTAAAAGCAATGAACTGTCCGCATCATCATAAAATTTTTGATGCAGAACCTAAGAGTTATAAAGACATGCCACTTCGTTTAGCGGAGTATGGAACTTGTTATAGGTATGAGCAAAGTGGAGAATTATTTGGCTTAATGCGTGTGCGTTGTTTACACATGAACGATGCGCATATTTATTGTACTAAAGAACAATTTGCACAAGAGTTCAGAGCGGTGAATGAAATGTATTTAAAGTATTTCAAAATTTTTGGCATTGATAAATACGTGATGCGTTTAAGTTTACACGATCCAAAAAAATTAGGACAGAAATATATTAACGAACCTGAACTTTGGTTAGAAACAGAAGCCATGGTGCGTGCTGTATTAATTGAAACAGGAACGCCGTTTGTAGAAGTACAAGATGAAGGTGCATTTTACGGACCAAAAATTGATGTGCAAATTTGGAGTATCATTGGAAGAGAATTTACGTTAGCTACTAACCAAGTCGATTTTGCACAAGGAAAAAGGTTCAACTTAAGTTTCACCAATAAAGACAACGAACCTGAAACCCCATTAATTATTCATCGTGCACCTTTGGGAACACATGAACGTTTTATTGGATTTTTATTAGAGCATTATGCAGGTAAGTTTCCAGTTTGGTTAGCACCATTGCAAGTGAAAGTATTGCCTATTAGTGATAAGTTTATGCCTTATGCAGAAGAAGTATTGGCTCAATTTAAAAAAGCAGGTGTAAGAGTAGAAATTGATGACAGAAATGAAAAAATTGGAAAGAAAATTAGAGATACCGAGATAATGAAAGTGCCTTATATGCTAGTGATTGGTGAGAAAGAAGTTGCAGAGAATAAATTATCGGTAAGACGTCAAGGAAAAGGTGATTTGGGTATGCTAGACAAGGATTTATTCCTACAACAGGTCTTGGAAGAAATCAAAGAAAGATTAGCGCCTATATCATAACATTGACTATCTTTACAAAACTTAATAAACGTTTAATTACTTAATGGCATTACCGAACAGAGGACCCAGATTTAACCCAAGGTTTCAAAGACAACAAGAACCAGAGCATCGAATTAATGATCGAATTCGAGTACCACAAATCAGATTGGTAGGAGACAACATTACAGTGGGTGTGTACAACACTCAAGATGCCTTGAAAATAGCTGCAGACCAAGGTTTGGACCTAGTGGAGATTTCTCCAACAGCCGATCCCCCAGTATGTAAAGTCATTGATTATAAGAAGTTCCTTTACGAGAAAAAGCGTAAGGAAAAAGAGATGAAGGCGAACTCAAAACAATCTGAGATTAAAGAGATTCGTTTCACTCCAGGTACCGATGACCATGATTTTGATTTCAAAGCAAAACACGCAGAAAAATTCTTACAAGACGGTAATAAGGTGAAAGCCTATGTTCAATTTAAAGGTCGTGCCATCATGTTCCAGGACAGAGGTCAATTACTTTTATTGAAATTTGCAGAGCGTTTAGCCGAGGCAGGAACCTTAGAAAGTATGCCGAAATTAGAAGGAAAGAGAATGTTTGCTATTTTCCAACCTAAAGCAGGTGGTAAAAAGAAGCCAACATCTTAATTAATTTTTGAGTTCGGTTTTAAGTTAAACCATTGATTTTCAACCTATTTATACAATGAGTCATCCCTAAACACGGAATGGCTCATTTTTTTTGCCATCTCGCTATTTGCGCGTACCTTCGCCATCCATTTCCCACAAGGCTCAACAAGTGCACTGCCTGAGCAGCGCCGCCAGTAGGGAGTAATCGTAAAGATTATAT
>Ga0194060_10002466_pt1 | contig 13153 bp, 17 predicted proteins | sample SepL225m_MetaG_FD_163427 | JGI IMG/M metagenome (GOLD analysis project Ga0194060, IMG submission 163427) | Anoxic zone freshwater microbial communities from boreal shield lake in IISD Experimental Lakes Area, Ontario, Canada - Sep2016-L222-5m | ecosystem: Environmental > Aquatic > Freshwater >... | reverse complement strand
TTCTTTACTATATCGCTATGTTCACAATACGGACACTGCATTTTTCACTGCTCGTTTCGGCTAAATTTATAATAATATCAAATCACTCACTGTTTATGACTACCCTGACTTCAATGTCTAAAATATTATAACTTAATAGACACTGAAAAACGCCCCATTTTTCCCGTCTAATAAATCGGTTTTTGCTATATCATAGACACTATTTTCTATGAAACGATTTAAGAGACGAAAATGCGCTTATTTGGTTATGCCAGAGTATCCACCAGTCAACAATCCCTTGATGTTCAAGTAAAGGCTTTAAAGCAACAAGGCGTGATTGACAGCCGACTCTTCACTGATAAACGCTCAGGTAATGATGCTGATCGAGAGGGGCTGAATTTATTACGCTTAAAAGTTGAATCAGGCGATGTTGTCCTTGTGACAAAGTTGGATCGCTTAGGACGTGATACTGCCGATATGATTCAACTCATTAAAGACTTTGATGCTATCGGTGTTTCCATTCGCTTTTTGGATGATGGAATTAGTACCGAAGGAGCTATGGGTAAAATGGTTGTGACGATTTTATCTGCCGTTGCTCAAGCAGAACGACAACGAATTCTGGAGCGTACCAATGAAGGCAGGTTAGAAGCAAAAGCCAAAGGCGTTCAGTTTGGTCGTAAACCGTTTATTGATAGATCAAAGTTAAACGCCTTACACCAGCAAGGTATCGGAGCAACTGAAATTGCCAGACAAATGGGTATTGGACGTTCTACCGTTTATAAACTACTGAAAGAACCAGAAGAACCCGCTTAAAATACGCATTAGATTGATCTTTCAATAATCACGGACTCTAACCATGACAGACGCACAACTGCCCATTACCATCGATAACAATACTGGCAATCTTTTTGATGAAAGCAACCCAGAACAAATTATCGAAGAGATTTTCGACAACGAAGACAATGCGCAAAAAACCAGTAGCCTGATTGCTGGTTTTGTTGAATCTTACAGCCATCACAAAAATACCTTAGCCTTAGATGTTTGGTTAGAACAAGAATTTGCCAACTATCCCGAAGTGTGGGCAAGCAATGAAGAACGTCATAGCACCGCATTAATCATCATCAGCACCATAGAACACAATAACGCTACCAAAGCTGATTTATACGCACACCTGGACAAAGGCAAAAGCCGTGAATCGTGGTTAGCAAAAAAAATTGAGCAAGGGGCTAGTAGTGCGGGTGTGGGTAAATATGCACAAGGGATTGATGACGTAATAAACGTTGCCAATCAAAAAAACTGGGATGTGATTACCAATCAAAACGGGGCTATCAGCCAAAGTTTAAATTTAGATGGTTTTATTGCTGAACACCACCACGTCAACAGTTTCAATATTGATGCTGTTGCCAAAGGCAGTTCTTACCGTGCCAAAGTATTAGAACCAGATGGCGCACGCTATGGCAAAAACTCGATGGATATTGGTATCTATGATGCTAACGGTAAATTAGTAAAGCGTTATCAGGCAAAATATGGCGCAGATACCGATGTCACTAAAACGTTATTTGAAAAAGGCGACTATCGCGGGAAAAGAAAATTAGTACCAGAAGGACACGGCAATACCAACAGCTCCGAAGTCATTGAAATAGACGGTATCAGTTCCAAGCCATTATCCAAAGAACAAGCAAAAGAACTGCAAAAACAAGCGCAACTAGAAGAGAAAGCCAAACAATACGACTGGAACGATGCCAGCCGCATGAACATTGCCAAAGAAATTGGCAAAAAAGCTCTGGTTAGCGCAGCGTTTAGTGCTGGTTTTCAGGGAGCAAGAATTTTAGGACGGCGTGTCTGGAATAACCTGACAGGCAAAGAAAACCAATCCAGTAACGAAGACCTACAGGAATTTTTTGAAGCTTCCCTTAAAAGTGGCAGCAATGCAGGTGTACAAGTTGCTGTCTCTGGCGCATTAGTGGTTGCCGTAAAAAAGGGTTGGCTAAAAGTATTACAAAATACCCCAGCAGGTAGAATTGCTGATATTGTCTATATTGGTTTAGAAAATGCCAAATGCCTGTATAAGTTTTCTAAAGGTGAACTCACTGCTACTGAAACACTCAATGCAATGGGCAACACCAGTTGTACGGCTATCGGCGGTATTGCTGGATCAATAAAAGGCGGCGCGTTAGGTGCAGCCATTGGCTTAACATTCAGTCCAGTCGGTGCAATCGTTGGCGGCTTTGTTGGGGCAGTGGCAGGCGGTATAGCAGGTAGTATGATTGGTGATGCTGTTTACCAAAGCGGTAAAGCGATTGTTAAAGTTGCCGCGAAAGTCATAGAATCCGCATGGCAAGGTACAAAAGCTGTAGCGAAAGGCGTGTTTAATACCGTAACATTCGGCTTATTCGCCTGACTTCGTTAGCTTATCGAACATGGCGAGATAACTTAACCTTACACAAATAGATGAGGAATTAAACAGCTTTTTGCTTAACTAGCGTTACACTTGCACACACCACTTTTATTTTCCTAAAGGACATCATGAGACCTATCAAGTTTGATTTACCACTGAACGGCATACGCATTGCTACCTTAGAGCAACTGGAAGACAATTTAACCCCTGAGATTCTTGAGCCGTTTCGTTCAGGGAAGTTGGCTAAGTGGTTGCGAGCGCGTTCGTTGGATGAACAAGCGGGAGCGGTTGATGCGTTGCTTGCTACGGATGTTCAAGATGAAATGCAATTGTTTATAAAGTTATGTGAAGTATTTGAGCGTGAAGTTGATGAAGATGATGCGCGTGAGATGATTGAAGACTATAAAATTTCGTTGACCTCATTAAATATTACGGCTGCTGAAAAGGCAGATGAAGCTCAACAAGCTAAGTCGTCCGAAGAAGACAATGAAGAAGAGCAAAGTATTGTTGATGAAGAAGTAATTGACACAAATTTTTTTAGTGTAATCAGTTCAGTATTCGCATCAGAAAAACCCAAGGAAAAGGATAAAAAGGAAAAATATGTTATCAATGAAAAACTATTAAAAGTGGTGGCGAGAGATCAATCTTCTGGTCACCCCTTTTATGTTATGAATGACATTCCAAGCAAAAAACTTAAAAATGCGATTAATTCCTATGGAGGGGTTGGAGTAGAGTTTGAAACACCATTGGTACTTTTTGATGATACTGTTTTCGGTTCAGCAAAAGTTGGCTTCCTTCTCACTGATAAGTCTATTAGCATTAAAAGTGACCATTATGAATCCATTCGCGTCGAACAGGTTAAAAAACTAGCAATTCCTTTGCAAGATATTTCTAAGATTGATGTGGAATTCAGGAAATATAGTAGTTATCATCGACTTACTATTAATGATGAATATTTTCTATTTCATGGTACCTATGAATCTTCTTGGCAAGCATTTCATGATTTTTTGACAGACTATCTTTTTTATTAATCACGAGAATCTTCTTTGGAGGCTTCTTTCTGGGCATTGGTTTAGTAAGACGTTATCGCTAGCCTAACCTACCAAGATACACGAGGAAAAACCATGACCACAATTACCATTGATGACCAATTAATTAACGAAGTGATTGCCGTTAGCCACTATCAAAACGCTCAGGAAGCGGTTATTAAAATACTAGCCGACTATGTACAGCATCAAAAACAACAACCCCCGCTTTTTGAGCAATTGCGATTAACCGATGACTGTGCCGATGATGAACTTGCCTTGTTATTTGCACGAGACCCAGACACAGGCAGGACAATTGAATTATGAATTATCTGCTCGATACCTGCGTATTGTCGGAATGCGTTAAAAAAAAGCCAGACCCTCAAGTCGTGCAATGGTTTAATCAGCAACAACAAGAGCAACTTTTTTTAAGCAGCATCACTATCGCTGAAATAAAAAAAGGGCTTCATAAAATCAAAACCTCACAACCTGAACGCTATCAAAAACTGCAAGACTGGTTAAAAAGCACCGAAACCAAATTTTCCCCGCGTATCTTGCCGATAACGGAACAAATTTTGGATCACTGGGCTAAGAACTCAGCGAATGCCGAATTGCAAGGCAATAAACTAGCCGTTATTGATGCGTTGATTGCGGCAACCGCACAACAGCATCAGTTAGTTTTAGTCACGCGCAATGTTGATGATTTTAAAATAACCCCGATAAACATCATCAATCCATTCGATTCTTAACGCAACAGTGAGAAAACTATGTCCAACATCGAAACCCTGTACAACAACATCCGCGCTCATATCGAATCGAATTATCCGCTGTTGTATCTGGTCACGTTTGAAGAGCAACAAGCCGATGCACTGATTACCCGACTTGCTGCCGAAGATAAACGCAAAATATTTGAATGGAACTTAGCGCGGGGTGTGGTGGATTTTGAGCATAAACAACCGTTAATCGAGTATCAAGATTTAGCCAGCACCTTGGAAAACTGGTTAAACGATGAACTAACGCACCATTTTTTAATTATCAAAGATGCGCACACGCTAATGCGCGATAATCCTCTGGTCATTGCGCGTTTAAAAGCCTTAGCCCATAAATTGCTACACGATGAAGACACCAATGCTACCGTTCTATTGATTTCTTCACAAACCTGTATTCCACCTGAGTTGGAAAAGTTTATTACCCTGTTTGATTTGCCATTGCCCGACGAAGAAAAAATTCGTGCCGTAATTAATGCGTTTGTTAAAAAATTGGATGAAACCATTGATGAGCAATCCTTAACAGATTTAACACAGGCATTTCGTGGTTTGAGTGAGCATGAAATTACCCAATTGCTGTATCGCGGTTTTCAACAAGACGGTGAAATTAACAGTAAAGATGTTGAATTGGTGTTACGAGAAAAAGAACAGGTCATCAAAAAATCAGGCATACTTGATATGGTTACAACCGCTGAACAACTGGATAATGTCGGCGGTTTAACACAGTTAAAAAAATGGCTGAAACAAAAAGCCCACATTTTGCACAATTTAAACGCTGCCTTAGCCTTCGGTGTAGATGCTCCCAAAGGCGTGATGATAGTCGGAATGCCTGGGTGTGGTAAATCCTTAACCGCTAAAGCCACTGCATCGTTATTTAAACTACCCTTATTACGCTTAGATGTCGGCTCACTCATGGGTAAATATGTCGGCGAAAGTGAAAACAATATGCGCCGTGCGTTACAACTTGCCGAAGCCGTTAGCCCTTGTGTGCTATGGATCGATGAATTAGAAAAAGCTTTTGTTGGTATTAATACAGGTAGTGGCGGGGCTGGATCAGAAGTTGCCACGCGACTGTTTGGTTATTTTTTAACATGGATGCAGGATAAAACAGGTACTGTGTTTGTGTTAGCCACCGCTAATGATATTTCTGCTTTACCACCCGAATTACTACGCAAAGGACGCTTTGATGAAATTTTCTATGTGGATTTTCCTAATCTTAAAGAACGCGAAGGCATTTTTGCCATTCATCTAAAAAAGCGTCATAAAAACGAAACCATTGATTTAAAAAAACTGGCTGAAAAGACCGATGGCTTTTCAGGAGCTGACATTGAAGCCGTGGTAAAAGAGGCGATTGAAGTGGCGTTTATCGATAAAGGTGTCGAATTAACCACTGAACGATTAATTCGAGTGATTGATAACACTCACCCTTTAAAAGTAGTGATGAAAGATAAGGTACAAGAATACACAGACAAATTTAAGAATTTGAAGATTAAAGCCGCTTCGTAGAGTGAAACATAACGATAGTCCTCTTGATTACTTGTAACCCATATTCAACTTATCAAACAGATTAGTTAAGCCTGCATTGTTTGTAAGTAGCTAATAATAAAGGATATTATTGCCATGCAAACTCACTAGAAGGCTATAAGAGCAACAATATTATCAATCTGGCTATGATGTATTAGTAAGCAGTAAATAACGCCTTAGAGCGTTATTTACCAACTGATTGTTAATGTTTTAGCGACCAATGATTAACGGCAACATCGCTCAATTAAAAGCTGTGGTAGCTATTCAACGTCATGCGGTATTAGCATTTTTTCTTGGTCTACCTCTATTAGTAACTTTAACTTTCATTTCTCCTCTACTAAATGTTTTTCCGATGCCTATGCCTATGCCTATGCCTGAGGCATGAATCTTAGCGTAATAGTCTGTCTTGGTTAAATACGGAGCAGCCTTGTGTTTAAGGTTTTCCATCAACTCAGTATCATCGTGATTAATCATACCGATTCCTAGGTAATCATAGGTGTCTTTATGAGCATTGCAGTTGTAATAAATACCTCGCTCACCCGTTATTTTCTCCCAGTATTCACCAATCCTCTTAGCGGTACTAACATCTTCGCGTACTTTTGAACCATCAAAGAAAAAGAACATGTGATAGTGCCAGCCTTTGCGAGAAGCGAATTCGAGCTTCCAAGCATAGCCTAGCATATTATCGAATAGCTTATTTGATCGCATATTGTTAAAGAAATGCTCACGGTCTTTTTTTGCTCCCAAATACTTCTGGTATGTTTCTTCCTTACTTAACCAAGGAGTATCAAAATCCTTTCCATAGGTTAAATCCACTCTTAGCACCAGCAATCTACCATGTCTTTTGAATAGATTATCAATGTATGCTAGTAAACTGTTATGGTTCTTTGTTATTGATTTTTGATGCTCACGCAAATCTGCTTTGAATTTTGAACTCTCCACAGTCTTTCTGACGCGCTCAATGAGTTCATTGAACCCATTCACTATTTTCTTAGCTGATTCATCAGGATAATGAATGTCAAGATTTATGTGTATTCTCTTGAATATATCGATATAGTTTCTTAATAATGTTTCAACATACGGATTAAATTCATGAATAGGAAAGGCTTCTGGTATTAACCAGAAGCATTCAGCCAAATATTTTATGTATTTTAAAATTATATCTTTTTTACACTTAATATTACGTTTTTGATTGTTATCAATGTAAAAAAGCTCTCCTTCTGATTTAATAATAAGATGAGCCAATCTATCGAGATAGACTATATTTTTCGCTTGATTAAAATCAAATGTCGGAGTTAGTTTATCAGGTGTTTCTGTATACAAGGCGAAACTACTTAGTAGAAAATTTTCTTCATTCTCTTCGTTTTCTTCTGTTGAATAATTATCCATTGACGCACCACACTATAGTTAAATTTACACGATAAGATTAGAAATGTAATTTCTAATCAATTTTATTTTTTAATAACTTACTGATGCCAGTGCTATTTAATCAAAACCAATAATCATTACCATGAAAAACTGTATAAAAAATGTTTTTTATACACCTTATATACCTGAATTTTTTAACAGAAAAAATAGCAAAAATACCCATACTTTTAATGTACGAAGTTAGGTTTATAATTAGCTGATTAACAACCGTAAATATTGCTCATTGATTTGTTATAAAAAAGCTATTTTATATAGCTATACGTTCACAGAGCGATTGATTTTAGACACCAACTTTCCTAAATTTAAAAAAGGCAAACTAAAATCAGACGCTAAACAAAAGCCGAACCATGTATAAAAAATGTCTAAGACTGGATTTGGACGTTTGAAACGCCTACCTGAAAAATATTTTTTACACAAGTTAGTAATAAATTAACACAAGTTAGTAATGAAGTAAAATAATGGCTTCTATTTTGGCAGTTCAGCAGCATTTCGGCTTTCTCATCTTAAAAATCGTTGATCTGTGAACCCATCGCTGGCATCGTACAAACAGGGCTAAAAAATCGCCTCAGGCTGTCTGTTCTCATTATTTGGCTGAGTCATCAAATTATAAATTGACTGTATTTTTGGCTAGCTATCTATAAAAAACTGGATAGCATTCATCGAAATATCTTGGATAAATATTGCCTGCCATATAAGATTACTTTTAATCGTAATTTAAAAAATTTAACCAATGTTATTATTCACTGCGAATAACGAGTTTCTGACTCTTACTCGCCTTTAACGCTACTTTACCTTTGTGTTCGTTACTTGTTTCTCACGTTGATTTTTCAATGTCACTATCGTAGCTAAAATAATAAAAAAAAAGCGAATGCAATAAATAAGCTAACACCATAAAAAATAATGCTTGTTGATATTATGTGAACGGCGGGTAGATAAACATCCTGTATTTCATAAACTCAATACATTTATTTTTAACTTTATTTAGCGCGTCCATGCGCAGTATTTCAAAAGCCAAACAAATCAATAGTGCCTTTTTTATCACGCGCTCGTTTAAAAAAGGTGATACGTCGGCTAATAATATGAAACGGTTTATCGTGCTTGAGATGACAACGCTGGCATAATGCCGCCAGATTATCAGGTTGGTTATTTTCTGGCATTTGATCCAGATGAGCGATGGTTAAGATAATCTTTGTTTTCCCACGAAAGCTGTAATTCTTCACCCCGCAAAACTCACAATGGTTATTCGCTCGTTTTAAAATAGCAGCACGGATTATTAACCATTCTTTACGCGGTGGATAACGATGACGGTTTTCTGGTTTGATAGGCATTAGTAGATACCTTGAAAATTAGTAGATACCTTGAAAAAAAGACCGTGTAATACACGGCTGATGATTTGTCTCCTATAGCGGGGACATTTAGCCCCCGTGTTGAGTTGAATGGTTTACTGTTATTACTGTGACTGTTAAGTTACTTAATCACCAAGTGCGAACCCTGCACCAATCTAGCCCCATCAATCGTTTGTCCTGAACTCAACGCCGCTTTAATGGCGGCTCTGTCAATCTGCTCAGTGGTCACGGTTTCCGTGTGCTTGTATTCGCTTGGTACAGCTTGGGCATCAAACAAGTCTAACGAGGGTGGATTCTTGGCAATGGATAGCTTGAAGTACGGGCATTCAATCTTGGTAATGCCTGTGGCTTCCATGCTGGATTTCAGATAATCCTCAAGCCATTGCACACGGGTTTCCAGTGATTTACGCCGTTTAGCCATGTCCGCTTCTGCTTTTTTAATGGCATTCGCGGTGGTCTCCATATTGCGTATGAACTTAGCGATATTTACCGCTTTATTTTCCAGCTCACCACTTAAGCCTTCCAAGGTGTCATTCACCGCTTCAATTGGTAAATTTAGTTCTGGATCAGTGAGGAAGTCCAAGGCTTGTAAGTAATGGCTACTGAGTTGGTACAGTGATAATGAATGCGTCATTGATGGTCTCCAAATGAGATAAATTTGATAACTGTTAGGGTGCAAAAAAACGCGGTTAGTGAACGAATCACTAACCGCGATCATTGACAGGATGATGAAAGATGATGGTTTAGAAATTAGTAGCGTTACGACTTAACGCACTAGCGGCTTCTGCTTTTGCGTAACTATCACTTGCCCAGTTTTCTAACTTTATAAGCAGTCTTTCAAACTGTTTTGGCGACAAATCAGAAAAGCCTTCCACTTTCCAAGCCGATTTAAGCCACGCTTGCACACGGTCACTGTCCAGCCCATAATCCCTAATCTGAGCTTCTAACAACTTATGCTGACTGGCGGTAATGCGTGTAGGTTCTGATACAGGAGCGGGTACGGTAACGACAGGTTCTTGTCCAACGACCGATTCCACAATAGGGATCATCTCTTCGGCAGGTGTAGGTTCATAACCCGCCAATGACATAATCCAACTAAACGCCAAACGACAAGCCTTGCCAGTGGCTCGTGTTTGTGCCATAGACCTTCTGGCATAACGTGGGCGTGTTGACCAGATAGGCTTACCGTACTTATCCAGCTCATCCGATGAACCACATTCCGCTGAGGCTTTGCTAATACACGCCCCGTCTGACATTCTGACTAACTCAACAGTAGCGACATAAACCCCCTCTGATTCGACCGTACACACCTCTCTGGCGGTAACACCTAACATGGTGGCTAAGGTAGTCCAGCCCTCCACATTGACGAACTGCTTGCCTTTAATCACGGTGGCTAGATTTTGCTTTTTAATGACAATCGCTAACTGACTCGCTAATTCAGCCGCTCCAGACACTAACGCAGCAGGACTTGAAGCCTGTAACGTACCCAAGGCGACCGATGACGAAGTAACAGGCATCACAACAGGTAATTGCATTAATGCCTGTTCATCCAAAACCTGTTCATCTAATACCTCGTTAAGTTCTCGTTTAATAGCTGACATCACAGCCCCCTTATGCTGACAACGTTGCCATTTCTTCAGCTAACGTCCACAGCGCACGATTTAGCCGAACGTTCTCACTCAGCCCAGTAACTTTGCGGGTAGTCGTTTTACCGCCATTACGAGTAAATCCCTGTAAACCACCCTGCATAATGTTTTCTTGTACACGGTTAAACGTCCGCCATAAATCATCACCCCGATCCTCATCACGACGTGCCAGATTTAACTGATGCCCCAGAATAGGAATGTTATCTTCGGGGTCATAACGCAATTGTAAGGCAGCATTGGCAAACGCATTCTGTTGTCGTGGATGCAACGCAATACCCCGCATTAACTCCTTAGAGGAATCGACTTTATCGAACTCCTCAACGATACGATAAGCCCCCTCAATGACGTTATTCAACACATTGCCAGAATGCCGAATGCGTAAATCCTCGACCGTTTCACCGCAAATAAGCCCGTTATGACACACAAAGCGAAAACACCCCGCTAACATCTGATAACTCGATGTTCCGTCATGCGAATTTACGAGAATGATTTCATTCGCGGTATCGCTAACAATTTGACTGGCATAACGAAAACGGATCATGTGCTTGGTAAACTCCGTCTTACCCTCAATGCGGGATTTAGCCTGGCACACCATAAACGGCATAAAGCCCTCCCCTCGTAACCCAGTCACAATGTCACTGGTTGGAATATAGGCATAACGAGATGAACGCGATTCATGCGCCTCTACCGCAAACACCGACGGCGCGGCTTCCAGAATTTGGTCATTGGTCAATGGGCGGTCAGAACGCACCAAACCCGAAATATTTTTGAAACTAACAGCTAATGCTGACATGATATGTACTCCGTTGTGTCTCCCTGCTACTAACAGGGAAACGGTTAAAAGAAAGATAGAAAGAACAAAGCCGCCTTAAACAGCGGCTTTGTTTATTTTTTTACGCTGCATCCTCATACTCCACAGCGATACGACATAGATAAAAACGGTCGTTTTCACGTTTAATCATGCACTCGATAAGCTCAATAGCTGACTCACTTAACCAACTACTAAAATCATCTTTTTGCCCAGCTAAACAAATCGATTGCAGCTCAACACCCGCCCTTAAGCGGTTATCGTTTTCAAAGCGAATAGTTAGCTCAATCCCCTTTTCATCAGGGAACATCAACGTTAAGGTAGCCATAACCCATCACCCACCTTTAGCTTTTTTTGCATCAAACGACTGTTTCACTCTGGCAGCATCAGCTAGAAACTCATTCACCTGACACTCCGTACCGATACCAAAATGATGCCCGTGTTTCTGTTTGATCCCTCTAAGCAAAAAAGCAACCGCATCAATGATGACTGCTAAATCATCGGCTGTTTTTATAGGTGTTTTCATCAGCCACCTACCTTAGAGCCGTTGCCAGCCTCTGCTATGTCAATGGCTATCTCAATGACTTCAGCTTTTTTAATCGCCCCAACAAACCCACACTCTCTAGCCCAACGCATCGCTTGGGCTTTAGCGGCTATTCTCGATTCGGCAAAAAACTTACCCCCATACGAACCGCCTTTACTGAAAATAAGCGTCACATCAAACCGTTTCATTGCGTACCTCCTAACTAACGTTTACTAAGTAAATTACGAACAGCAACCGCCTCAGACCGCGTAAGAAAACCATCCGAAACACAGCCATTCGCACCGATAAAAATATCCTGTTGAACATCCAGAACGAACCATAGCCCATCAACGTTCAACACTTGGTAACGTTTCATAAACCCCTCTCAGTCTCAAAATAATGGCTAATGTGCCAAGCGATGGTTTCCCAGCTAATCCCCTGAGTTGCGTCATGAGCGCGTTCAACGTTAGCCAAAATAAGCAAGGCTTCTTGGTCGGATAACACGCGGTGATGGTGATTCAGGTTTTCATTCGCTTGATGGACATCATCAATCCCCCAGATAAGCGAAATCTCAGAAGCTACCGAATTGCAGTAATCCCTGAGATCATTGGTACTTAACTGCTGGTCTAGCAAAAATTGCTTGATTAAAGCGTTCATTGAACTTCTCCTATCAATTAAAAAAAGTGGAATACATAGAAATTAACAGAGCGGCTCAAGGTAGCGACCCTTTAAGCCGTAAAACACCTAGCCATTGCTTACAATCAGAAAACGGCACGCAGCGTGATAACACCCCAACAACAGGCAACCTGACCGTGTGAACAACAACGCTTAAGCTTTGCGGTTTTTTCGTGTTTAACGTCACCAAACAGACCGCCTAAAGTGACTTTGCCCCTGTAGAGGAACAAGACTGCTATCGATAACAGTAGAGAAAGGAAAAACAGAACGAGGAAAACAAAAACAGAGAAAGCGATTAAAAAGAAAGCTAATTAGTCGGATCGTTGGCTAAACTGGTAATCACAGGCAAGACAGCGGTAATTATCGAGAACATGGTCATCAACCGCTTCACCCAACTTAGCCCCCGCAATACTGCCAGCAGCTCCCCCAATTAACGCACCCAACAAACCACCTAGCATGACACCCGCAGGACCACCAATAACACCGATGCTTGCACCAATCTCTGCACCGCTAAGTGTGATAGTTGCACCACCGACTGCACCGATAACGCTACCTGTTTTCTTACCCACGTTTTTGCTAACAATCCGCGTAGACCGACAATTTGGACATTCAATAATCATTTTGTAACTCCTTGAATAAAGCATGAAAAAGAGAAATAAAGTAGATACGACTGTATCTATATCAATGATATATAAATGAAAAATATTTGAATTTGGATGGTTGAATTTGAATGAAAGCTAAGGAAAACTAAGGATTGATAGGCACAGAAAGCTAAACAGAAAAGCGACCACCAGAGACCAGCCATAATTTTTTAATCGCATTGCTAATGATATGTAGAGAAAAACATTAACCGTGTAGACATGAAAACCAGTCACAAAAAAGCCTTGAATAGCTTCACGGATAGATTCATTTCGTTAGACATCACCCATTCAACAATCAAACCTTAGCTAAGAGAAACGATTATGTACCAAAACAACACTGATAAATTTGCCCGCTTAAGAACCCTTGAATCAGGTCAAACAACAACCGCCCAA
>Ga0194060_10002465_pt1 | contig 13156 bp, 13 predicted proteins | sample SepL225m_MetaG_FD_163427 | JGI IMG/M metagenome (GOLD analysis project Ga0194060, IMG submission 163427) | Anoxic zone freshwater microbial communities from boreal shield lake in IISD Experimental Lakes Area, Ontario, Canada - Sep2016-L222-5m | ecosystem: Environmental > Aquatic > Freshwater >... | reverse complement strand
AGATGCCCCTGGACAAGCAGGCAGCAGTGCCTCCCGCAGCAGCAAGCCGGGCACGGGAAGAGCTGGGGGTCGGCTTGAGCAGACTACAGACTCTGCCGGAATTAGTCCGTCAAGCTGCTGATGGAACCGCGATCGCAAAGACTGACGCTAAAACCCCTTCGCTGACGCCCGCTGTTGAAAATATTCCGCACCCGGCAGCGGCAGTATCTGCGGCGATCATCGGCCAGCCGGAAAAAGCAACTGGTGCGGCGGGGCGTCAGACAGCAGAAATTACCGCGAAGACAGACGGCGAACGGGAAGCTATTCTGCTGAGAACTATCGGGGATGCACAGATAAAAACTGGTTTAAACGAATTCATGACTTCCCAAGGCGAAGGCAAGAAGGAGGCCATTCAGGCTGAGAGAGGCAAGTCCCGTCCGCGAGAACAATTTGCCGTCTCTGAGGCCTCCACTACCCCGCAAACGGTGGACATGAATGTCAACCGGAACGGTTCCCTGCTGACGAACGGACAAAATGCCGGCGCATCGACAGGTTCCCTCTTGGAACAGGTGGCGGAACAGTTGCCTTTGGCGATCAGCAAGGGATCGGGAAGGGTGCGGATCAGTCTGGAGCCCGAAAATCTGGGCAAGCTGGATATGGACCTGGTGGTTCGGGAAAACAGGGTGCAGATAGTGTTAACCGCTGAAAGCCGCACCGTACAGCAGACCCTGCAGGGCAATGTGGAGCAACTAAGAGATGCCCTCCGGCAGCAGGGGTTGGAGGTGAATGGCTTTAATGTCCTGTTGCAGAATGGTCATCAGGGGCAGGGCGATCAGGCCGGCGGTAATTTTTTCTGGAGCGGGCACAATCGTGGGGCAGCAGAGAATAAAGGAACCGCCGCCGATGATTTCCCGGCGGCCACAACCTCTCTCCCCGGGGGGTACAATTTGAACAGCAAACCAGAGGGCATCAACATTTTTGCCTGAAATACATTCAGAGGAGGAAGCAACAGATGAGCGCCATCGATAGTGTTACCGGCAACATCGCACCAACGGCAACGGCAAGTCAGAATACAACGAAGGCTTTGGGCAAGGATGATTTCTTGAAGATGCTGATTGCCCAATTAAAAAATCAGGATCCCACGAATCCGCAGCAAGGGTCGGAATTTGCCGCCCAGATGGCTCAGTTTTCCAGTGTCGAGCAGCTCACCAATTTGAATACGACCCTGGAATCCCAGTCTCAAAACAGCTTGAATTTGCTGAATGCCCAGGCCATCAACCTGGTGGGCAAGGAAATTACCGCCCAGACCGCTGCAGCAACGGACGCAACGCCGGCAACCACGATCACGGGCACGGTCACGGCGGTTAATTTCAAGGATCAAAAGGTATCCTTAACCGTGAATGGGCAGGAGATCCCCTTTACCGACCTGCTTTCGGTGCGGACACCGGGAGCATGAAAACTGTTCGCACTATTCGGGAGCAGCAAACAATTAATAATGTCATTACACCAGCTTAGGAGGTAATAATCATGTCAAGCGCACTCAATATAGGAACAACGGGACTGTCGGCCAGCGCCCAGCAGATGGACGTTATCGGCAACAATCTGGCCAACGCCAACACGGTGGGATTCAAAGCCTCGGAAACGAACTTTGCCAGCATGCTGAGCCAGAGCCTGACGAGCGGCGGCGGCGCAGCGGCGGTCGGACAGGGCGTCAGCGTTGCTGCCGTCTCCACGCTGTTCGGTCAGGGAACCTTCGAAGCGACGGGCAACGTGACGGACATGGCCATTGACGGCAATGGATTCTTTGTCACCAAGGATGCCACGGGGAACACCCTTTATACGAGGGCCGGGGTATTCCACGTGGCCAACGACGGCCTGCTCGTTGATCTAAATGGATATAAGGTCCAGGGGCACACGTTTGATACCGCAGGTATCGTGGAGACGCAAAACCTGACTGAACTCAATCTCCAGGATGCCCTGTCAAAACCCGCTGCCACTACCTATTTCGGTATGGGCGTTACCCTGAATACGGAAACGGTGGGCGGCGGCACCTTCAGTACGTCCCAGGTGGTGTATGACTCCCAGGGAGCCAAGCATAATCTCAATACCACCTTCACCAAGATGGAAGACTCGGCATACTGGGGGGTGCAGGCGAAGCTGGACGATACGATTGATGGAAAAATGACCTACACGGGGGTTCATTTTGATTCTAGTGGAGCCATGGACGCGATTTATGCTGACCGGACTGTCCCGACAGCAAATGTTGTGAAAACTTCTACCAACGGCACCTTTACAACTCCATTAACTCCTGTCAACATAATTAAGCAGATGGACCTTTATAAAGCTACCACCGCTTCGATCGTTTTGAAATACACTGCAGCGACCAGCTCCTGGGGCGTGTCGGGTGTAAGCAACGGAGGTTATGCAAATATAAAGATTCTAAATCCCGATGCCACTCATGTGGGTGTCGACCTGTTAGGGACGGGAACAACGGACATGACGTTTGGTATAGTTGCCCCCAACCCAATAACCAGTTGGGCTGATGGCGACACCTTTAAATTTGATATTGTGGGCACAGACGTCGCCAAGGCAAACAATATAGTTAATTTTGGGACATCACTGTCTAACGGTGCAACCATAGGTGCAACCACTGCGACAACAACTACGAACATCGGAGACGTGATCTGGAATTTAAACGGAATAACGAACCATGACGCTCCCTTGATCAGCTCTTTTGCGACAACCTCCCGCATTGCTACGCTCGATAATGACGGCTATGCCCCGGGCCTCCTCACGAGCCTAAGCGTCAACAACAACGGCATTATCGAGGGACGGTTTTCGAACGGCCAGCGGCAGAATCTGGCCCGCATCCTGTTTGCGGATTTTGCCAATCTGCAGGGCTTGAACAAGTCCGGGGCGTATTTCCTTGAAACGGTCGCCTCGGGCGCGTCTGTGGCCAACAGTCCCGGCGCCGGCGGACTCGGTGAGCTGCGCAGCAACTCGCTTGAGATGTCCAATTGCGACACGGCCAAAGAATTCATTAAAATGATTACCGCCCAAAGGACTTATCAGTCCAGCGCCAAGATCATTTCCACGGCCGATCAGATGTTGCAGACCTTGATGAACGTCAAACAGTAGTTTGTCCGATTGATTTTTCTGGCCGGGGCGGCCCAATAAACCGTCCCGGCCAATTTCCATCCCCTCGTCAAATTCTTGACTCTTTCCATGGTTCGACAGGCTCACCATGAGCGGTCCATAGGATCAATGAGCGGTAGAGATATGTCCGCTGACCATGAGCATAAGTCCGCTCATCCTGAGCCTGTCGAAGGATGCCTGTATCAACCAGCCAGATTAACCCCTGTTTTGTACTATCCCCCATCCCTGGTATGCTAATTGCTATAAATCTCCTGGAAAGAAACACCTCGACAGAACGGCAGGGTGATACCTGGTAGTATTAATTTATAAAGGATTGAGAGGCGGAGATGGCGAAAGAAGAAAAAGAAGAGGTTGCGGCGGCGGAACCGGTAAAAAAAAAGAAGCCCCTTGTCAAAATCATTATTATCGCCGTGGCAGCGCTGGCAGTGGTGGGCGGCGGCGTGGTGGGAGCCATGCATTTTCTCGGCAAGGGCGGAGCGGAGAAAAAACACGTTGCCGCACCCGTGGTGAGCGCATCGTGGCCCATGGAGCCCTTTATCGTCAATCTGCTCGACAACCAGGGGGAGAGATACCTGAAAGTAATTATGCAGCTGGAAGTGTCGGACCAGTTGGCGGTGCCCGAGCTTGAGCAGATGAAGGCAAAGTTGCGGGACAATATCCTGGATTTGCTGACGGCCAAAACTTACGCTGAACTTATGGAGATGGGCGGCAAGCAGAAGCTGCGCGATGAGGTGGCCGCCCGCGTCAACAGTTATTTGACGAAGGGAAAGATTACAAAAGTATACTTTACGGAATTCGTTATTCAATAAGAGAGGGACGGCGGCAGGCAACGGTTGTTCGTCATTAGAGGGATGGTATGGCCAGTATATTGACCCAGGAAGAAGTGGATGCCCTGTTACGGGGGATTTCCGGCGGTAAGATAGAGACGGAGGTAGAGGAGCAGGTTGATCCCTCCGGCATTATCACCTATGATCTGACCAGTCAGGACCGGATCATCCGGGGACGCATGCCCACCCTGGAGATGACCAACGAGAAATTTGCCCGCATGTTCAGGACAACCCTGTCCTCGACCCTGAGAAAGGTAGTCAATGTAACTACCTTATCCTCGGACATGATAAAATTCGGTGAATTCCTGAAGACGCTTCCCGTTCCCACGAGTATGCATCTCTTCAAAATGGACCCCATGCGCGGCAGCGCCCTGTTCGTGATGGAATCGAAAATCATTTTTCTGCTCGTGGACATCATCTTCGGCGGTACCGGTACATCCCCCTTCAAGGTCGAGGGACGGGAGTTTACGGCGATTGAGAACAACCTTATCAAACGAGTGGTATTGAGCGCCCTGGCGGATCTGGAAAAGGCCTGGAAGGCGCTCATTGATCTAACGATCACCTATCAGCGGTCGGAAATCAATCCGCAATTCATGCAGGTTGTTCCTCCTACGGACGTTGTGGTCGTCGTTAATTTTGAAATAGAAATGGATTATGCCTCCGGCATTATGTCGTTATGCATCCCCTACTCAAACCTGGAGCCGATTCGGGATAAGTTGCAGACCGGCTACCAGAGCGAGCAACTGGAGGTGGACAAGGCCTGGGCGCAACGGTTTAAAGACTGCCTCATGTCATCCAAAGCGGAAATGGTAGTCGAACTGGGGCACACCCAGATCAGCGGTAAAGATTTGGTCAGCCTCCAGAAGGGGGACGTTGTTCGTTTGGATCGCTATGTTACGGATCCCTACGAAATTCTGGTGGAAGGAGTTCCGAAATATAAGGGTTTTGCCGGCCTCTATAAAGGTAACCAGGCCGTGCAAATATCAGACATTATTACAGGCAAAGAGGGTGCTGAGTATGGATCAGAGTGAACTGGATAAATTGATGAACGATGTGGCGGCCTCATCCCCGGAAAAGGAAGCGGACGCAGATGAGAATTTCAGTTGGGATGATGTTCAGGAAGAGCTGGCGGCTACCAGCGGAGCCGCTCCCAGTGCGGCGGCCGTCAAGACCGAAGTGGGTGAAGTCCGCTTCAAGGAATTAAAAAATGCCGAGCATGGCGGCACGACCATGGATTTGGACTTCATCCTGGATATTCCGCTGACCATGACGGTCGAATTGGGACGCAGCCGGCTCTTGATCAGTGAAATGCTCCAGCTCGGGCAGGGATCGGTCATAGAACTCTCGAAGCTGGCCGGCGAGCCCATGGAAATATTCGTGAATCAAAAATTGATTGCCCGGGGTGAAGTGGTGGTGGTGAATGAAAAATTCGGCGTGCGTCTGACCGATATCGTCTCACCGGCAGAGCGGGTCAGCAGACTCAAGTAAGATGGTATGAGAGGATAACGATGGAACCCCTTGCTTTTTGGCCTTCCTTTTTTAAGATGCTGGCGGCGCTGGCCGTTGTTTTGGGTTTGCTGGTCGGCGCAATGTACTTTTCCCGGCGAATGTTACAGCAGCCCCCTGCCGGCGGCTGCGACACCATGGCGATCAATGTGGTCGCGGCCCGCTACCTGGGGCCGAAAAGCAGCATTATGCTCGTAGAGGTATTGGGCAAATTTATTCTCATCGGTCTGGCCAATAACCAGATGTCCCACCTGGCAACGATTACCGATCCGGAAGCCCTGGAGGAATTTCGCAATAGCGCTCCCCCGGAAAAAAAGATCCCGCCCCTCTTCGATTATTGCATGAATCACCGGATTGTCCGGGAGATTGCCAACCTTTTGCGTAAAGGCGGCCAGGGGAAATGAAGAACCGAAGAACCGGGAAATTCGTGCAATTGCTTTCTATTCTGGCCCTGGTGCTCCTTCTGCTGACGTTGGCGTCGGTCGGGCAAGCCGCCCAGTCGCTGTCGTTACCGAACATCAGTTTAAGCATCGGCGGCGCCGCCGATGAGCCGGGGAAGGTGGCCACGGTTATTCAACTGCTGTTCATGCTGACGGTCCTTTCCCTGGCCCCCGCCATTCTTCTCATGGCCACCTCTTTTACGAGGATAATCGTGGTGCTGTCTTTGTTGCGGCATGCTCTGGGCACCCAGTCCATGCCGCCCAACCAGGTGATTGTCGGGTTGTCCCTGTTTTTGACGCTGTTCATCATGACTCCGGTCTGGCAGCGGGTCAACACCGAAGCGCTGCAACCCTATTATGAAGAGCGGACAAGCGGGGAAGAGGCGCTGGCGCAGGCCGTCATACCGGTCAAGGAATTTATGCTGCGCCAGGTACGGGAGAAAGATCTGGCCCTGTTTGTGAAAATTGCCCAGGAAAAGCGGCCCGAAAAGCCCGCCGATATTTCCCTGAGCGTCTTGATTCCTTCGTTTGTGATCAGTGAATTGAAGACGGCCTTTCAGATCGGGTTTATGATTTATCTGCCCTTCCTGATTCTGGATATGGTGGTGGCCAGCATCCTTTTGTCCATGGGGATGATGATGTTGCCTCCGATCATGGTTAGTCTGCCTTTTAAGCTGCTCTTGTTTGTACTGGTGGACGGTTGGTCGTTGCTGGCGGGGTCGCTGGTGCAGAGTTTCAAATAGCGTACAACTCAGGGAAGGGGAACATCTATGTCAACGGAATTTGTCGTGGGGCTCATGTCGGAAGCGATCAAGCTGATGTTGCTGATTGCCGCGCCGGCGTTGATTGCGGGGCTTGTAGTGGGTGTGGCCATCAGCCTCTTCCAGGCAGTGACCCAGATTCAGGAGATGACGCTTGTTTTTGTACCGAAAATAGTGGCCGTGATGGTGGTCTTGGTGGCTGCTATGCCCTGGATGATCAATCTCATGGTAACCTATACCCATAACCTTATAGCCAATATCCCCCAGTACATAAGGTAAGGGGGTGAGATGCGGAGACAGACGGTAAGATGAGCATCCCGGTTTTCACCCCGGATTTGATCGAGGCTTTTATTCTGGTTTTCATCCGGGTCAGCTCGATAATCCTGCTAATCCCGGTTTTTGGGGACACCATGGTTCCCTCCCAGGTGAAGTGGGGACTGTCGATCTTGATTGCCCTGATCCTCTTTCCGCTCGTTAAAAGCGAGATCAAACCTCTGGGCGACCTGGCGTTTATCCCTCTGGCTCTGAAAATCGCGGGTGAACTGCTCATCGGCATCAGCATCGGCTTTATGGCCAGATTTATTTTTGCCGGCATCCAGATGGCCGGTGAGCTGCTGGGGTTTCAAATGGGATTTTCCATTGCCAGCGTCATTGATCCCACCTCAAACGTTCAGGTCTCCGTTGTCTCCGAGTTTATGTATATGATGAGTTTGCTGTTGTTTCTGGGAGTTGATGCCCACCATATCATCATCAGTGCGATTTCCGAAAGTTATCAGGTGCTGACCCCGCTTTCGGTCCATTATTCCGGGGGATTTACGCAGACCATGATTCGCTTTTCCCAGGAGGTCTTCGTCATTGCCATCAAGATCAGCGCCCCGATCATGGCGGTGCTGTTGTTTACCAATGTCGCCTTGGGGGTGGTGGCGCGGACAGTGCCGCAGATCAACATTTTTATGGTGAGTTTCCCGCTGCAAATTTCCGTCGGGCTGATATTTATCGGCTTGACGGCCCCGGTTTTTGCAGAGCTTGTCCAGCGCTTTTTTTTCGGCATGGCGGGCAAGATAGGCCTGCTTTTCCGCATTCTTTAGCAGCTTGTTGATCTTACCAGCAGTGCACAAGGCGGGGCTCTTCAGGGTGCACAAAATATTGACGCCCCTGTCATCAAACGGATAGTAATAAGGCTTTATGGCGGATAATGAGCAGGGCCAGGAAAAAACTGAACAGGCTACCGGCAAGCGCCGCGAAGAAGCGCGTGAGAAAGGCCAGGTTGCCAAGAGCAGGGAGATTCCCTCGGTTGCTGTGCTCTTTGCCTGCCTGATCTACTTCTATTTCAATGTCACCGGCCTGCTGCAAAAAATAATGGCCATCATGTCGGCGAGCTTCCGGTCCGCCGGCCAGACAGTCATCAGTGTGGATAATGTGTCCTCGCTGCTCATCGGCTATATCTTCAAGGTGTTCTTCCTGCTTTTGCCGCTTTTGGGAGTGATCTGTCTTGTCGCAGTAGCGGCCAATGTCCTTCAGGTGGGGATGCTTTTTTCTCCTTCGGCCTTAGAGCCTGCGCTGTCGAAGCTTAACCCGCTGAACGGGCTTAAAAATATTTTGTCCCTGAAATCAGGCATGGAGCTGATAAAAAACATTATCAAGCTGAGCATCGTAGGATTTGTTGCCTACCAGGTGATCGGGGTCGAAATCGGCAACTGCCTGAAGCTGGGAGATCAGAGCATCTGGGGCATATTGATTTACCTGGGCAAGATATCCTTTAAAATATTGCTCACGACCTGTTGGGTGTTGGTTCTGCTGGCCGTCCTCGATTACCTGTATCAGCGCTGGGAATATGAGAAGGGCCTGCGGATGTCCCGGCAGGAAATCAAGGATGAATTCAAAAACTCGGAAGGCAGTCCGGTCATTAAGTCCAGAATCAAGCGCCTCCAGCGGGAGATGGCTCGCAAGCGGATGATGGCTGCCGTTCCCACCGCCGATGTGGTCATTACCAATCCGACTCATTTGGCCGTGGCCCTCAAGTATGAACAGACCGCCAATAGCGCGCCCTGCGTAGTGGCCAAAGGCGCCGGTCTGATTGCCGAGAAGATCAGGGCGGTGGCCAGGGAAAACAATGTGCCGCTTGTCGAAGACAAGCCATTGGCACAACTATTGTATAAGCTGGTTGATGTGGAAGATTTTATTCCCGAGAATCTTTACCGTTCCGTAGCTGAAGTGCTGGCGTACGTTTACCGTTTGCGTAACAAATAAGGGGTAATGAGGTTAGAATGGCGGAATCAGCAGTGATGGATGGCAATCCGGCAATAGATAAAGCAAGCGCCAGCAGCGCTGTGGTGGCGATGGGCGTGATCGCCATCCTTTTTGTTATGATCATACCGTTGCCGACGGTGCTGCTGGATATTTTGTTGTCCCTCAGCCTCACCTTTTCCATTATCATTCTCCTGATGTCCATGTATGTGCTGAAACCCCTGCAATTTTCCGTTTTCCCCTCGGTCCTCCTCATCGTTACCTTGCTGCGTTTGTCCCTGAATGTGGCCTCCACGCGGCTGATCCTGCTCCACGGCAGCGAAGGCACGGAAGCGGCGGGCCAGGTTATCAAGGCCTTCGGAACCTTTGTCGTGGGCGGCAATTATGTCGTGGGGTTTATCGTGTTTACGGTGCTGGTCCTTATCAATTTTGTCGTCATAACGAAAGGCGCCACCCGGGTTGCCGAAGTAGCCGCCCGTTTTACCCTGGATGCCATGCCGGGCAAACAGATGAGCATTGACGCCGATGTGAATGCCGGTCTGATTTCCGATACCGAAGCGCGCCGCCGTCGGGCGGAAGTGGAAAAAGAGGCCAATTTTTATGGCGCCATGGATGGGGCCAGCAAATTTGTTCGCGGCGACGCCATTGCCGGCATCATCATTACGCTGGTCAATATCATCGGCGGACTCATTGTGGGCGTCATGCAGCAGGGTATGCCGCTCATCAACGCGGCTCGTGTCTATACGCTGCTTACGGTCGGGGACGGGCTGGTTACCCAAGTGCCATCGCTCATCGTCTCCACCGCGGCCGGTATGCTCGTAACGAGAACCGCGGCCGCCACCGAGTTGGGCGAGGAGATCCGGGGGCAGTTATTTGTCCAGCCCAAGGCCATTGCTCTGGCGGCGGGCATGATCTTCATTTTTGCCCTGATCCCCGGGATGCCGAAGTTTTCCTTTATGCTTGTTTCTTCCTGCATTGGCCTCTTTGCCTATAGCCTCATGGTCGCGGCGGGTAAGGAGAAGGAGATTGCCGAAGAGTTGCCGGCGCTCCCGGCCGAAGAAGTTCAGGAGAGTGTGACGCCCTTAGATCTGATGGGGCTCGAGGTCGGCTACGGATTGATATATCTTGTTGATGCCTCCCAAGGCGGCGAACTGCTGCAACGGATCAAGGCGCTGAGGAAGCAAATGGCTCTGGAGATGGGCATTATCGTGCCCTCCATCCACATCCGCGATAATCTGCAATTAAGGCCGAATGAATACTCGGTGCTCATGAAAGGCGTGGAGATTGCCAAGGGCGAATTGCTGCCCGGACATTGCCTGGCCATTACGGCCGATGAAGCGGGCCCGAAAATCAAGGGCATTGCCACCAAGGAGCCGGCCTTCGGCCTGCCGGCAGTATGGATACCGGAAGCGGATAAAGAAAGCCTGCAAGCCAGAGGGGTAGTTGTCGTTGACACGGCCACGGTCATTACCACGCACCTGACGGAGGTCGTGAAGTCGCACGCCGATGAATTGCTGGGTCGCCAGGAAGTGCAGCAGCTGCTGGATAATTTGTCCGGCGCCTATCCGAAGGTGGTGGAAGAAATCGTACCCAAGGCCGTTCCGCTGGGAACGTTGCAGAAGGTTCTGCAGAAGATGCTGCGGGAAAGGATATCCATCCGTGACCTGCTGGCAATCCTGGAGACCCTGGCTGATTATTATCCGCTGACCAAGAATGTCGATGTCTTGACGGGATACGTTCGGCAATCGCAGGCCCGGCTGATTACCAAACAGTATCAGGATCAGGAGGGCAATATAACGGTCATGATGATTTCCCCGGACATTGAAGACAAGATTGGAAGCGCGGTTCAGCATACGGAATATGAATCCTTTGTTTCGCCGGATCCGAATGTAGTGAAAAAGTTAGTGGGCAATTTACAGAAAATCGTCACTAACTTTACGACGAAAGGCCTCCAGCCGATTGTGCTGTGTTCTCCCAATGCGAGAATGTCTCTGCGCAAGACGCTGGAAAAATATTTACCCACGCTGGTAGTGCTTTCTCATAATGAGATAGTGCGCGACGTCAACATCAAGTCGCTGGGCATGGTGGAGTTGTAATATGCAGGTGAAACGATACGAAGCAGCCAGCATGAAGGAAGCACTCGAAAAGATTAAAAGCGATCTGGGGCCGGAGGCCATCGTTATCTCCACGAAGCGTTTGCCGGGCGAAAAAAAGCTCATTGAAATCATGGCGGCCAGCGATGAAAGTCCGCGGGACGGAGGAGAGGTCCGGGGGAGTGGGAAGGGCGAGAGAACAGGCGACCAGGAAAAGTTTTTGTCTTTTGCGAATCGTGAGATCATTGGTTATTTTAGGAAAGAGATGGATGAACTGAAGAGGCTGGTCCAGGGCGTCCGGCAAGATAATCTGGCGGAAGAATTTGCCGATTTGAAGGATAGCCTGCAGGCTTTTTTTGATATTCTCGGTTTGCGTGGTGACCAGGGCGAAGAAAAAACCATTCTGGCTCGTATCTATCATTATCTCGTCGGCAGGGGGGTCTCGAAGGCACGGGCCTGCAAGCTGCTGGAGGGAATGAAACGGGATTTCCCGGGGCAGGAAATCCCGGACTACGCGAGCGGTCTGAAAATTGCGGAGCGCCTCATCCGGAGCGCCCTGAGCCCGAACAAGATTCCCAACAAGGACGAGAAAGGAAAACGGGTAAAGATATTCCTCGGCCCTACGGGTGTGGGTAAAACGACAACGTTGGCCAAGCTGGCAGCCCGCTATGCCCTGGAACAAAAGCTGGCGGTGGGTCTGATCACCATGGATAATTACCGGATCGCGGCGCTGGAGCAATTAAGTGTTTATGCCCGGATCATGGGGCTACCGCTGGAGGCGGCTTCCGAGCAGAACACGTTTCGGCAGGCGCTGCAAAAATTTGACGATAAAGACATTATTCTCGTGGATACTCCCGGCAAGAGTCACTCCGACCAGGACTATGTTACCACCTTGCGGGACCTGGTAGATGGCAATCGGGAAGTGGAAACAAATCTGCTCCTTTCTCTCACGTCCAGCCGGGAAAACATGCTCGAAGTTGTTTCGCGCTATAACAAGCTGGACTGTGACCAGCTCATCTTTACCAAAATGGATGAATGCACGCGCTGCGGTTTCCTGTACGATGTGATTGAACAGGCCGGCCGGCCGGTATCTTATGTGACAACGGGACAGAATGTGCCCCAGGACATTGAGGTGGCCAACCCGTCCCGACTGGCAGAATTGATAATGTGGCATTAGCAAGAGCCCAGCAAGTTAGGATTTGCTTTACTGAAGAGGAATGAGGGATGACAGTGGATCAGGCATTAATGTTGCGGGAGATGAAAAGTAGGCGCCAGGAAGCGCTTGGTCCGGCCCAGGCCGTCCGGCCCAGGAAGCAGGTCAGGGTCATTGCCGTCACCAGCGGCAAGGGGGGCGTCGGCAAAACCAATATGGCCGTTAGTTTGGCATATTATCTGTCCACCATGAAGCAAAAGACGCTGATCCTCGATGCCGATACGGGGCTGGCCAATGTCGACCTGATTCTCGGACTGACACCCAAGTATAATTTATACCATGTGCTGAAAGGGGAAAAAAGTGTTGCCGAGACCGTCGTTCGGGGACCCGGGGGGATCATGATCTTGCCTGCCTCGTCGGGTATTCTGGAAATGGCGGATTTGTCGCGGGGACAGAAGCTGACGCTGCTCGACGAATTGCGCGATTTGCACCAGGAGCTGGATTTCCTCCTCATCGATACGGCGGCCGGCATTGCCGGGAACGTGATGTTTTTTAACGCCGCTGCCAAAGAAATCATCGTTGTTGTCACCTCAGAGCCCACATCGCTTACCGATGCCTATGCCTTGATCAAGGTTCTTTACCAACGCTATGCCAAGAAACGCTTCCGGCTACTGGTGAATATGGTGAAGTCGCCGGCCGAGGCCAAGGAGGTGTACAAAAGGCTGAGTCAGGCAACAGATCACTTTCTCAATCTGACGATCGAGTACTTGGGGCATGTCCTCTTTGATGAGAAATTACCCGCGGCGGTGAAACAGCAAAAAGCAATGGTGGCCCTCTATCCCCAGTCGCCGGCCAGCAAGTGCCTCAGAGTGATAGCGGAAAAAATCTGTCAGGAAGAACCGGAAAACGATAGCGCCGGCAGCATTGAATTCTTCTGGGAGGATATTGCCGATATAAAAAATGGATAAGAAAACCCGCGACGCCCTGATAAACC
>Ga0194060_10002464_pt1 | contig 13157 bp, 9 predicted proteins | sample SepL225m_MetaG_FD_163427 | JGI IMG/M metagenome (GOLD analysis project Ga0194060, IMG submission 163427) | Anoxic zone freshwater microbial communities from boreal shield lake in IISD Experimental Lakes Area, Ontario, Canada - Sep2016-L222-5m | ecosystem: Environmental > Aquatic > Freshwater >... | reverse complement strand
AGCTGTCCCATTTCATTTGCCAATGTTGGTTGATATCCCACAGCAGAAGGCATACGACCAAGCAACGCCGAAACTTCAGATCCAGCTTGAGTAAAACGGAAGATGTTGTCGATAAACAACAAGACATCTTTTCCTTCGTTATCACGGAAATATTCAGCGAAAGTCAATCCAGCCAACGCCACGCGAAGACGTGCACCAGGTGGTTCGCTCATCTGACCAAACACCAGTGTTGTCTTTGCTAATACGCCGGAATCTTTCATTTCCTGCAAAAGATCATTACCTTCACGAGTACGTTCACCCACACCGGCAAAAACAGAAAAACCACCGTGCTCCTCAGCAATATTACGGATAAGCTCCTGCACAATAACTGTTTTACCCACACCAGCACCACCAAAGAGACCAACCTTACCACCCTTAACAACAGGTGCAATTAAATCAATAACTTTAATACCAGTTTCAAGAATCTGAACAGATGTATCTTGATCAACAAATTTCGGAGCAGAACGATGGATAGGGAGCTGAACAGTTGAGGCTATAGGCCCAGATTCATCAATAGGCTCTCCCAACACGTTAACCACACGCCCCAAAGCCCCAATACCAACAGGAACAGAAATGGGTGCTCCAGTATTGGTAACCTGTAAATTTCTTTTTAAACCATCAGTAGAAGACATCGCAACTGCACGAACTTGCGAATCACCAAGATGTTGCTGCACTTCAAGAGTGAGTTTTACCTTTTTCTTACTTACTTCATATTCTATTACCAACGCATCGTAAATCTTGGGAAGTTGCTCAGGAGCAAATTGCACGTCGACAACCGGACCGATCACTCGAGTTACTGTGCCATAAGAGGAAGATTGCAGGGTCATTGTATGAAAAAGCCTCCATTAGTTGTACAAAAATATGGCTCCGTAGCCTACCCAAAGAACCAGTCATTTCTGGTAACCAAACCGTATCATAATCGATCTACCCCTATCTTGACAATGGTTTTTTCTATTGCTATAGTGATTTGATATTTCACAAACCAACACCAAAAGGAAAACAAAAATGAACACGCAACAGGAAAAACGCCAAAAACAGCAGCTGCAACAAACTATGCTCGAAGAATTTTTTCACAGGGATGTTCACCAATATCTCAGCAATATCGAGCTGGATCAACTCGATCACCTGATTACAAAAGAATCTCAACCCGAAAAAGCCATAAACTTCCTTTTTCGTAAAATCCCTCAGCTTCCACAACTGCTTTCAGTAAAACAAGAAAAATTTAAACAAACTGAATCAAAAACAGCCGTATAATAAAGTACCACACTCTAAGTACAAGAATTACCAGTCGAATAGTTAAGGAACGATCGTTGCCGCAGAAGCAGCAGTACCAACAACATCAACAGAAACAACGTTACTGGAAATCTCATTTCCCGACTTATCAGTTGCAACAACTAGGAAATAATACGTCCCATCTCGAGGCGCTTTCCATGTAGTCGAATAAGAAGCACCACCGTTTCCACTCAATGTTGCAAGGCTAGTAGAGATAGCAGTATCCGAAGTCCCTTCCATAAGCACCACAGTCTTAACAGTAGCCACGCCTCCCGAAACTGACGCTTGCAAAATCACAGTTCGATCCGCTTTTGCGGAAGCTTTCAAAGATACCGTCGTCTTCTTGGTTGTTACAGTAAAAGTTACCGAGTCAGTAGCAAGAACAGCAGTCCCAGATCCCACAACTTGAACAGTAAGCGTATGTGCACCCTCAGCCAAAGCTGTAAACTTATCCGTAAACGTTCCAGAGCCTTTCATAGGTACCCAGTCGCCACTATCTATGCTGTATTGCACTGTTCTTTGAGGGTCTGTTAGATCCCCAAGTTGCACCGAAATAGTCCCACTATTAGAAGTCAAAACTGCCTTATTCTTCGGCTCAACAATAGTAAGAGCTCCTTGCTGCCCAAGTGAAAAAGCAGACGAAACACTTGAAGAACCACCTAACGCATCAAGAACCTTCACAACTAAAGTGTGTGAACCATTCTTCAAGTTGCGCAGCGGAGTCGTGAAAGTTTCCGTAACAAATGGATCCGTCTCCAGTTTGTCCTTCTTACCTGGAAGCGTTGTTATCAATTCACCATCAAGATAAAAATTCACTGCCGCTATTTTATTTCTAGCGGTGATAGAAATGTTAGCAGTAACTGAAGTGATGTCATAAACCTGACCTGGCTTGGGTTCAAGAAAAACAATACTAATACCTGACTGATCCGCCCCCGCAGGTGTGCAAGCCACATCATCTTCTGCGGGTGGTTTAGCTGTTGCATCCAAGCCTGCAAGCCAATCATCTACAGGCTTTTGCCATTCATTTTTCTCCGCTTTCAACGACATGAGAAAGAATTTCTCCTCAACGCTTTCTGCAGGACAACCTTCCGCCGCACGCTTTCCAGTAGCCTTATCAACAAGAATACGCTTCCAGTAAGTATCAACCTCCTTGGGAGCTTTACCTTTCATGAAGTAATCCTGCACTGTTGGACACTCACCAGGCTTCAATCCTGTAGTTTTACACACAGTGGCTTTTTCAACTTCCCCATCGGGAAAAGGGTATGTCTCATCTGGCATTTTCTGTAGTGCTTTAGTCATAAACTGATTCCAAATCGGAGCAGTACCCTCTATTCCAGAAAACTGCTGCATGGAAGAACCATCATTATTTCCAGCCCACACACCAACGACCAGATTCGAAGTATAACCAAATGTTGTAACGTCCTTATAATCCGTTGTAGTTCCTGTTTTTGCAGCAGCCTTGCGGATGGCAAGATTGAGCACATTATTCGCACCAAACATGGGTGTTCGGGCTTTGTAGTCTGACAAAACATCCCAAATCAAGAAAGCCGCTCCCTGAGAAACGACCTGTTTCCCAGCATCTGGACGATATTCATAAATACTCTTGCCGCTTTGATCATCAATTCGAAGAACCGCAACAGGATCTGACTGACGGTAATTACGAATGGTATTCGATGGATCAATATAGGCCTTCTTCCCAACCATTTTGCCTTGATTCGCCAACGTCGCAAATGCATAGGTCATATCAAGCAGTTTTGTTTCTCCACTTCCCAATGCCACCGCTGGGCCATAACGATCGACATTCTCCAGAGTGGTTATACCAACCTTATGAAAGAAGTCTATTGTATTACCTACCCCAAGCATTTGAATCATTTTCACAGGAGGAATGTTATAGGAGTTATCAAGCGCCTCTCGCAACATCATAGGACCATGAAATTTTTTGTCATAGTTCTGCGGAGTATAGGGTGGATTTACAGCAAATGTTGTCTTAACGTCCGCCAACATCGTTGCAGGGGAATACCCTTTTTCAAAGGCATACGTATACACCAGCGGCTTCATTGCTGAACCAGGCTGACGATCTCGAACAGCAACATTGACTTGCCCATCAATTTTTGTATCGAGATAATCGTAACTACCCAACATGGCGAGTATCTCGCCCTTTTTAGGATCCATCGCCACTAAAGAAGCATTTGATGCATCATGATCAATCATGCGTTGACGATTTGCCTTAAACACATCTTCAGCTATCTGTTGCTTATCCCAATCCAATGACGTAATAACGGTCAACCCATTTTGTTCGATATAGGATTCATCGTAATTCAACTGCTGGGAAAGAATATTGATAAGCTCTTGTTCAACATAATCAACAAAGTGAGGAGCCAACTTTGCAACGCTAGCCGAAGCAACAAGCTTAATAGGATCTTTCAATGCCTGAATAGCTTTATCTTTCGTAATATAGCCATATTTCGCCATATCAAAAAGCACCTTAGCCTGGCGATTTTTCCAAGCTGGAACTACTGTTATCGTTGCATTACCTTTTTCAACTTTCTTGGCCAGCGAGGAAGTCGCAAGCTCGTCATAACTAATCTCCTCAAGGTTTTCCTTAAAAGGAGAATAATACGTTGGAGCAGCAGGAAGAGCAGCTAAAAAAGCCGATTCCGCCAACGTTAACTTGCTAACATCCTTCCCAAGAAAAAAATCCGCAGCCGTTCCGATACCATAAACCATTCCCCCATAGGGAATCACGTTTAAATAGTTTTCTAGCACCTGATCTTTTGCCGTCATTCCCTTCTTTTTCTCTAAATCTCGAAACTTCTGCTCAACCTGAACCGCCAATAATACTTCTTTCAGCTTTCTTGTGAACGTTTTTTCAGGAGAAAGTAATGTATTCTTTATCAACTGCTGGGTGATTGTGCTTCCACCACCCTCATTTTTTCCCTGCAACATACCAGCAAATGAACGTGCTATACCCCTAAAAGAAAATCCCGCATGCTGATAAAACTCATGATCCTCAATCGCAATCGTCGCAAGCTGCATATCTTTTGGAATATCTGCCAAATCAGCTTTTTGTCTTTTAACATCTCCAGATTCATACAACAAATGTTTGCCAGTCCTATCGAAAATTTTGGTGGTTGTCCTTGCCATTCTTGCATCTAAATTATCCACTGAAGGGAGATCTCTACTCACATAAGCTGCAAGTGCCCCCCCACCCAAGACCAGCACAAGCAATAAAACACCAAACGAAATGCCAAGAATCCGTAACACCTTTTTCCACAAAACAGCCTTATGAGAACGCTTTCCTCTCACCAATGAACGATGCCCTACGGAACGCGAGTATCTAGTGGACACAACTATCTCCTTGACGTCAGTCAAAAAAAACTGTATTATGTAATGATTTTGATCATAAAAAGATCTAACACAGAGTACGAAAAAAAAAGCCATCCGTAACAAAGTTGGTATAAAATCGTAGCATATGAAGCATGCATCATTTTCAATATGGTTGTTTGCTGGCTTTATGCTAACTTTATTATATATCGTCATGAGATAAATGATCGATAAGCAACCAAACAACATCACCACCAATAACAACAGGGTATAGCAAGAAAGGCAAATATGCCACACAACTACAAAAAAAACCGGTTTTCTTTCGAAAAACAACTCCCAATCTTCGCTGTGGCTCTAGCAGCCCTGATCATTGGGCTGATCTGGCCAGGAAATTACAGCCATGCTGAACCAGCACAAATTGCCGCAGAGCCAGCTGGAGTATCGTCTCGTTCAGTACAAAAACACATTAACTATTTACAAAACATTCGAACAAACCAATGGGAAAGCGAAAAACCAACCCCGACCCCATCACCAGTTCCCTTAGGTGTGGAAGTTATCAATAATAAATCACCTTTAGATATTCCCAATATTACAATCGGCAAAGTAGAAGTGAACCTTAGTGAACAAAAAGCGTACATATTCGGAGTCAATGGTGAGCTCTTATTTTCTTCACTAGTTGTAACTGGAAAAAATGGACACCTCACCCCAACAGGTACTTACAAAATTCAAAGCAAACGAGCTTTTTTCTACATGAACGGAAATCTCGCAGGTGAAACTTGGCACGTTTGGACGAACTATGCATCATTCTTCACAGGACTAGGACATGCACTCCATGACTCACCTTGGAGAAGTCGTTTTGGCCCTGCCGCCGGACGTGCATATAATGGCTCTCATGGTTGCGTCAATATGCCAACACCTTCTGCATCATACATCTTCCGCAATGCATCAATAGGCACAAGCGTTTGGAACCACTACTAACACCGAAAAGACAGAACTCATTTAAAAAAGCTATACAACACAACTCTCTCAGCCATTCATCTTTTCACCAAATCCAAGTATAGTAATAGCAGAACAAGAAGAGGCTATTCCTATGCCAATCATCATAGACGGCAAACAAACATCCGCCGAAATAAAAGAATTACTCAAAAAAGCCATTGAACAATCTTCCATCAAACCCAAACTAGTAGTTGTCCTCGTCGGCGATGACCCTGCATCCGCCACCTACGTCAGAAATAAAGAAAAAGCCTGCGATGCCCTTGGAATTGCCCAAGAAACCTACCGGCTACCAGCATCAACCACTCAGGATGAACTGCTTTCTCTCATACACAAACTGAACAACGACAATAGTATCCACGGCATCCTTATTCAAATCCCTCTACCCAAACAAATAGACGAAAGAGCAGTTCTCGTCGCTATCAATCCAGACAAAGATGTAGACTGCTTCCACCCCAGCAATGTTGGCAAAGTTGTCCTCGGGCAAGCAGCCTTACTCCCCTGCACACCTGCCGGAATTATGGTTCTCTTGAAACGGTACGGCATTGACCCCCAAGGTAAAGAAGCCGTCATCGTTGGCAGAAGCAACATTGTCGGAAAACCAACTGCCCTCCTCTTGCTCGCAAAAAACGCAACTGTCACCATAGCTCACTCCCGCACAACAAACCTTACTGAAGTAACAAAACGAGCAGACATTCTCATCGTCGCAGTAGGAAAAGCAAACCTTATCACAGCAGATATGGTAAAACCTGGAGCAGTAGTGATTGACGTAGGACAAAATTGGAAAGAAACCAGTGAAGGAAGAAAAGTGGATGGAGACGTAGACTACGCTCAAGTATTTGAAAAAACCTACGCAATCACACCAGTGCCAGGAGGAGTTGGTCCCATGACCATCGCCATGCTAGCACACAACGTTTGCATTGCGGCCGGAATATCTGTTCCAACTATTTTGTAATAACTTCCTGTTACCCACGCAATCGCCCTTTCTGGAGAACCAATGAAAGACTACAAACATATCGAAACTGAAAAAAATAAAATTCTGCAAAAAAACACTTCAGATAATCAACAACCTCCACCTCCCGCCGCATACTATCGAGATCCCCAGACTGGCCTTTGGAAAGCTTCTGCAACCCCAACAACCCAAAGTGAACACAAAAACCCACTCCTACAACCAACAGTACAAAAAAAAGAAACTATTGCCAGTTTGATTGCAAAAAGCGCAGTAAGACTCGCCCAATCAGGAATCGATACCCCAAGAAACGACGCAGAACTACTCCTTGCGTTCTGTCTTCAAACCCAATTAACCGGACTGTACAAAGTATGGAACGAACCGGTACCCGAAGAAATTAATCAGAAATATGAAATAATTTTGGAAAAAAGAACCCAAAGAATGCCTGTGTCCTATATAACAGGAACTGTTTTCTTCTACGGATTAGAATTCATTGTCGACCATCGTGTTTTAATTCCCCGCCCCGAAACCGAATTGCTTGTTCAAAAAGTAATAGAATACGCAAAATCATGGTCAAGTATCTCAAAAAATCTCGTGTTTGCGGACGTTGGCACAGGTAGTGGTGTAATAGCAATTTCTTCAGCCTACAACCTAAACTTTCTCAAAATCTACGCCATTGATATTTCTGAAAACATTCTAGATCTTACCCGTCTCAACGCTGCTCGATACAATTTCGAATCGTCCATAAATTTTCTCAAAGGAAATTTACTTGAACCCCTTCCTGAACCCGCCCACCTCATCGTCGCAAATCTCCCCTACATCAGTAACTCCGAATTTCTCACGCTTCCTCCAGAAATCACCCAACACGAGCCAAAAGAAGCATTTTTAGCTGGAGAAGATGGGCTTTGGCACATCAGACATCTACTAGCTATGGCACCAGAATACCTTCTAAAGGGAGGGAAAATACTGTTAGAAATTGGAGAAAAACAAGCAGCAGCAGTAACCTCAATAGCAAAAGAACACTTCCCTCTATCTTTGTGCGAAACATTCAAAGACCTCGCTGGGAAAGACAGAGTAGTCGTCATTCATACCAACTAATAGAGTTCTCATGATTTTACAAACGCTAAAGAAGCACTCAATTCCACTTGGAATCATCATTTCAGCAACACTGTATATAACCATTCTGTTTCTCTCCCAAGCACTAAAACTTTCTCAATTAGGACTTCCTTTCGACGATGCATGGATCCATCTCCAGTTCGCAAAAAACTTTATCAATCATGGGTACCTAACATTCAACCCTCCTGAACCCAGCAACGGAACAACTAGCCTGCTCTGGGTCTTCATCCTAAGCATGATTAATATTGCATCTGGAAAGACAATATCCCTAGTGCAAGCTTCAATAGGATTAGGAATTAGTTTTTATGTCCTAACTCTTATTCTCTTGTACAGTATATTGACAAACCACTTTAAATTTTCAACAACAAATAACGTCCTTTTAGCGAGCACTCTTTCTCTCACCGGACCGGCAGTATTCTTGGCGTTAAGCGGTCTCGAAACGACACTTTTCCTCAGTTTATGCCTACTCAGTATTTTTCTCATGAAACGAAATCCTACTGTTACTGGCATCACTTGTGGATTAGCTGTAGCAGCCCGCCCTGAAGGAATTCTTCTTGGAATTATCATCATCATAGGCTTTTTTATTGAAAAAAGAAGTATAAAACAAAAAAATATACTCCTTTTCAGTTTGTCATTCTTTTCTATTGTTGCAATATATCTGTTGTCAAATGGCCTACTTTCTGGATCACTATTTCCTACAACACTTGCAGGAAGAAGATTTTTTTGGCTTGGAGGGCAAACGGGCTTAAACATTACAAGAAGTTTTATAACCTTTCCATCATCATGGAAAGAATTTATTACAGCATTCTTTCTCATGAATGCCGTATGGAGTTTAGATACAACAACCCAAGCCGTCTTCAATATATTCTGGATACTAGTAGCGTTTGGGTTCGTTTTTTCTTCACTTATAACCGCCCAAGGAATCCTGAAAAAAAAGATATCCTCATTTCACACCTTATTTATGTGGTTCATCACACACAACCTTTTTTACGCACTTATCTTACCAACCCACGGACACGCTGGCCGTTACCAGAGCCTAAATATCCTCTTAATTCCCATTCTTTTTGCCATAGGAATCACATATACAGCACAACAGCTTGTATCAAATGGCAAGAAAATCCTCTTGGCAGTAACGCTTTTCTCAACCGGAATATTGTCTATAATACTCCCACTCTCAACTACTTCCCCCCAAGATATATGTACAACCAACCAACTCATTTACTTTTTTTTCTTGGTATTTACCATAGTTTTACTCGTGTTTCTTGGCATAAAACAACCTACGTTCGAAACAATTTCAACAAGCAACCCTCTCAAAATAGCCTTCACGTTTCTCGTAATAATTGGCTGCATTTCAACCTATGCATGGTCTCAGTATTACACAACTTCCGTTGCACATATCAATCAACTTCACATAGAAACAGGAAAATACCTAGCAGAAAATACACCTTCTAACGCTATAATTGGTGCCTTTGACATCGGGGCAATTAGTTACTTCGCTGATCGAAAAATCGTGGATCTTGGGTGCCTGACAGATAGTAAATGCCTTCCTTATGCGGAACAGCAGAAGCTGGGAGAGTACCTCGCAAACCAACAAGTCACCTACTTAGCAATTCCTGGAGATAGCCTATCTGAAGAGCCGTTTGATGAAAATGAAATAAGCAACTTTAAAGATTTCATAGGGCTTCTTGATGAACCATCTTTAAGTCGTAAATTTATTCTCATTCCTAAAAAAATATTCGCCTATCCGCGCTGGGTTGAGCATCATTCAGCAACTTGGAACGCCAGGGGAATAATTGGCGTCTATAACATTCAGTCAGTATCTGAAAAAACTTAAACAGAAATCACCATTTACTCATTGCTAAGGAGCACTTAAATGATAGAAGCGCTTAATCACACTCACAAAAAAATATCACAATCCTCACTTGTTAACTCTATTACCATTTGCAAAAAAAAACTTTCAGAATTACTACGCAATCCCTTTTTTTATTACTTGACTCTAATTACAAGTATCGGTTTACTAATCAGGATTTGGAATTTAACCAGCAACCCTCCAGGATTTTTTTGCGATGAAGCTTCTATCGGCTACGACGCTTACTCTATTATGAAAACCGGAAAAGACCTTTGGGGACAAATTCTACCTCTGTTTTTCCGATCTTTTGGCGACTACAAAAGCCCTTTAGCAGTGTACGCCACGATACCATTCATATTTATATGGGGACTTAACGAATTTGCGGTGCGTTTAACCTCCGTATTTTTTGCTGTTCTTACCATCATTGCGTTCTACTTTTTGGGCAAAATAGTACAATCAAAATATTTTGGTCTAATTTTAGCAAGTTTGTTCGCAATATGCCCCTGGGCTATACATATGAGCAGAATAAACTGGGAAGGACAAAATGTTTTTATTTTTTTGCTTGTGCTAGCAATGATAACTCTTTACAAAAAAAATAAATCTAAACGCTATTTCTTACCATTTTCTATACTAATGGGCTTAGCAACATACGCATACTCACCATCAAAAATAATTTGCCCACTATTGTTCATCTTTGTTATTTTAACTACAAAAAATTCTTGGAAAAGAAAAGGTGCATACATAATAATTTATATTGCATTACTAATACCCCTAATTATTAGCAGCATCAACGGAGCAAGCCTCGCAAGATGGAACCAAGTTTCACTATTTAATAATAACGCCTCTGAACTTTCACCAGTCAAGAAATTTGTAAAATCATACTTATTACATTTCTCTCTCGAATATCTCTTCACAGAAGGAGACATTGGGATGCAGGGGCAAAAAACAACCAGACACTCTATACGAGGAATCGGAGAACTCTATCTCTGGCAGGCAGGACTTATTGTTTTGGGTATATACTATATAATCAAGAAAAAAAAGTTCATTGGTACAACGCTGTTTCTTCTATTGCTTTACCCAATTCCATCTTCATTAACCATAGACTTAACTCCCCAAGCCACCAGATCATACGTTGGAATTATTCCGCTTACCATACTTAGTGCTTTTGGTCTTTGGTTTGTATTTGAAAAACTTACCAAAACAAAAAAAATATACTTGTACTTAAGTATATGCTTAACAATTCTTGGGGGAGGAATCTCTCTTGTACACTACTGCGTATTGATGCAACAATATCCCCAATATGCAGCTGATATATATGGTTGGCAGTATGGCCCAAAAGAAGCAATGGAATATTTTTTAGAAAATAAAGATCAGTATGATGAGATATACCTAAGTAATGCCTTCAACTCTCCGGAAATATTTTTACTTTTTTACGATCCTCAAAAGCTCTGTAAGCAATGTCATATATTACGATCACAAATATCAAACAACATTATCGATAAAAAACTACTTTTTGCTTTTAGACCTGAGGAAATAAGCAACGTCCCTAAAGACAAGTTTATTGTAAAAAAAACAGTGTACTATCCAAACAACAAAGAAGCTTTAGTTATTGGTGAATTCACAAGGTAAAAATAATGATCATAAATTATCCATGGAAAGCAGATGAATTTGAAAAAATCATAAAAAGCCTTTTAAAAGGTGACTTAATAGCTTTTCCAACTGACACAGTATATGCAATTGCAGCACTTTCCACATCAAAAAAAGCAGTAAAACGACTCTACAAAATTAAAAAAAGACAGGATAACAAACCCACAGCAATCCTCATTGGTAACAAAATTGACTACAAAAAATACACCAAGGATTCATCGCAAGGAACAAAAAAAATCATTAACGCTTTTTGGCCAGGAGCATTAACTCTTGTACTTCGTTCAAAAAGTGGTTTTTCTTCTCACTTTCAGGGAAACTCCTCCGACTTCATCGGAATTCGCCACCCTAGTGAACCCCTCATAGAAGAGATACTAGTAACTATCAAAGAACCTCTTGTTGCATCCTCAAGTAACACAGCAGGCGAGCCACCTTTAAATACCCCCGAAGCAATTGATTCTGTATTCGGAAAACATCTAGCCTGTATAATCAGAAAACCAGATTTTTATCCAAATCCTCCTTCTACTATAGTTAAAATCGACAATAATAAATTTACGATACTCCGCGAAGGCGCAATTACGCGAACCCAAATCAACCAAGCCCTCGATAAAAAGGAGAACAATGACCACTAAGCCAACTAAACAAAACCTCCATCGCATTATTGATACAACAACGGAAAAAACGATAACCGCTCGAAGAACCTATCTTGAAAAAACATTGGGTATCAAGCTCTCAGCAGTTAAACATTACAGCTTTGATACAGAAACAGCATCAAAAAAGCATTGCGAAAATCTCATCGGAGCAATCCACATTCCCCTTGGAGTTGTCGGACCCGTCATCATAAATTTTGAAGACACAACCTCGGAAGAAGTATACATTCCTCTAGCAACTACCGAAGGTGCCCTTGTGGCAAGTTGCAACAGAGGATGCAGCGTCCTCAAAGCCAGTGGTGGAACAAACACCATCATCCTCGACAAAAAGATGACGAGAGGCCCAGTATTCACAGCAACCTCGGCAACAACTCTAGTTAAAGCAAACTCTTGGCTTGAAAAAGAACTTCCCCATCTTCAAAAAACTATTCAGAAAAAAGAGCGGTTTCTTAGGCTACTCTCAGCAAAAAGCTGGATCGTAGGAAGAAATCTCTTTATTCGTTTTGCCTTTGATACTGCCGATGCTATGGGCATGAACATGGTGACCTTTGCAACCCAACGAATCACCGATCAAGTGTGCAAAAATTTCCCAGATATCAAACTCATCGCACTATCCGGCAACATGTGCATTGATAAAAAAACATCCGCACTCAACTTCATCGAGGGAAGAGGTTATTCCGTTCAAGCTGAAGCACGTATTCCAAAATCCGTTCTAGAGGAAAAATTACATACGACTGCCGACCAGATCATTGAAGTAAATTATCGTAAAAACCTACTCGGCTCTGCAATGGCTGCAAGTCTTGGATACAACGCCCACTTTGCCAATATAATCGCTGCCATCTTTCTGGCAACAGGACAAGACCCAGCGCAAGTTGTCGAAGGCTCCATGGGAATAACCACTATCGAAAAGCAAGATGACGGTATCTATGTAGCTGCGTACATTCCCAATCTTAATATCGGAACTATTGGCGGAGGCACTGGTCTCGCAACACAAAAAGAAAGCCTAGCTATCACTGGCACTGACAATTCTTTACCAGCTGGAAAGAACAGCGCTCGCTTTGCCCAAATCATCGCAACTGCTGTGCTAGCTGGAGAAATATCACTATTGGCATCACTAAGCGAAGGAAGCCTAGCTAAGGCACATAAAAAATATGGAAGAGGTGAATAAACCAAGCATTCTGCTTTCCACATCCCCCGTGTCAAATCAAGTAAAAAAGACACCGAAGCAGGTGAAGAGTGAGCCGAGATTATGCAGCCTTTCGTTGGTTTTGGATGAGTACTGAGATTTTGTGTAATTGCTTATCAATACTTCGTTTTAAGG
>Ga0194060_10002463_pt1 | contig 13162 bp, 12 predicted proteins | sample SepL225m_MetaG_FD_163427 | JGI IMG/M metagenome (GOLD analysis project Ga0194060, IMG submission 163427) | Anoxic zone freshwater microbial communities from boreal shield lake in IISD Experimental Lakes Area, Ontario, Canada - Sep2016-L222-5m | ecosystem: Environmental > Aquatic > Freshwater >... | reverse complement strand
CCCCTCTGGCGTGACAAAAGAGTTGAGCGACATATTCTGCGATTTAAATGGAGCAACAGCCATGCCGCGATTGGTCAGGTAGCGGCAGAAACCGGCGGTAATCACCGATTTGCCGACATCGGAGGCGGTTCCACAGAACATGACGGCACCAGGTTTCGGCAAAGGTTCAAGAGTATTGACGCTCTCAGCCTTCCGCGAATCGGTACCGTATTTGCCGGCGTAGCCGCGCGGCGTGACGATCCGGCCATGCCGATCGATAAAAGTGCTGGAGTTGCCGATAAAGACGACGCTGGACATGTCAATTTCATGATCGAGTAATTGTCCGAGGGTGGTCACCGTGACAGATTCAGAGTCACGACTGGCGTTTCTTACGATGCCGACCGGTGTCTCGGATGGGCGGAAGCGAAGGGTGATGCTCTGCGCATCCTCTATCTGTGTCCTGCGGTTTCTGCTGCGCGGGTTGAATATGACGATGACAAAATCTGCCTTTGCGGCCGCTTCCACCCTTGTTTTGATCAGATTCCAGGGGGTGAGCAGATCAGACAGCGAGATAACAGCAAAGTCGTGCATCAGAGGGGCACCCAGAAGAGCCGCAGCAGCCTGCACGGCAGATATGCCCGGAATCACCTGCACGTCCGGCTGAGCCGCATTCGGATGATCTTTGGCATCTGCCTCGATCAGCTCCAGAACCAGTCCGGCCATGCCGTAAATCCCTGAATCCCCCCCCGAAACAAGAGCAACGGATTCACCTGCGCGTGAGCGTTTAATCGCTTCACGGCAGCGCTGAACCTCCTGCATCATGCCGGTCGCTAGAACATTTTTGCCATCAAGCAGGGGGCGGACGAGTTCGATATAGTTGCCATAGCCGATTATGGTTTCAGATACTAAAATGGCCTGCCTGGCCGCTTCGGTCAGATGTTGAATGGCACCGGGACCGGTGCCGACGATGTAGAGTGGAGGCATTTTTTTTCCTTATTGCTCAAAATCATTGAATTATCTGCTGATACACGGTAATAATTCCCTCGCGATAATCAAGGCGCGACGATGAAAGCTGAATTTGACCGCGACACTATAGGGAATCTGATGCTCACTGTAAACAGATATGACTGTGTGATGGAAAAAGCGCGTGTCCGGAAACCGCCTAACAGTTACAATCGCCAAAAAAAAACAAGGATATATGCCAGATGAAGCTTCCCATTTTTATTGTTTTTTCCTTCATAACCGCCTTCAGCTACTGGCTGCGGCATATAAATCTCCAGTATCTCAAACATCATGGGGCAAATGTTCCGGAAGGGTTTGAAGGTGCCATAGACGAGGAGAAACTAAAGAGCAGTTCCTCCTATACATTTGACACAAGCCGCCTGGCGCTCTGGGATTCACTCTTCGACAACGTGATACTGATACTTTTCCTGTTCGGTGGTCTGATTGTGATATTTGATCGATATGTCAGCATGATAAGCGTCTCCTCCACCGCCTCTGCTATCATTTTCTTCCTTCTGATGACCTTTGCGTCCACGCTGCTCGGCATCCCGTTTGACCTCTACGGAACATTCCGCATCGAGGCTCGCTATGGTTTCAATACCACTACCATGCGGATCTGGTTCATCGATTTCCTCAAATCGCAGGCTATCGGCACGATCATCCTGTCGCTCCTCGTTGCCGTTATTTTTCAGATGATCCGGTGGAGTCCGGAGAGCTGGTGGCTCTGGGTCTGGGGCTTCATGGCACTATTTACCCTGTTTATGATGTTCATCTCCCCCTACTTGATCGAACCGCTCTTCAACAAGTTTGAACCGGTTGTGGAGCATGGACTTGAGGATGAAATCCGGGTCATGATGGAGAAAGCTGGTCTTAAAGTCGGACAGGTGATGCAGATGGACGCTTCGAGGCGGAGCAGGCACTCAAACGCATATTTTACAGGCATCGGCAAGGTCAAACGGATTGTGCTCTTTGATACGCTGATCAAGCAGATGAGCCACGGTGAGATCGTTGCGGTGCTGGCTCACGAGATCGGGCACTGGAAGAAGGGGCATATCTGGAAGCGGCTGTTGTGGGCAGAAGTCATGGCGCTGGCAGGCTCCTGGATCAGCTTCAAACTGCTCTTTTGGCCTCGTTTCCCGGAGCTTCTGGGGCTTCCGGCTGACATCTCTCTGCCGGCTAAAATGGTGCTGCTCGGTTTTCTTGCGTCGCTGGCTCTCTTTCCGCTCACCCCTTTTTCCGCCTGGCGTTCACGCTGCCATGAACGGGAGGCGGATCGTTTTGCAGCAGATCTGACCGGAAGGCCTGAGGATCTTGCATCAGCGATGGTCAAGCTGTCGGTCGAAAATTTATCTAATCTGTTTCCACACCCTTTCTACGCCGCCTTTTACTACTCCCATCCACCGGCGGTGGAGCGGGTACGGATGTTGCGGGGATGGGCAGATGAAAAATAATTCAATACACAACCAGGAGGACCAGGAGCCATGAGCAAAGTTTATTTCAGTGACATGCGGACAAACCATAAGGAAAATCTGTTCGACAAAATTGCAAAGCTGTTAGCAGCAGCCGGGCTTGCAGAGCAGATAGCGGAGGGGGATCTGACAGCGGTAAAGATCCATTTCGGCGAAAAGGGGAATCATACCTACCTCCGTCCGGTCTTTGCGCGGCGCGTGGTGGAGGAGATCAAAAAGCTGGGGGCGATGCCGTTTCTTACCGACTCATCCACACTCTATCCTGGACAGCGCAAAGAGGCGGTCTCTGCCCTGACCTGCGCTATCGAAAACGGCTTTGGCTACTCCTCTGTCGGGGCTCCCCTTATTATCAGCGACGGCCTGCGTGGCGTAACCGAAACAGAAGTTCCCATCGAGGGTGAACTGCTGAAAAGCGCATACATAGGGACGGAGATAGTCGAGGCCGATTCCATTGTAGCTATGACGCACTTTAAGTGTCACGAGCTGACCGGTTTTGGCGGGGCGATCAAAAACCTCGGCATGGGATGCGCAAGCCGCAAGGGGAAGCTGGTTCAGCACTCTACCGTTGCCCCAAAGGTTTCCCAGAAAAACTGCACCGGCTGCGGCATCTGCCCCCGTTCGTGCGCTCATGACGCTATCACCATAACTGACGGCAAAGCCTTCATCGATCCGCAAAAATGCACAGGCTGTTCGCGCTGCATCACAGTCTGCCCGGTCACAGCGATCAACATCCAGTGGAATGAGGCCTCGGAACTGGTCATGCGCAAAATGGCCGAGTATGCCAAAGGGGCGCTGACCGGAAAAAGCGGCAAGGCGATTCATATCAGCTTCATAACCCAGGTATCTCCCGCCTGCGACTGCTACGGGCACTCAGACGCACCGATTGTCAACGACATCGGCATCTGTGCATCAACCGATCCTGTGGCGATCGACCAGGCATGCGCTGATCTTGTCAACGCCGCGCCAGGCAACATCGGCTCGGCTCTCCAGAGCGGACACGAACCGGGTGGCGACAAGTTCCGGGGATGCTGGCCAGAAATAGCGTGGGAGATTCAGTTGGAGCATGGGGAGAAGATCGGGCTGGGGAGCAGAAAATATGAGCTGGTGAGGATCTGACTGATCTGGTCGCTAGGAGTGAGGAGTAATAGATGGGTGTAGCCTTACAGATTGACAAAATGAGCCTTGCCGACAAGCTTGAGACTATGGAAACTCTTTGGGATGACCTGTGTCACAACGTGCAGGACGTCGGCGTTCCGGAATGGCATCGTGAGGTGCTTGCCGAACGTGCGACCGCTGTGAAGGAAGGCACAGCCCAGATCGACGACTGGGAAGTTGCCAAGATCAAAATCCGTGAGTCGTTAAAATGAATGTTCGCATACTTGCTAAAGTCCAGGATGATTTGGCAAGTGGTTTTCGCTTCTATGAAGCTCAAGCCGTCGGACTCGGCAGTTACTTCATCGATTCGCTCTATTCCGACATCGATTCGTTACGGTTTTTTGGTGGTATTCATCTGGTTGTGGCAGATGGCTATTATCGATTGCTGTCAGGACTAGCCAAGAAGCCCGCTCTCCTGGAGCGTATCGTTCAGGCACTTGCTCTTCAGATCGGCTCGGAAGTGTCATACAACGAGTTGAGTCAACTGGTGGGAGCGGACAAGGAGACAGTTGAACGCTACATTGATCTTCTGGAAAAGTGTCATGTGGTATTCAGGCTCAACTCATTCAGCCGTAATCTTCGCAACGAACTGAAGAAAAGCCGGAAGGTATACTTGGGAATTCAAATGGAAGGGAGCCAGACCGCCCCGGTTGCCAAAAAGCTTTCTCGATGCCTATCCCGCCTGCGTTACCGGTCATGTCACGGCTGACACGGTGGAGGATTTTTTGTTGGGAAGCTACGGGTAGCCTTGTTAGTCCGGGTTTCAGGATAAACATCCCATTTGGGAGGATCGCCGGTTCGTGCGCACGTGCGTAGGGGGTTGGCCAATAACGAGTTCAAACAGATACTTTTTATTGACCATGATGCAAAAGTACTTTACATTCTTGCACCATGATACAGAGAATTGCACAACTCCCGGAGCAGCAGTCCTTTTTCCTTTTTGGCCCGCGCCAGACTGGGAAAAGCTCTCTGATCCAGTCACTTTTCGGTGCCGATAGCTGGACGGTGAACCTGCTGCAGAGCGATGAGTATTCCAGGTATGCCAAACATCCCGGTCAATTCCGGCTTGATGTGGCGGAAAAGATCCGTGCCGGGTTGAGGCGTTTTGTCCTTGACGAAGTCCAGCGGTTGCCGGAGCTGCTGAACGAAGTACATGCCCTGATCGAACAGTATCCCGAGTGCCGTTTTGTCATGCTCGGCTCCAGCGCCCGGAAGCTGAAGCGGGGTGGTGCCAATCTGCTCGGCGGTCGCGCTGTGCAGCGTTTTCTCCACCCCTTTACCTTTCGTGAACTGGGTGAGCGATTCAATCTTGACGATGCTCTCCGCTTCGGTACCCTCCCACCGCTGCTCGACCGTTCCGCCCCGGAGCGACAGGACATCCTGCGCGCCTACGCCGATACCTATCTGCGAGAAGAAATCCAGTTGGAAGGGCTGGTGCGCAACCTGGGGGGGTTCTACCGTTTTCTTGAGGTTGCCGGCAGTGCCTCTGGCGAACTGCTCAATCTTTCCAACGTGGCCCGCGAATGCCGATTACCGGTCAAGAGCGTGCAGTCGTATTACGAGATTCTCGAAGACACCCTGATCGGCTTCCGCCTGCTCCCCTGGATGAAGAGCGAACGCAAGCGGCTGGTTGCCCATCCAAAATTCTATTTTTTCGACACCGGGATCACCAATGCCGTCAACCGTCGCCTGAGCGCAGCGCCTGACCCACGGCTGGGGGGGAGGCTGTTCGAGCAGTTGCTTATACTGGAGACACTGAGGCATATACAGTATTCGCTCTCTGAATCCCGCATGTATTTCTGGCGCACCAATACCGGGGCGGAGGTCGATCTGCTGATCGAAAAGCATGGCGTCCTGCTCGGAGCGTATGAATTCAAGTCGAGCGTCGAAGTCGGGGGGGGCGATTTCTCCGGTTTGCGGGCTTTTGGTGCGGAACATCCCGATCTCCCGCTTACGGTCGTATATCGTGGTGCCCACCCCTACCGGAGCGGCGCTGTTCGCGTTATCCCCTGGCGTCAGTATCTTGAGGAACTGCCGGAGCTGATCGAAAACGATGCTAATCCGGTTTCAGATGGAGCGAAATCATGAAAGCAGTTATCCAGCGGGTAACATCCGCCTCGGTCACTGTTGACGGGAACATCGTCGGGGAGATCGGCGCAGGCATTATGGTACTACTTGGTGTTGAAAAGGGTGATACCGAAACGCAGGCTGACTGGCTTGCGGAGAAGATAGTCAACCTCCGCATTTTCAGCGACAAAGAGGGGAAGATGAACCTATCTCTGCATGATATCGGCGGGGCTTTACTGGTCGTCTCCCAGTTTACCCTGGCCGGCAACTGCGCCAAAGGGAAGCGCCCCTCATTTGATACGGCGGCTCCGGCAGATGAGGGGAAGCGGCTGTACGAGTATTTCGTCATCGCTGCACGACGCAGCGGCCTTGCTGTTGAAACCGGCATTTTTCAGGCGGATATGCAGGTCGCACTGGTCAACGACGGGCCGGTGACCTTTATCCTGGAGCGTTGATTTTATGACGAAAACACTGACCCTCGGTTTTTCCCCATGCCCGAACGATACCTTCATGTTCTACCCGCTTCTTCATGGTCTGGTTGTCAGCACCGGCCTGCTCTATCGCGAGCATATTGAGGACGTGGAGACACTCAATCTGCTGGCTCTCAAAGGGGAACTGGATGTCAGCAAGGTTTCCTGCCACGCGCTGGGGCATATCCGTGATGACTATGTTCTCCTCCGCTCCGGCAGCGCTCTGGGGCGCGGCTGCGGTCCCCTGCTGGTGGCGGGGAGCAGTATCAATCCCGTTGAACTGCGCGGCAGGACGATTGCGGTTCCGGGGCGCTACACCACCGCCATGCTCCTCCTCAGGCTGTATGATCCGTCGCTGGATAATTTCATCGTCATGCCGTTCAACGAAATCATGGATGCCGTCCTCTGCGGCAACGTCGATGCCGGGGTAATCATCCACGAATCGCGCTTCACCTATCAGGGTTTTGGCCTCAAAAAGCTGCTCGACCTGGGTGAGTGGTGGGAGGAAGATACCGGTCTGCCGATTCCGCTCGGGGGGATTGTGGCGCGCAGATCGCTTGGCGCGGAAACAATCACCCTCATCGAACGGAGTCTACGGGCGGGAGTTGAGTACGCCTGCAGCCATCCTGATGAAGCGGCTCACTTTATCCGGGAACATTCCCAGGAGATGAGCGAGGAGGTCTGCGCAGAACATATCAGACTCTATGTCAATGATTTCTCTGTCGAACTTGGGAGAGAAGGTGAAGAGGCGATCAATTGCCTCTTGAAGCGAGGGGAAAAATCGGGGATAATCCCGCCATCATCGGTGCCACTATTTACTGCAAGATAATCAAAAGGGAGTACTGCAATGTCTGAAGAAAAAGAAAAATGGCATGGATTATTGGCGCTTTCCACCGCAATCATGGCGGTTCTGGCGGCTTTGACGACACTCTACATGGGGAAGTTCTCTTCACGCGCCATCATGGCTCAGGGGCAGGAGAGCGACCAGTGGGCCTACTATCAGGCCAAGAGCATAAAGCAGAGTACCTTTGAGATCAGCAGGAATGCTCTTGATCTGCAGTACCGTTCCCAAAGGGGGCTATCTCCAGAGGTAATAGGGGATTACGAGAAAGCTCTGCGAAAATACGGTGATGACATAAAACGATATGACGGGGAAAAGAAAGAGATAAAGGACAAGGCGGAGAGCATCGCAAAAATCAAACTAAAGGCACAGGAGATGGGTGGAGACTTCGCCTACGCCCTTATCTTTCTTCAGATTGCACTGATGCTGGCTTCCATATCAAGCCTGACCAAGCGGAAATATCTCTGGTATATTGCGCTCCTCTGCAACATCGGATGGATCTTCTTCTTTGTGGATGCGTGGTTGCTGTTTTACTGAAAGCGGCTCACCCCATCAGAAAATCGAGATCGGTTGCATCCATAATCCGTTTTCTGTTTATTTCCCTTGTTTTCACATCATAAAAATCAATCGGGTTGTAGCCGTCTGTCAGCGTCATGGCCGGGGTGTTTGCTGGCAACTCAAACTTCTTCAGCATCATATCGCGGACATTTCCAGCCATCGGATGCACGTTGTAACCTGCCAGTTGAGCGGCATTTATCGTTACTGCTGGCCGGTCATATGCAAATATCTCCAGGTTTCCGATTCCATCTGAAACAGCATCATCAAAGCCGGGATATATATCTACGGTACTGAAGACCTCTTTAAGAGTACGGACTATGGATGCGGTCATGTAGGTGTCGCTCTTCAGATTTCCCCAGACGTTTATGCCGAGTATACCCCCGGGTGTCAGGCGTTGTTTCAGTGTTATCAAAGCCTCCCTGCTCAACAGATGATATGGTGTGTTGTCACCGTTAAAGACATCCAGAATGACATAATCGTACTGTTTGCCAGGGGTGTTAAGAAAATATCTGGCATCTTCAACAATGGATTTACCACTGATATTAAAAGAGAAGAAACGTCGGGCAACGTCAAATACTTCTGGGTCTATGTCAACTACGTCGGCGCGCACCCCCTGCTTTTCATACCACATCGGAATGACCCCCGCACCAAGACCTATGACAAGACACTCTTTTCCCTTTGGGTTTATCGCCCTCGGGATAAACTGCAGAAAATAGGGGTATTCATAAACAGAAAGCCTTGAAACCGTATCGATTCCCCCCTGCACTGTCGCATCAACGACAAGTTCGCGGGTTCGCCTGTTGCCGAACGAGTACTCAAGAACCTGCATATTTCCATAGAACGAATCCCTGAAAAAGGTTCTCTTCACCTCTGTTCCATTAGTGAGATGCTTCGACTTGACCGCTCCGCTTTCGGGAATGGTGAAAGGCAAAAGCAAAAGCGGCAATAGCAGCCAGAATCGTCTGAACACAACTGCGTAGATGACTGAAAGGGAGAGAAGGCTTCCCCCCAGAACAATAAAAATCCTGTCAACATTGAAGTAGGCGATAAGAATAAAGCCGGTGCAGACCGTGCCGATAAAACTTCCGATCGTAGAGACCGAAGAAAAAAGCCCGACCGTTCTGCCGACAGATGAAGTCTCGCGAACGGCAATCCGGACTATGAGTGGCGATACCATCCCCAGAAGGAGCAGGGGGAGCCCGAATAACAGCCCCGCAGAGAGGAGTGATCCCATCCTTAAACCGACCGGAAGAACCATTTTAATAACCGGCATTTTGATCAGCGGTACAAGCATTATAAAAAAGCCGGCCAGTCCGATAAGGGCATAGAGCCAATTGATGCTGTTTTGAGAACGGTCAGATAGAATCCCGCCACCCCAATATCCGGCCGCAAGCGCAACAAGGGTGACTGTTATAAGTGACGTCCAGACGTAAAGACTTGCACCAAAAAACGGGCCTATTACACGAGAACCAAGAATTTCGATAACCATTACGGTTGCGCCGCATAGAAGAGCTGTCAGAAGAAGCAGCGCCGTCGATGTCATCTTGTTGGCACCGGTTGACGGCTTCGGTTTTAAATCGTCCCTCATAAATTCCTCTCGGACATTTTTTCGCTCTCACGCATAACACATATCAGGCTGGCATGTCATGCAAAACTCTTCTGAACTTTCGCCGATTATCGGACTAACTGGCTACAAAATGAAGTGATTACGGTTTTCAAGAAAAATTTTACCGGCCGACTATCCTTTGAGTGTGATGAGTGGTATATTGCTGGTCGTTTTCATACAAATTCATACAAATGCAGAGTGAAGGAAGCATGTCATGAAGCGTACCGCAATTATCCCGGCCTGTTCAGCCGCACTCCTTTTATGCATCTCCTGCACACCCGCTAAAGAAAAACCGAAAGCAAAACCGGCGGTGCCAGTCAAGATGGCGCAGGCGCTGCAAAAAGATCTGCCGGTTCAGGTAAAGGCCATCGGCAACATCGAGGCATACACCAGTGTTGCGATAAAGTCTCAGGTTAGTGGACAGATAGCCAGGGTACATTTCGCAGAGGGGAGTGATGTGGAGAAGGGAGCACTGATGGTAAGCATCGATCCGGAACCGTTCCAGGCTGCCGTCAGTCAGTTTGAGGCAGTCCTGGCGAAAGACCAGGCGCAGGCCGTATTTGCAAAGGAGCAGGCGCTTCGTTATGAAGGGTTGCTGAAAGAGGGGATCGTCACGAAGGATCAGTATGATCTGCTCCGGTCTAATGCCGAATCTCTGGCTGCTGCGGTGGTTGCCGACCGAGCCACGATCAAAAACGCTAAAATTCTGGTCAGTTACTGCTCAATAAGATCCCCCATATCAGGCAGAACCGGCACGATTGCCCTGCAGACAGGAAATCTTGTGAAAGCAAACGATCTCCCGATCGTGACGGTAAATCAGATTGCCCCGATCTACGTCACATTTTCACTCCCGGAAAAACGGCTTGCCGAAATCAAGCGGGGGATGGTTGCCGGTCAGTTGAAGATAGAGGCTCTTATCCCGAATGAACCGACCGCCAGAGAGTCCGGTACGATCAGTTTTCTTGATAATGCAGTGAATCCCACCACCGGCATGATAAAGCTTAAAGGGGTCTTTGCCAACAGTTCACGCAAACTCTGGCCGGGGCAGTTTACCGATGTACTGATAACCCTATCCACCCGTAAAAATGCCGTGGTCGTACCGACACAGGCTATCCAGACCAGCCAGCAGGGGGAGTTCGTCTATGTGGTGAAGCCGGATAATAAAGTGGAGATGCGTCCGGTGACGTCCGCCGCTGCGGGGGGAGATGAGACGGTTATCGAGAAGGGGCTGGCGGCAGGCGAAACCGTGGTGGTTGACGGACAGTTGCGGCTGACGCCGGGGGCGACCGTTGAGACGAAGGAGAAACCGCAAGCCGGGGGGAAGAAGAAGTAGGCAAAAAAGTATTTAGTTTGACCAGGTAAAGTATGAACCATCTCGCTGCCGGTCATATTCCGGAGAGAATCCTCTTTCAGTGGCATATTACAGACCGTTGCAACCTTAACTGCAGCCACTGTTACCAAGATACCTCTCCTGCTGCCGATCCTTCGCTGGATCAGTTGCTGATAATTCTGGAACAGTTCAAATCCTTTATCCACCACTGTCGGGAATTCTCTGTCGGCCAGACATTCCACGCTCATATCACGGTTACAGGGGGGGAGCCTTTTCTGCGGGAAGATTTTCTACAGCTTCTGGAAAGTCTGGCGGGAGAGCGGCAGCTCTTCTCTTTTGCGGTATTGACTAACGGGACGCTGCTCTCTGCCTCCACTGTACGTTCCCTTGTGCGACTTCACCCCTCTTTCGTCCAGGTAAGCATCGACGGCAGTCAGGATACCCACGACAGCATCCGTGGTGCCGGAAGCCATGAGCGGGCTGTCGCCGGAATCAGGCTGCTGGTCGGAGCCAATATCCCGACATACATCTCCTTTACCGCCCATCGCGGCAATTACCGTGACTTCCCGCAAGTTGCGGGGCTGGGACGCCGTCTCGGCGTGGCGCGTGTCTGGTCAGACCGCATGGTGCCCTGTGCAACGGGGAATCAGGCTGCGGAGCAACTGTTGACGCCGGATGAAACCCGCGAGTTTGTCGGCATCATGGAGCGGGAGCGACGGCGAGGCCGGCTGCGGCGTTCACCGGTTGTGCTGCATCGCTCCCTCCAGTTTACGGCAGACGGCGCACTGCCATATCGATGCAGCGCGGGGGATACTCTCGTTACTGTTCTCCCGAACGGCGACGTCTGCCCCTGTCGGCGGATGCCGCTTCTGGTCGGGAATATACACAGCCACTCTCTTCTGCATCTCTACCAGAACAGCGGACTCTTTCGCGCCCTGCGTGACCGGGAACGGATCAGCAGCGGCTGTGAGAGCTGTTTTTATGCCCATACATGCCAGGGGGGGGCGCGCTGTATCGCCTTTGCTCTCCACGGTGACCCGTATAAAGCTGATCCGGGGTGCTGGCTGGCTCAACGAAGCGAAAAATCAGTATAAAGGAGGATTTATGGATCAGACTGCTGCATTGCCAACGGAGATAGAGGGGGGGTTGCGCGAATTTCTGGACGCGGCGCGTCAGGCGTTCGGTGATGAACTGGTTTCTGCCGTACTCTTCGGCTCGGCCGCTGAAGGGAGACTCCGCAGCACTTCGGACGTCAACCTGCTCCTTGTCCTGAAGCGTTTCGACAGAAGCAGAATCGACATTGTCAGGGAGCCGTTCCGCACCGCTCACGCGGCAATGCGCCTTGACATAATGTTCCTGCTTGAATCTGAAATCGAACCGGTCATGGACGCTTTCGCCGTTAAATTTTTTGACATCCTGACCAGACGGCGCGTCCTCTTTGGGGCAGATCCATTTGTTGACCTCGTCGTTCCGCCGGAGGCGATCCGCCGCCGAACCGTGCAGGTACTGCTCAACCTGATGCTCCGGATGAGAGAGCGGTACGCCCTGGTCAGCCTCCGGGAGGAGCAGTTGGCGCACGTCGTGGCAGACGTCGCGGGACCGCTCCGGGCATGCGCGTCAGCGATTCTTGCTCTGGAAGGGAAGCGCGCTCCGTCGTCACGGGAGGCGCTCGCCCTCATCCTGACGGAGCAGAGTGATTCGGATGGAAATGACATAATCAAACTGATCGATATGGTCAGACGGGAAGGGAGGCTGCCACCCGGTGCGGCAGCTCCACTCATCTTCTCTCTGATGAGCACTGCGGAGTTCATGCATCAGCGGATCTGCAAAGGATCGCCTGCCGCTGCGGGGAGGGGTCATGGTTAGTCCGTTCGATCTGCAGGGGGAGCCCTTTCTCGTTTTCTATTTTGTTCTCGGCATTGTTGTGAACCTCTCTCTCCGCTACATGATCCTGCAGAAAGAGCGTGAAAGCCCCGCTGCCCGGTATGTCATTACCGATCCATATAAACTGGCCGCTCTGCGCGGCGGAGCCTGCGAGGCTCTGCGAATCGTCGTCTTTTCTCTGATTGACCGTGGCCTGCTTAAAGCATCCGGAACCGATGTGGCGGCCGAAAAGGGGGCAAAGGAGATGGTGAGGAGGCAGGTCGAGCAGGCGGTGGTCTCCTGCTTCCGCTCCGCTCGAAAGGTGCAGGAGGTATTCACAGAGAGCATGGCACTCCACGCCGGGGAAGAGTTCTGCCGCGAACTGGCCGCCGAGGGGTTGATGTCGGACAGGGCAGTTCTGAAAAGCAGACTCCCCGCACTGCTGATCGCGCTGACCATACTCGCCGGCACCTCGGCGATAAAGATCTGGATCGCCCTGTCACGGGGGCGGCACAATATCTTATTTTTGATCATTCTCAGCATACTTTTTGCGGGGTGGGCGATATCGATTTGGCGCAGAAAACGGACAGGCGCCGGCGATGAAGTTCTGCGGCGCGCAAAGATAAAGTTCAAACCGCTCGAAGATCGGGCAGAAAGCATCCGCCCTGGCGGTATGACCAACGACGCTTCAATCCTTGCCGCGCTCTTCGGCCTTGCCGCTCTCCCGGACGGCTATTTCCCGTACGTCCCGACTCTCTTTCCAAGGGCGGTCAGCACTTCAGGCGACAGCAGTTATTCCGGCGGCTGCGGCGATAGCGGCAG
>Ga0194060_10002461_pt1 | contig 13164 bp, 8 predicted proteins | sample SepL225m_MetaG_FD_163427 | JGI IMG/M metagenome (GOLD analysis project Ga0194060, IMG submission 163427) | Anoxic zone freshwater microbial communities from boreal shield lake in IISD Experimental Lakes Area, Ontario, Canada - Sep2016-L222-5m | ecosystem: Environmental > Aquatic > Freshwater >... | reverse complement strand
GCCCATATATCTCCTGCTAATTTAAATCCCCGACCTGAAGGTCGGGGCAATAATTGTGAGCATCTAAAGCAATTTTTTAGTAACGACAATTGATGTTGAATCTATATCATTTCCCAATGCCGAATCATGAGGAAAACAAATACGATAGATAATGGGCTTTAGCCCCTATTTTATTTAAAGTACTACAAATTTTTAAGAGCCAACAATTTTTCGTAATGATGATTTACACCTTCCTGAGCTTGAACAAGCAATTTTTCTGCATGTTCAGGATTTGAACGAGTGAGCACACTAAATCTGGTTTCTTTATATAAGAAATCTTTTACTGGTATCGAAGGTTCTTTGCTATCGACTACAAATCTTTCACCTTTCGGTTTTAAAGGATTGTAGCGGAACAATGGCCAGTATCCTGATTTTACAGCATTTTCTTGTTGATCTGCTCCGTGCATCATATCGTATCCATGTGCAATACAATGACTGTAGGCAATAACCAATGATGTACCCGGAAATGCTTCTGCTTCCTGAATGGTTTTAATTGCGTGTGCATCATTTGCGGCCATGGCAATTTGAGCTACGTATGCCGAACCATGTGCAATTGCCTGCATGGCCAAATCTTTTTTGCCAGATGCTTTTCCGTTTACCGAGAATTTAGCACTTGCCCCAATTGGTGTTGATTTTGATTTTTGGCCTCCTGTGTTTGAGTATACTTCCGTATCCAAAACCATGATGTTTAAATTTTCTCCTACCGAAAGAACATGATCTAAACCACCAAAACCAATATCGTATGCCCAACCATCGCCACCCATAATCCAATGAGATTTCTTAACCAAATTATCAGCAATTAAATTTAATTGAACTGCTTCAAATGATTTAAGTTGAGCAATACGTTTTCGTAATTCTTTTACAAGTACACGTTGTTTGTGAACGCCTGCTTCAAGTGTTTGATCGCAATGCAAAATCTCGTTAGCAAAATCTTCACCTATCACATCACGCAAACCAAAAACAAGATGTTGTGCTATTTCAGCTTTCTTATCAAAAGCTAATTTTATACCTAAACCGAATTCTGCATTATCTTCAAACAATGAATTTGCCCAAGCAGGACCGCAACCTTCGGCATTGGTTGTCCACGGTGTAGTTGGTAAATTACCACCATAAATAGATGAACAACCTGTAGCATTTGCAACCACCATTCTGTCGCCATACAATTGCGACAATAATTTTACATAAGGTGTTTCGCCACAACCCGAACAAGCTCCGGAGAATTCAAACAATGGCTGTAAAAACTGTGTTCCTTTTACCGTGTTTTTATTAATTGCCAAACGATCCATTTCTGGAATCGAGAGGAAGAAATCCCAATTTTGTTTTTCAGTTTCTTTTAACGGAATCTGAGGTTTCATGTTGAGCGCTTTCACTCCTACTTCTGTTTTACTTTCTATTGGGCAATATTCATAACACAAATTACAACCTGTACAATCCTCTACCGAAACCTGCAAACTGTATGCTTGTGTTTCTTTCGAAAATTCTTTTCCTATTGGGCCAACATGCTTAAATGTTGAAGGAGCATTTTGCAACAATTCCTTATCATAAACCTTAGGACGGATTGCAGCATGAGGACAAATCAAGAAACATTTTCCACATTGCGAGCACGATGATTCGTCCCACACTGGAACCATATCGGCAATGTTGCGTTTTTCGTATTGCGTTGTAGCAACAGGATATGTTCCATCAACAGGAAAAGCACTCACCGGCAATTCGTCACCTTCAAATTCAATAATTTTTGCTAATACATTTTTCACAAAATCAGTTGCATTTTCAGAAACTAAATTTTCTGATTGAAGGTTTCCGATGATAAATTTCGAGTAATCTATTTCAAATAAATTTTCAAGCGTTTTGTCAACCGCTTCAAAATTTTTCAACACCACTTTTTCGCCTTTTGCAGAGTATGATTTTTTGATGGCATCTTTAATTTTTTGAATCGCTTCTTCTCTTGGCAAAATTCCTGAGATGGCAAAGAAACATGTTTGCAAAATAGTATTTACACGGCTTCCCATGCCTGTATCGCGTGCCACCGCAGAAGCATTTATTACATAGAATTTTAATTTCTTTTCAATAATTTCTTCCTGAATATGTTTCGGAATTTTATCCCAAACATCTTCTGTTGAATAGGGCGTGTTTAATAAAAAAACTGCACCTTCTTCGGCATTTTTCAACACATCGTATTTATTGATAAAATTGAACTGATGCACTGCAATAAAGTTTGCCGAGTTTACCAAATACGTTGAAAGAATTGGCTTTTTACCAAACCGTAAATGCGAAACAGTTAGCGAGCCTGATTTTTTTGAATCGTAAACAAAATACCCTTGAACAAAATTATCGGTCGTATCGCCAATAATTTTGATAGAGTTTTTATTTGCACTCACTGTACCATCAGCACCTAAACCATAGAACAATCCACGGAAAAGATGTTGTTTATCAAGAGTGAAATGTTTGTCGTAAACCAAACTGGTATGCGTAACATCATCTTCAATACCAATGGTGAAATGATTTTTAGGGGAATCATTTTTTAACTCATCATAAATGGCTTTTACCATCGATGAATTAAATTCTTTTGATGCCAATCCGTATCGACCGCCAATAACTTTTGGCATTGGTCCTTCCCACGCTTCCATCAATGCATTCACCACATCCATATACAATGGCTCTCCCACTCCACCGGGTTCTTTGCAACGATCGAGTACAGCAATTTTTTTCACTGATTTCGGAATCGCATTCACAAAATCTTTCACAACAAACGGACGGAATAAACGAACATATAAATACCCAACATTTTCTCCATTGGCATTTAAATATTCCATTGTTTCGTGAACTGTGCTCGAGCCTGAGCCCATGATGATAATAATTCTATCAGGATTTTCAGGACCGAGGTATTCGTAAAGTTTATAATTTCTTCCGGTGAGTTCGCCAAATTTTTTCATCATTTGGTTTACTACAATTGGAACATTCAAATAGAATTTATTTCCAGCTTCGCGGCTTTGGAAAAACACATCAGGATTTTGTGCTGTTCCACGAATGCTAGGGTTTTCGGGCGACATAGAGCGTTTGCGATGAGTAAGAATATCATTCTCATCTATCATTTGCAATATTGTTGCATCGTCAATCACATCCACTTTCATCAACTCGTGTGAAGTACGAAAACCATCAAATACATTTAAAAAAGGAACATGCGAGCGCAAGGAAGAAGCTGTAGCAATCAAAGCCATATCCATTGCTTCTTGTGCATTTCGCCCAAACAAATTTGCCCATCCTGTTTGACGGACTGCCATCACATCAGAGTGATCGCCAAAAATAGAAAGTGCGTGAGTTGCCAAAGCACGAGCTGCAATATGAAAAACTGTTGGTGTTAACTCACCGGCAATTTTATACATGTTGGGTATCATGAGCAATAAACCTTGCGAGCAAGTGAAAGTTGACGAAAGCGTTCCACCTTGCAAAGCACCGTGAACAGCACCTACCGCTCCTCCTTCACTTTGCATTTCAATTACTTTAGGAATTTCGCCAAAAACATTTTTCATTTCGGCTGCCGACCATTCGTCACAGAACTCGCCCATGGTTGATGATGGCGTAATAGGATAAATGGCGCAAACTTCGCTGGTTTTGTAAGCAATGTGAGCCGCTGCTTCATTGCCATCCATTATTTTAATATTCGACATAATAAGATTTTTATTATTGATTCGGCTGCTGATAAGGCTTTTAGAAGAAATACCAGAACCGAAACTTCATGAGTTAAACAGCCGTAAATCTATGGTTGCCAGCTACAACATAAAATGATAATTGTCATTGTTATGACTGACCGTGGTCAGATTTTAAAATACATCAATTTGCTTTGAACGCATGTTTTATACTATTTTTAAACTCTCATTTATAAAACATGAATAATCTGACAAAATATTTCATCCTTTTAATTTTATTTATTGCATCCCATTTTTCGCAAGCGCAAACTGCCGAACATAAATTATACGACCCAAGTGCCAATGCCGAAAATGATATTACTGCATCTATAAAAAAAGCACAACAAGAAAACAAACACGTGCTGCTACAAGTTGGCGGTAATTGGTGTAAATGGTGCATTGAGTTCAACCGTTTTTGCAAAGCCGATGCTCAAATAGATTCGATACTGAATGCTGATTTTATTGTTTATCATTTAAATTACAGCAAAGAAAACAAGAACGAGAAACTGCTAGCTCAGTATGGTTTTCCGCAACGATTCGGCTTTCCGGTATTTATTATTTTAGATGAAAATGGAAACAGAATTCACACTCAAAACTCTTCGTATTTGGAAGAAAAACAAAGTTATAGTAAGGATAAAGTTTTTGAATTTTTGAAGCAGTGGAATCGGAAATCTATATCACCACAAACTTATCAAAACAAGAAGTAAGCACTTAAATAATTCTCAAATTAATCTGGCTAATAACCGCATTCATTCATGTTAATGTTCCATCTTAATGCAACACCAATGTTGAACATTTCTGATTCGAAAACTGCCAGATTACTTGTTACTTTTCGATATGAAATTTGAAGATCGGTAAACAGATTATGTTTTAGCATATAACTTGCCGAAAAGGTTGTTATCAATAAATTTGTTTTAACACCTTGTCCGATAAAATTTCCAAAATCCTGCTGTGTTCGTGTAAAATAACTTAGCGAAATGTTCTTCCCCCAATTGCTTCCACTGCTATCATTACCATAAGTGCTGTAAATAAACTTAGCATTCAAAAATAATTTTCCGGTGGGTTGATATCTTAAAATGGCTATCCCTTCCATAAAATTTGCACCCAGCGGATGCATCATGCTTTGGTTATAATTTACAAAAGCATTTTGAGGATTGTATGAAGTATAAGAATACGGACGAGCCTGATTGTACTCCAATTGTAAATCGAGATTTGAAACATTGAACAAATCAATTCGTTTTAACCCAATTTGAATGGCTTCTTTATTTCCCCACCATCCACTTTTAAATATGCGATTGTAAAAGTTCAACTCCGACAAAGCAAATTGTCCGTATAATGAATATCGTTTTGCAAAGTTGTATTTAAAATCAATCCCAAGAATTTCTTTGTCGGGACTGTTTAAAACATCATCCATTGCATTATAAAATATAACAGGATTTAAATATTGCACATCAAAACCTGATGTACCAAAACTCGAATCGCGGTTAAAAATAGTAGTTTCAAAAATTCCAATATTTAATTTTTGAGTGATATTGATACTCGCATGAGTTGTGGCAAAATAATGCCTTTTTATGATGTTGGTACGAGTTATATTTAAAGGTTCGTAGTTGTATAACGAGCCAAAAATATTTGTGTAATTAATTCGCCATATACGGGTATTTAATCTCAAAAAGGTGTATGGTGAAGAGAAGTCGGAAAGAATTAAAGAACGGTATCCATTGCCAATAAAATTTTTCCCATGACCGAATTGTACATCAAAATATTTTCCTGCCTGATAGGCAATGTAGCCGGTAGAATTCCAATAACTAAAAAGGTATTTATCGTTGGGTTTGTAAGTATTGGTATTGATAAAATTTTGTCCGGGAAGCACATCATATTGATTGTAGTATTCTAAATTCCAACCATTCAAACTTTGAATTTCTTCGGCTACTTCGGTAAAAAAACTAAAGTTTTTACCAATTTTCCCTCGAATACTTATTCCTCTATCAACAAAGTATGGTAAACGATCATTTCTTTTTGAATCAAACTCACCACGCATATAAAGAACTGGATTGATGATTAAATCGAAATCGGGAATATTAACAGCATATAATGCCGATTTCTTTTGATACAAACCTGTTTTTCCGATTTTCTTATTCGAAACACAATCGGTGGTTTTGCTAAATTCAAAATTGTCGACTCTTAAATACTGAAGGTTAAATTTATCTTGTTTGCTTAAATTTAGTGAGTCGTATTGATCTGCATATTCGGCAATTTTTGAGCGTTGATAAGCCTTTGTGGTAGTATTAAACTGAGCAGGCGTTGCGATGTGACCTGATAGCATTTCCAATCTGTCTATCATATGCATAGACGATGAGCCTAAAGGAATATATGTACCTTGGGCAAAACAATTTATTGAGTAAATAAAGAAGATAACAGAAAGTATTTTTCTGTTTAGCATGAACTCCATCGAACAAATATATATGTAGGAATATATATTTTTAACGTGAGCAATAAATAATTAATTCAAAATTTTAGAAACGCCATACAATAGTGCATTATTTAGAAATGCGATTTATAAAATTGATTTATGTCTAAAACTCATAGTTTTCTCGGATATTTTCATTAACATTTGCTAGGCACATCACTTTCAAAGTTCGAATACATTTCAATACTCCTTGCGAACTTTTATTTATTGAACAAAGATTGGTTTGGATAAATTTTAAATATGGACACTCAGAGTAGATCTAGAGAAGAATTGTTAGCTGATTTAAATCTGGCCAAAAACGAACTTGAATTTCAACGCAAGGAGAAAGAAAAACACGCTTCCGAATTAATTATTGCTAATAAAAATTTAGAAAAAATAATTACCGAAAGCAAAAATGCAGCGTTGAAATTATTTAAAAGTGAGCAAGAATCTCGGGCAATGGTTGAGAATAATCCTGATATAATAGGACGATTCGACAAGAATTTTCGATACCTATATATTAATCATCCTCTCCCAACAGTTACCAACAACTCATTTTCGAATATTGTAGGAAAGACTATTCGTGAAAGAGGGTTTCCTGAAGATATTAATTCTTTATATGAAGAGTCACTGAATTATGTTTTTTCATCTGGTAAGGAAAAAACTATTGAAGTAAGCATTCCCATAAACGGAAGTTTACAGTATTATGAAAGCCGGTGGACACCAGAGTTTGCAGAAGACGGATCGGTGGCTACTGCCCTTTGTATCTCGCATGAAATTACAGAACGCAAGCTTGCTATTCAAAAAGTTCTATTATTTAACAAAGAACTCGTTGTACAAAACGAAGAAAAAGAAAAACGTGCTGCCGAATTAGTTAGTGCCAACCAAAATCTTGAAGATTCAAAAAAAGAAATTCTCGAAATAAACGCACATCTTGAGAAAACTATTTCAGAACGCACTGCTATGTTAGAACAATCTAATAAAGACCTTTCTCAATTTGCCCGCATTGCTTCTCACGATTTACAAGAACCTTTAAGAATGGTTTCGAGTTACACCCAACTATTACAAAAACGATATAAAGATAAACTAGATGCTGATGCAAATGATTTCATTCATTTCGCAGTAGATGGTGCTATTCGAATGCAAAAATTAATTAATGATTTGCTCGAATATTCAAACATAAGCGGTCAATCAAAAAAGCTTGAATTGGTAGATTCCTTTAAAATATTAGAAAAAGTTATCATTAATCTCCAAAAGGTGATAATGGATAATAATACGGCTTTAATCAGCAATTCGAATCTGCCAATATTGAAAGCTGATGAAACATCGCTATTGCGTATATTTCAAAACCTGATTGAAAATGCTATAAAGTTTAAAAAGAAATCTGTATTGCCCAAAATTACTATAAGCTGTGAAAAGAAAAACGATATGTATGAGTTTTCTGTGAGCGATAATGGAATAGGGTTAGATATGCAATATCACGACCGGGTATTCATAATATTCCAACGATTACATTCTGCAAACGACTATACTGGCACAGGCATTGGACTTTCTATTTGTAAACGAATTGTTGAACTTAATGGTGGAACCATTTGGTTTAAATCAAAAGAAAATGAAGGTACAACATTTTACTTTACGGTACCTATTAAACATTAATTATACTAACTATGGAAAATTTAAAATTAGTTGAAATTCTTTTAATAGAAGATAATCCTGGAGATGCCAGATTAACTTTAGAAGCATTAAAAGATGGAAAGATAAAAAACAACCTTCATATAGTGTATGATGGATTAGAGGCAACCGATTTTTTATACAAAAGAAATAAATATGTGGATGCTCCGCGTCCTGATTTGATTATTCTCGACTTAAACCTGCCAAAAAAAAACGGATTAGAATTACTTGAAGAAATAAAAGTTGACGAGAATCTTAAAAGTATTCCTGTAGTGATTCTTACCATAAGCAAATCCGAAGAAGATATTTTAAGAAGTTATAACTTACACGCAAATTGTTATTTAATTAAACCAATTGATGTGAACACTTTTTTTGATGTTGTAAAATCAATAGAAGAATTTTGGCTCACTTTAGTTAAACTCCCAAAATCATGAAAGGCATATCCAAAAAAAATATTCTTCTTATTGAAGACAACCAAGGTGACATCAGATTGATAAAAGAAATGTTGAATGAGATATACTCTTTCAAATACCAACTTGTTACAGCAATAACATTGAAACAAGGATTGGAAGAAATAAAAATGTATCAAAAAGACATTGTACTCATTTTACTTGACCTCAATTTACCCGACAGTAAAGGGAAACATACTTTTGATGCAATAAAAGAAAAAGCAAAAAAAATACCCATCGTATTAGTAAGCGAATTAAGAAATATCGATCTCTCGATAGCTCTATTGAAGGAAGGCGCACAAGATTACATATCAAAACAAGACATGAACAGCACCCTGCTTGAAAAAACAATTTCATATGCAATCGAACGAGAAAATCTTTTTTTCAAACTTTCTCAAGAAACTAACCTTTTACAAATTTCAAACTCGAATTATATTGGCAGAGAACTAAAAATGATAGACCTCAAAAAAGAAGTAAACGATTTACTGATAAAATCAGGTCAGAAAGAAAGATACGTTATAGTTCCTCAAAACTCTGATTAAGAAATACTGGAATCATTTCCTTACGATACGATCGTGAATAATAATCATTATCAACGATGCGTGATTTCTTGATTGCTTCTTTGATTAGTTTGTCTTTATCATCTTTTACACTACCAGTAATAACTACAGGTTTGGGATCAACACCTCCAAGCACAATTTTAATGGTGCCTGAATTGTCAATAGTAACTGCAGTGGTAAGCGAAGTAAAATCAACTGCCTCACGCGGACGAAGTTTTCGGAATGCTGTTTTAAAACTTCTGTCGAGTGGTAAAATAATATTTTTAATGATTGCTGTTTTTGAAAGACTACGAGGATTGATTCCATCACCGGTGTAAATACTTTCAAGAGGAATTAGTTGCGTTCCCGCTTCATCTATAATTTCCAATTGCGCATCCATGCTAATTAAAACTGGAGCTGTATCGGAAACAAATTTTGAGAAACATGCTTTTGTTCCACCGGTTGCAATACAAACATCACCTTCACATTTTAAACAATAGCCAACAGCTTCACGCCAAAATTCGCTTTGATTAAAAAACGAACAACGGTTCTCACATAAAATATTTCCGCCAATGGTTGCTGTCTTGCGTAACATAGGTGATGCTGCCTGATGAGCTGCTTCGAGCAATGCAGGAAAATTCTTTGCAATCACATCATGCTTTTTAAGATCATCAAGTTTTATTAGGGAACCGATCTTCAAAAAGTTTCCTTCAGTAGTTACACTTTTCAATTCTTCAATTCCTGTTATATCAATCAAACAAGTTGCTTCTTCTTTTCCCTGAAATTTATTCACAAGCACATCTGTTCCACCTGCTAAAAAACAAAAATTATCTCCATTTGCTTTAGCAGCAGTAACGGCTTCTTCAACTGTGTTTGTTTTGATATATTTTTTTTCTGCTATCATGTTTTAATCATTTAACAAATTCATTTTGTTTTTTTTGCCACAAAGACACCAAGGCACAATGTTTCACAAAGTACTTTGTGCTACTTAATGTCTTTGTGCCTTAGTGGCGTATTATTTCACTTTAACAACTTCAATACTTGTAAGCCAATATACATGTCGTGGCCCAGACTTAATATCATTTGTAATAATGAGTTTCATCTCTCCTTTTTCTTTTATCATCTCTCCATTTTCTTTAAAAACCACGTATACATTTTCACCTGTTATGTTATTAAAAATTTCACCCCATGAGAAAACGGCTTTGTAATTATCACTTGCATTTGCAACAATATAAAAGGCTCTGTCTTTATGATTGAGTTGTTTCAATTTTGCTTTCTCTAAAATATCTTTTAACAATACACCTTCAAAAGTTTTATTCACCGAATCGGTTGCTCCGGTTTGGCAAACACTCATATATCTGTCGATATGTTTCACATTCATTTTTAAAAGTGAATCAACAGTCAGAACCAAAGGATTCTCAACTTCTCCGATAACTTTTACTGAATGAGAAATGAGTTTATCGAAACCCGCATCAGCGTGTTTGTCTTTGCATTTTGATGAATCAATTGCCGAAACATTTTTTTGTTCTGATGCATTTTTGTTTACGTTTTGATTGCACGAAAACAACAAAATAAAAATACTCAGAATTGAAATTGATTTTATGATTTTCATATTTTTATTTCTATTTTTTTACACATTCGACTCAACCTTCTCCCCTTTGGGGAGAGTTGGAGAGGGGCGTTCCTTCATCAACCTCAACACATCTTCACTCTTAATTGGCATCTTAGTAATGCGAACTCCAACTGCATCATAAATAGCATTGGCTATAGATGGCAGCACCGCATGAATAGCACCTTCACCTGTTTCCTTCGCACCAAACGGACCTTCAGGATCGATTGTTTCAACAATGTTTGTATGTATTGGAGGTGTATCTAAAGAAGTTGGAATTTTATAATCGAGAAAATTATTGTTCACCAATAAACCATTGTAATATTCCATCGACTCAGTCATCACTTGTCCGATTCCCATATGCCATGAACCTTCTAGTTGACCTTCAACCGCCAGAGGATTCAAAGCTTTTCCGCAATCGTGCGCACCCCAAACATTTTGAATTTTTACATGCCCGGTTTCTAAATCAACTTTTACTTCCGACACGCATGCACTGAAAGAATACGAAGGACTCAATCCTGCACCAGCACCTTTAAAATCGCCACCTAATTTTGGTGAGATATATTTTCCACTCACATTCACTGCTCCGCGATTTGCTGTTACAATTTCAATAGCCTGATCCCAACTTAGGTCAACTTTTTTATCATTGCTAAAAACACTGTTGCTTGAATAAATTAATTCCTCAACAGCCACATTCATTTTCTTCGAAATGGCATTTGAAATTTCTTTTCTCAAATTCTCAGCAGCATCTTTCGCTGCATTTCCTGCCATGAATGTTACACGTGATGAATACGAACCTAAGTCAACCGGAGTAATTAATGTATCGGCTGCAATCACAAAAGTTTTATCCATCGATATTCCCAACACTTCGGCAACAATAATTGAAAGCATGGTATCAGATCCTTGTCCTATATCATTTGCACCAGAAGTAATCAACACTCTTCCATCAAAATCAACTTTTAAATGAACGGTTGACTGAGGCAATTCGTTCCAGATAATTGGCAATGCACTTCCACTGATAAAAAATCCGCATGCCACTCCGAAACCATGTCCGTAAGGCATTTTGCCATGATTATTTTTCCAGTCGGATTGCTTGGTCACTCTATCAATTGCTTCTTTCACCCCATTTGAAGTGATGCGATAATGACCAACTGTTAATGAATTCGGTTCAAGGAAATTCTTGATGCGCATTTCCACCGGATCCATGTTGATACGGTGTGCAATATCATCAATCATCGACTCAACTGCGAAGCGTGAATTCACAGCTCCATGTCCGCGCATGGCACCACATTGCGGTTTGTTTGTATACACACGATGTGTGCGAAAACCAAAATTATCTAACTTATACGGAGCTTGTAAAAGCACACCATTGTAATATGAAGTAACAATTCCAAAACTTCCGTAAGCACCGCCATCAATGGCAATTTCGGCATCGAGCACTTTCAGCATTCCATCTTTATTTGCTCCAAGCTGTATTTCCATTTTTGTTGGATGCCTGCCATGGTTATTGAGAAATACTTCTTCGCGCGATAAACGCACACGACAAGGTTTTCCTATTTTACGGGCAATATGTGCAACAATAATTTCATGTGCAAAAGGATCACTCTTACCTCCAAATCCACCACCTAAATATGGTTTAATTACACGCACTCTTCCAAGCGGAACTTCCATTGTTTTAGCTAATGCACGATGTAAATAATGCGTTACCTGTGTTGCCGAAATCATCGTTAATCCATTCTCATCCCAAAAAGCAGTTGATGCATGTGGTTCGGTAAATCCGTGGTTGATGCCCATCATTTCAAAACTCATTTTCGAAACCACTTCAGCATCTTTTAATCCTTGTTGTTGATCACCAAAACGCAACTCCGCTTTTTTGTGAACATTGTTATTGAACTTCGTTGTGTTATGAATTTTTTCAGCAGTACCAATATCGTTCAATGATTCATCAATCGTTAAAAATGCTTTTAATGGTTCGTATTTTACCTTTACTAATTTGCATGCTTCGAAAGCAATATCTTCCGTATCGGCAGCAACAGCAGCAACATATTCTCCAACAAACCGAGTCTTCTCAATAGCCATTGCCGTTTCATCTTGCGAAAGTGGCAACACACCAAACGTAATTGGCAATTCGGCTCCGGTTGCGATGTAACGCACACCTTGAAGTTTCATTGCTTCAGTTGTATCGATGTTTAAAATTTTTGCATGAGGAAAAATGCTCTTTACAAATTTGATGTGTAAAGCATCTTTCGTTTTATGATCATCAGCATAATCGGCAATGCCTTGTACTTTTTTTGTTGCTTCGATGTATGGGCGAGGAACACCAACCGATTTATGATTTACGATTTCAGATTTAAGATTTCGTTTGCCAGTAAATTCTTCATTAGCATATTCGGCAACAGCAGCAATAATTTTTTTGTAGCCTGTGCATCTGCATAAATTTCCGGAGAGCGCATCTTTAATTTCATGCAACGAAGGATTCGGATTTTTCTTTACAAAATCTAATGCAGTGATGACCATTCCCGGAGTACAAAAACCACATTGTATGGCACCTTTTTCTACAAACTTTTCTTGCAATCTGTTGAGTTCACCATTTTGCGAAACACCTTCAATGGTAGTTATTTCGGCACCATCAAAACGCAATGCCGGAGTGATGCAACTCAACACCGGTTCATCATTTACGATGACGGTACATGCTCCGCAACTTCCTTGTTCGCAACCAACTTTT
>Ga0194060_10002460_pt1 | contig 13164 bp, 6 predicted proteins | sample SepL225m_MetaG_FD_163427 | JGI IMG/M metagenome (GOLD analysis project Ga0194060, IMG submission 163427) | Anoxic zone freshwater microbial communities from boreal shield lake in IISD Experimental Lakes Area, Ontario, Canada - Sep2016-L222-5m | ecosystem: Environmental > Aquatic > Freshwater >... | reverse complement strand
CCGCAATCCATGGCTCGCGTGGCACTGGATCCCGGATCAAGTCCGGGATGACAATTTCAGGTTCAGAGTCCGTGTGCGGTATCGGGCCGGATTCGGGAGCCTCGCAATGACCGAAGGGGCCATGGATTGCCGCGCTGGCCGTCATTGCGAGGAGCGTAGCGACGCGGCAGTCGCAATGACGAAAGTTGGTGTCTTGAATTCTGGAAAGATCATTAACCAGTGATTTGCGGGACTTGAGCAACAGGAGTGGCCTGCGCCAGACTTGAATCGGCGTACCATTCACAGCAATGCCCACCCTGGGCGACTGGAGCGCCATGACGACCAAGAAAACCATCAAGACAGCAAGCGCCAGCGCGCTCGCGAGCCCCCCCGACGCGGCCGCGCAGCCCCCTGCCAGTGCGCCCGGCGCAGCAAGTGATGAGGTGGCGGGCGTAGCGACAGCTGCAGTGCCTGGCCTGGCCCCCGAACTGCCGATCGTCGGCATCGGCGCCTCCGCCGGCGGCCTGGAAGCCTTCGAGGCCTTCTTTCGCGCTTGCCCTGCCGACACCGGCATGGCCTTTGTGCTGGTGCCTCATCTTGACCCCAGTCACGTCAGCCTCCTGACCGAAATCATCCAGCGCTGCACCAGCATGGCAGTGCTCGATGCGCAGGACCAGCTGCGGGTCCAGGCGAATTGCGTCTACGTCATCCCGCCCAACCGCGAGATGGCCATTCTGCTTGGCGTCTTGCAACTCTCGGTGCCTGAAATGGTGCGCGGCCAGCGCATGCCGATTGACGGCTTTCTGCGCTCGCTGGCCGAAGACCAGGGCGAGCGCGCCATCGGCGTCATCCTCTCGGGCACCGCCACCGACGGTACGCTGGGCCTGCGCGCCATCCTGGGCGCTGGTGGCGTCTGCATGGTGCAGGAACCCTCCAGCGCCAAATACGACGGCATGCCGCAAAGCGCCATCGCTAGCGGCTACGCCACCCACATCCTGCCGGTCGAACAGATGCCCGCCATGCTGCTCGAACTGACCCGCCAGGCGGCCTACCGGCTGCGCGTGCCAGCCATCGTGCCCGAGAAGATTCTCTCGGGCATCAACCAGATCCTGCTGCAACTTCGCAGTAGCACCGGGCACGACTTCTCGCTCTACAAGAAAAGCACCATCTCCAGGCGCATCCAGCGCCGCATGGCCCAGCACGGCATCGAGGACGAGTCGGTGTACGCGCGCTTCCTGCGCGAAAACCCCCACGAAACGCAACTCCTGTTCAAGGAGCTGCTGATCAACGTCACCAGCTTCTTTCGCGACCCCGAGGCCTTTGTCGTGCTCAAGAAGACGGTGCTGCCCGAGTTGCTGGCAGACAAGCCGCCCGGTTACGCCTTTCGCGTCTGGGTGGCTGGCTGCGCCACCGGCGAAGAGGCCTACTCGATTGCCATGGTGCTGCAGGAGTTGCAGGACGAACTGCGCTCGCGCCACGAGCAGGAACTGGGCATCCAGATCTACGCCACCGACCTCGACGACGACGCCATCGCGGTGGCGCGCGTCGGACACTATCCGCCCAACATTGCGCAGGACATCACGCCCGAGCGGTTGCGCCGCTTCTTCAGCAAGGACGACGCGGGCTACAAGGTCAAGAAGGAAATCCGCGACATGGTGGTGTTCGCCGTGCAGAACGTCATCAAGGACCCGCCCTTCACCAAGCTCGACCTGTTGAGCTGTCGCAACCTGTTGATCTATTTTGAGGCGGAAGCGCAAAGTCGGCTGATTCCCAACTTCCACTACGCCTTGAAGAGTGCCGGGGTGCTGTTCCTGTCAACCTCGGAGAGCATCACCAGCCATCCCGACCTGTTCGCCACGATTGACCGCAAGTGGAAGTTCTACCGCGCCAAGCACGCCCCCCTCTCGCCCTGGCGTCAAGGCAGCGCCGAGCAGAGCTGGAGCGTTGACAGGGCAGCAAGAACAGGGACTGCGCCCCCAGCCGGCAAAGCCCGCCTTGGCGCTGGTGCCAACATCGCCGCGCTGAGCACGCAGGCGCTCTTGCAGACCTACGCGCCAGCCTCGGTGACCACCGATGCCAGAGGCAACATCCTGTATGTGCACGGTGAGACCGGGCGCTACCTGCGCCCGGCCCCGGGACCGGTCAGCAACAACGTGGTGGAGATGGCGCGCGAGGGCCTGCAGCTTGAACTGCGCGGCGCCATCAACACGGCGGCCGTGCAGGCCGAGCCGACTCTCAAGCGCGAAGTCTCGGTCAAGACCAATGGCGGCTTCTCCCTGGTGCGCTTCAGCGTGCGCGCCCTGACGCGCGACAAGAGCGGCGAGCCGCTGCTGCTGGTCAGCTTCGAGGACGTCGCCAGCGCCGAGCCAAGCGCCGGCAAGGCCGCCAGCAAAGCAGGCCGCGGCAAGCGCAGCGCAACTACATCGGCCGAGGCCGCGCGCATCGAGGAGCTCGAGCGTGAACTCGCCTACAGCAAAGAGAACCTGCAGGCCACCAGCGAAGAGCAGCAGGCCTCCAACGAAGAGCTCAAGTCGACCAACGAAGAATTGCAGTCCACCAACGAAGAGCTGCAGTCCTCCAATGAAGAACTGGAAACCTCGAAGGAAGAGCTGCAGTCGCTCAATGAAGAGACGATCACCGTCAACTCCGAACTCAATGCCAAGATCGAGCAGCTCACCAGCATGCAGAACGACATGAAGAACCTGCTCGACAGCGTCGGCACGGGCACCCTGTTCCTGGACCACCAGTTGGCCATCCGGCGCTACACGCCGGCGGCGGTCAAGGCCTACCGCCTGATCGGCAGCGACGTCGGCCGGCCCTTGAGCGACATCACCTCCAATCTGGACGGCGCAGACCTGGGGGCCGATCTGCAGTCGGTGCTTGACAGGCTGATCCCCATCGAGCGCGAGGTGCACACGGTGGACGGCAACTGGTACCTGGCGCGCATCCAGCCCTACCGCACGCTGGACAACGTGATCGAGGGCGTGGTGCTGACCTTCACCGCGGTAACCGAGTTCAAGCTCGCCAGCGAGGCCGCCCAGCGCGCCATCAGCGAACTCGCAACGGCGCAGATGGCAGCGACGCAACTGGCCAGGGAACTGGCCGAAGGCATCGTCAACACGGTGGCCGAGCCTCTGCTGGTGCTCGACGGCAAGCTGCAAGTGGTCTCGGCCAGCAGCTCCTTCTACCGCTACTTCCAGGTCACGCCAGAAGAGACACTGGGGCGCAAGATCTACAAGCTGGGCAACGGCCAGTGGGACATTGCCGCCTTGCGCGAGTTGCTGGAGAACCTTCTGCCGCACAACCAGGTGATGGAGGCTTACGTCGTCGAGCACGACTTTGCCGGCCTGGGCCAACGGCGCATGGTGCTCAACGCCAGGCGCATCGTCACCGCGCTGGGCAACACCGAACTGATCCTGCTGGCGATGGTGAGCGTTGAGAGCCTGCAAGCGCCGTGAACCCGACCAGGAAAAAGCTGGCGCCAGATCCGCTCCTGCGAGCCGCAGCCGAGGCGCAGTTGGCAAAGGCGCCACAGACAGATGGGCGAGCGGCCACGGGGCTGCTGCACGAGCTGCAGGTGCATCAGATCGAACTGGAAATGCAGAACGAGGCCTTGCGCGCGAAGCAAAGTGAAATCGAGGAGTCGCGTGACCGCTATATCGACCTGTACGAGTTCGCCCCGCTCGGCTATCTCACTTTGAGTCTGGACGGCATGATCGAGGAGCTCAACCTGAGCGCCGTCACCCTGTTGGCCCAGGTGCGCAATGAGTTGCTGCAACGCCGCTTTACCAATCTGGTCGTCCCGGAGGACCAGAGCCGCTGGGCCGAGCTTTTTCTACGCCTGAAAAATGGCGACGACAAAGACCGCGTCGAACTGTCCCTGCAACGTGGCGATGGCACGGTGCTGCCGGTGCGGCTGGAAGGTGAAAAGAGACCCGGCGGCAATGGCGCTGCGCAGATTCGCATTGCCTTGAGCGATCTCACTAGCTACAAGGCTGCGGAGGAGCAGATTCACGACCTGGCCTACACCGACCTCTTGACCGGGCTGGCGAATCGCCGAAAGCTGATCATCCGGATGCAACAGGCAATCTCGGCAGGAGAGGACCAACAGCACTCTTGTGCGTTGATGATGCTCGATCTGGACAATTTCAAGAACCTCAACGATTCTCTGGGGCACGAGCAGGGTGACGTGGTACTGCAGGGCTTTGCCAAGCGGCTGAGCGCAGCGGCGCGTGATGGCGACACCGTGGCGCGCCTGGGCGCTGATGAATTTGCCGTGCTTCTCGACCCTCTGAGCCCCGACCCGCAGCAGGCGCTCAGGCAGGTTGAGAGCTTGGCCAGCAAGATGCTTGCGGCACTTGAGCCACCTTACCAGCTGGCCGGCTCCACGATCTCGTGCAGCGCCAGCATCGGCATCACCTTCTTTGGCGAGCAGCACGAGGAACCCCTTGAACCCTTGAAACGAGCCGAACTGGCCATGTACCAGGCCAAGTCTGCAGGACGCAACACCCTGCGCTTTTTTGAGCCGCAGATGCAGGCCGCGGTCGATGCGCGCGTCCTGCTGGAGGAGGCTTTGCACGAGGCGATCCAAAAGCAGCAGTTCACGCTGTACTACCAGGCTCAGGTCTCGGACAGCGAAGGCATCGTCGGCGCTGAAGCCTTGCTGCGCTGGCTTGACCCCAGGCGCGGCATGGTCTGGCCGGCCGAGTTCATCACGCTGGCAGAAGAGACTGGTCTGATCCTGCCGATCGGCGCCTGGGTGCTGGAGGCTGCCTGCCAGCAGTTGGCGCTGTGGGCCAGCCAGCCAGCGATGGCGCAGCTGAGCATTGCCGTCAACGTCAGCGCCCGGCAATTTCGTGAGAGCAACTTCGTCGAGCAAGTGCTCGCAACGCTGCAGCGCACGCATGCCAATCCACAGCGGCTCAAGCTGGAGCTGACCGAGTCGGTGTTGGTAGCCAACGCCGAGGAGGTGATCGTGAAGATGAACGCGCTCAAGGCCATGGGCATTGGTTTTGCCATTGACGACTTTGGCACCGGCTATTCATCCCTGTCCTACCTGAAGCGCCTGCCGCTGGAGCGGCTCAAGATCGACCAGGGCTTTGTGCGCAATATCCTGACGGATGCCGATGACGCGGCGATTTCCCGGGCCGTCATCGCGATGGCCACCAGCATGGGGCTGGGCGTGATCGCCGAAGGGGTGGAGACCGAGGCGCAGCGGGAGTTTCTGGCCAGTCTGGGATGCCATACCTACCAGGGTTACCTGTTCAACCGACCGCTGCCGCCCGAGAAGTTTGAGGCGCTGGCGCAGCGGCTCGGTCGCGGCGCGGCTGCTCCTTGATGACGCTGTCGGCTCGGGCAAGTGCCTGCTTGCTATCATTTGCCGCATAGCGAGGAGAACGTTTCCCGATGTCCATGGTTCAGCTGGCGCTGCGGCGTCCCTACACTTTCATCGTGATGGCGATGCTGATCGTTCTGGCAACGCCCTTTGCCTTGCTCAGCATGGCGACCGACATCTTTCCTGAAATCAATATCCCGGTTGTCAGCATCATCTGGAACTATGGTGGCCTGTCGGCGCAGGAAATGGGTCAGCGCATTGCCGGTCAGAGCGAGCGCGGACTGACCACCACGGTCAGCGATATTGAGCACATCGAGTCGCAGTCGCTGGCCAGCGTTTCCATCATCAAGGTATTTTTTCAGCCCACTGCCAACATCCAGACCGCCATTGCACAGGTCGTGGCGGCAATGCAGACGCAGGTGCGCCAGTTGCCCCCGGGCATCACGCCGCCACTGGTGATCAAGTATTCGGCCTCCAGCATCCCGGTGGTGCAACTCGCGCTGTCGAGTCCGACCCTGCCGGAGCAAGCGGTCTTTGACAACGCCGTGAATGTGCTGCGGCCGCAGCTCATCACCATCCCCGGGGCCGCCGTGCCCTTTCCCTACGGCGGCAAGAACCGCCTGATTTCAATCGATCTCGATACGCCGGCGCTGCAGGCGCGCGGCCTGTCGCCGGTCGATGTGGTCAATGCGGTGAATTTGCAGAACCTGATTCTGCCTTCCGGAACAGCCAAGTTTGGAGCGACCGAATACACCGTCAGGATGAACGGCTCACCCGACGCCATTGAGGGTCTGGGCGACCTGCCGGTGCGCACCATTGGCAGTGCCACCACCTATGTGCGCGACGTGGCGCAGGTCCGCGATGGCTTCTCGCCGCAAACCAATATCGTGCGCCAGGACGGCGCTCGTGGCGTGCTCTTGTCGGTACTGAAGAACGGCGGCGCCTCGACGCTGGACATTGTGGCCAACCTGAAGGCCCTGCTGCCGCGGGTGGCTCAGGTATTGCCGGCAGATATCAAGGTCACGCCGCTTTTTGATCAGTCGGTGTTTGTCAAGGCGGCCGTCAAGGGTGTGGTCATCGAGGCCTTGATTGCCGCAGCACTGACCGCTGCCATGGTGCTGCTCTTTTTGGGCAACTGGCGCAGCACCTTGATCATTGCGCTGACCATTCCCCTGTCGATCCTGGCCTCGATTCTGGTCTTGAAAATGCTTGGCGAGACGCTCAACCTGATGACACTCGGTGGCCTGGCTTTGTCGGTCGGTATTCTGGTGGACCAGGCGATCGTGACCATAGAAAACATTGAGCGCCATCTGCACATGGGCACGCCGATTGTTGAAGCCATCGAGACCGGCGCCGGTGAAATCGGCGTTGCTGCGTTTGTCTCTACGCTTTGCATCTGCATCGTGTTTGTGCCGATGTTCTTCCTCTCGGGTGTCGCGCGCTTCCTGTTTGTGCCCATGGCAGAGGCGGTGGTGCTGGCGATGATTGCCTCTTACCTGCTGTCGCGCACCCTGGTGCCGACGCTGGTGCTGCTTTTGATGTCGCGCCAGCAGGGGCCAGCCACCGGCAGTGGTCTGCTGACCCGCCTGTACCGTGCCTTCGACAGCCGTTTCGAGCGGGTACGGCGCGCCTACACGCTGGCGCTGTCGGCACTGCTGTCGCACCGGCGCGGTTTTGCCCTGCTGTTCATGGGCTTTTGCCTGGGTTCCTGCCTGTTGTACCCGGTACTGGGTCGCGATTTCTTCCCCAGCGTCGATGCCGGTCAGATCCGTCTGCACCTGCGCGCACCGACCGGTACCCGCATTGAGGAGACGGCGCGGCTGGCCGATGCGGTGGAGACGGTGATCCGCGAGCTTATTCCGCGCGAGCAGCTCGAGACCATTCTGGACAACCTGGGCGTGCCCAACAGCGGCATCAATCTGTCGTACAGCAACGCCGGCACGATTGGAACGCTGGACGGCGAAATTCTGCTCTCGCTGCGCGAGGGGCATGATCCCACCGAGGGTTTTGTTTCGCGGCTGCGCTCCGAGCTGCCGAAGCGCTTTCCCGGCATCGAGTTCTTTTTCCAGCCGGCCGATATCGTCACCCAGATTCTGAATTTCGGATTGCCGGCGGCCATCGACATCCAGTTCACCGGCGCAGATGTGGCTGGCAATGCCCAGCTCGCCGGCGAACTGACCGAACTGATCCGACACATTCCGGGCGCGGTTGACGCCCATGTGCATCAGCGGCTCGATGCGCCTGCCTTGAATCTGCAGATGGACCGCAGTCGCTTGCAGCAGGTCGGACTGAGCGCCGCCAACGTTGGCCAGAACGTGCTGATCTCGCTTTCGGGCAGTTCGCAGACGGCGCCGGCGTTCTGGCTCAATCCGCAAAATGGTGTGGTCTACAACATCGCTGTGCAGACGCCGCAGTACCAGATTGATTCGCTCGACGCCTTGCTCAATATGCCGGTCGGAACCGGTGTCGGCACGACCGGCACCAGCGGCGCCACGCAGTTGCTGGGCAACCTGGTGGAAGTAACGCCGAGCCGGATGCTGGCCGTCGCGTCGCGCTACAACATCCTGCCGGCGGTCGATGTCTATGTCAGCGTTCAGGGCACCGATCTGGCCAGCGTGGCGGCGCGCATCGAGACCTTGATCGAGCAAATTCGCCCCAGGCTGCCGCGAGGCAGTCAGCTTGCTCTGCGTGGCCAGATCGAGACCATGCAGGCGTCCTTTCTGGGTCTGGGCGTGGGGCTGGCCATGGCCATCGTGCTGGTGTATCTGCTGATCGTTATCAACTTCCAGTCCTGGACTGACGCGCTGATCATCATTGCGGCCTTGCCGGCAGCCCTGGCAGGCATTGCCTGGATGCTGTTCATCACTGGCACCACGCTCAGCGTGCCGGCGCTGACCGGTGCCATCATGACGATGGGCGTGGCCACTGCCAACAGCATCTTGCTGATCTCGTTCGCACGGCAACGCCTGGAGGCCGGCATACCACCGCTGGCGGCGGCGCTGGAAGCGGGCGCGACGCGCATCCGTCCGGTGCTGATGACCGCGCTGGCGATGATCATCGGCATGATTCCGATGGCGCTGGGCCTGGGTGAGGGTGCCGAGCAGAATGCGCCACTGGGTCGGGCGGTGATTGGCGGCCTGCTGTTTGCCACGATCTCCACACTGTTCTTCGTACCGGTGGTGTTTGCGAGTCTTCACAGGAGAACTAAACCATGACCGAGCAACGCCATGCGGCCCTGGGTTTGCACCCGATAGAGTTCGAAGCGGGGGAGGACCACGTTGAACTGCTCAAGCGCCGCCAGATCGTGCGCCGGACCCAGATTTCCGCCTTGGTGGTGCTGTTGCTGCTCGCGCTGGGTGCCGGGCGCACGCTGCTGAGCCGCTTCGCCAATGCCAGTGCGCTGGACGCCAGCACCGCCGAGCAATCCCGTCAATACGTCACAACCGTTCAGGCCAGGCGCAGTGCCGGCGCTCAGACGCTGGCACTGCCCGGCACCTTGCAGGGCTTTGTGCAGTCGCCGATTGCCGCGCGCGCCAGCGGTTACCTCAAGCGCTGGACACGCGACATTGGCAGCAAGGTTGCCAAGGGTGAACTGCTGGCCGAAATCGAGACACCCGAAATCGACCAGCAGTTAAGCCAGGCGCAGGCGGCGCGGGATCAGGCCGCCGCCAGTCTGGAACTGGCCCGCAGCACTCTGCTGCGCTGGGAAGGACTGCGCAAAAAAGACGTGGTCTCGCAGCAGGACCTGGACGAGCGACGCAGCGCCGCGACGCAGTCCCAGGCCAATCTGGCGGCGGCCGAAGCGGGCGTCGGGCGCCTGCGCCAGCTGGAAGATTTCAAGCGTGTGCTGGCGCCGTTTTCCGGAGTGATTACGCGGCGCAACGTGGACGTCGGCGACCTGATTGACAGTTCACGTCTGCTGTTTACCTTGTCACAGACCGACCCGCTGCGCGTTTACGTCAACCTGCCGCAAGCCTATGCGCAGTTGGTCAAGGTCGGGCAAAAGGTCGTGGTGAGCCAGGCCGAGTTGCAGGGACGGCGTTTCCCGGGACAAGTGGCGCGCACATCGGCCGCGATCGACCCCGCGACCCGCACCATGCAACTGGAAGTGGCGCTGCCCAATCCGGATGGCAGCCTGATGCCGGGTGCCTACGTCAAGGTGGAATTGACGCTGCCCACCAGCCAGTCGCTGGTGGCGCCGACCAACACGCTGCTGTTTCGCGCCCAGGGCACGATGGTCGCGCTGGTTGACGCGAAGGGCCGCGTCAGCCTGCGACGCGTCAGCGTAGGGCGCAACTACGGTGCTGATTTCGAAGTGCTCGAAGGTCTGGCGGAAACCGATCGCGTGGTGCTCAATCCGCCGGACTGGATCGCCGATGGCCAGACGGTGGTGGCGAAACCGGCCAAGGACGGCAAGTGATTTTTCGTGCTGCGCTGATCGCAGTCTGCGCCAGCGTGCTACTGGCCTGCGCGACCGCGCCAGAGTATCAGCGAGCAACGCTGGACTTGCCAGTGGCCTGGAAACTCGATGCGCCCTGGCGCGTCGGCCAAGCCAATGACACTGCCAGCAAGGGTGCCTGGTGGCGAGTTTTTGCAGACCCCACGCTCGAGGCGCTGCAGCAGCAGGCACTTCTGAACAGCCCGACGCTGGCCCTGGCGCAGGCACGACTGCTGCAGGCTCGCGCCACACTGGCAGCAAGCTCGGCCAGCGCCCTGCCGCAGTTGGGACTGAGCGAGCGTGTCGCACGGCAGAAGATTTCTGCCAATCGTCCGCTCAGCAGTTACAGCAGCCCGAACTTCTCCACCGTGCAAAACGAGCTCAGCGTGGCAATGACGGTGAGCTACGAACTGGACCTGGCAGGGCGCGTTGAGCAGTCGATCGCAGCAGCGCAGGCGACAACCGGCCAGGCGGCGGCGGAGCTTGAGAACACGCGCTTGTTGCTTGGCACGGACCTGGCTGCCAACTATTTCAACCTGCGTGAAATTGACGGCGAACTCGAGGTGCTGGAACGCGCTATTGCCTGGCAGCGGCGCGCGCTGGATTTGGTGCAGGCGCGCTATGAACTTGGGGCTGCCTCTGGCCTGGACCTGGCCCAGCAGCAGGCCTTGCTCGAAACCACTCTGGTGCAGCTCGAACTGCTGCGCCGCCAGCGCGGCCAGTTCGAGCATGCCCTGGCCACGCTGACGGGTGTGGCGGCGCCCCAGTTCAGCTTGCCGCCGGACTCGCGTGAGCGCAGCGCACCGGCGGTGCCACTGGGCCTGCCGTCTGATCTTTTGCAGCGCCGCCCTGACATTGCAGCGGCCGAGCGCGCCATGGCGGCGGCCAATGCACAGATTGGCCTTGCGAACGCCGCCTTCTACCCCAGCATCACGCTGGGATCGACGCTGGGCGTTGACAGCCGGGAACTGGCCAGCTTGTTTGACGCTCCGAGTCTGCTGTGGTCCTTCGGCTGGTCGGCCGCGCAGACGATTTTTGACGGAGGCCGCTTGCGCGCCAATCTTGAATTCTCACGCGCCGGCTACGACGCTACGGTAGCGAACTACCGGCGAGTTGTGCTTGTGGCAATGCAGGAGGTTGAGGACGGCATCACGGGCCTGGCGGCCCTGCGCCGGGCCTCGCTGCAGGCCGCGACGGCCAGAGCAGCGGCGCAGCGGGTTCTGGAGATGACAAGTGCCCGCTACGACGGCGGCTTGGCGCCTTATCCGGACCTGGTCACGGCGCAGCAGGCCTTGTTGCTCAGTGAACGCCAGAGTGTCCAACTGCTGGGGCAGGAGCTGGTGACTTCGGTGTTCCTGATCAAGGCGCTGGGCGGATCCATGCCCGACTGACGTTAAACTTCCGGCCTCTAAGGCCAATACTGGTCACTTTGTCACGCCGGACTTGATCCGGGGACGCAATGACATTAAGTGAACAGTGTTACCTCTAACGCACCCGCCAACTTCATCCCCGGCTAGCGGGGTTTGTCCAGATCGGAGTCCAACTTTGCCAGTCTCGCGCCTGTTTGATCTATATCGTTTGATGCGCCGGATACGCGCTTTTGAAGATGCTGCGGAAATTGCCAGCCAGGGCGGCGTGGCGGCCTGGGGCTTGAGCGCTTCAGCCAAGCCCGCACTGGTGCGCGGACCGCTGCACCTGTCGACCGGCCAGGAGGCGGTGGCCGCCGGGGTTTGCATCAATTTGAAGCGCGAAGACCTGCTGACCTCAACCCATCGCGGACATGGCCACACCCTGGCCAAAGGCGCGGTGGCCGCCACCATGATGTGCGAACTGTTTGGTCGCTCCAGCGGCTACAACAAGGGCAAAGGTGGCTCCATGCATATTGCCGATTTTTCGGTTGGCATGCTCGGTGCCAATGGTGTGGTGGCTGCCGGCATTCCAATTGCGACCGGTGCTGCACATGCCTTGAAGCTGCGCAAGCAAGCCAACCTGGTCGCCTGTTTTTTTGGCGACGGCGCGGCCAACCGTGGTCCGTTTCTGGAAGGGCTGAACTGGGCGCAGGTGTACCACTTGCCGGTGCTGTTTGTCTGCGAGGACAACCGGATTTCAGCGACGACCCCGACCGCAACCATGACCGCGGGCGAGGGTGTCTCGGCGCGGGCGCAGGCGCTGGGTTTGCCGGCCATCAAGGTCGATGGCAACGACGCCCGTGCCGTGGATGAAACGGCGGCGCGCCTGATCGCAGAGATACGCGCTGGCCAGGGGCCGCGTCTGCTGCATGCTGTGACGTACCGCTTCAAGGGGCATGTCTCGGTTGATCCGGGCACTTATCGCGATCCATCGGAAGTCGAAGCTGCCAAGCGCAATGATCCGCTGTTGATAGCGCAGCGCCAGTTGCTGGCGATGGGTGCCACGCAGGCCGGGATCGATGACATCGATCAGGCAGCGCTGGCCGAAATCAGGGATGCGCTGGAGGTGGCCGAGGCGGCGCCCTGGCCGCTGGCGGCGGATGCCTACCAGGACATCATGACGACCGGCGCGGGGGTGTGGCAATGAGCGCCGTCAGCATGACCTACGCCCAGGCGGCGGCGCTGGCACTGCAGCAGGCGATGCAGGCAGACGCGAACGTTGTGGCGCTGGGTGAGGATCTGGGACGCGGCGGCGTCTTTGGCCAATACCGCGGGCTACAACAGGAGTTTGGCACTGAGCGCGTGATCGACACGCCGATTTCCGAGGCCAACATCATGGGTGCGGCGGTTGGCATGGCGCTGGCAGGTCTGCGCCCTGTCGTCGAAATGCGCGTGATCGACTTTGCGCTGTGTGCGATGGACGAAATCGTCAATCAGGCGGCCAAGAACCGCTATATGTTTGGCGGTCAGGGCCGGGTTCCACTGGTGGCGCGATTGCCCATCGGTATCTGGTCGGCGTCGGCGGCGCAGCACTCGCAGTCACTGGAAGCCTGGTTTGCCCATTTGCCGGGTCTGGTGGTGGCGACGCCAGCGACGCCACAGGACAACTTTTCACTGCTCAAGGCGTCACTGGCTTCTGGCGACCCGGTGATTTACATGGAGCACAAGGAATTGTGGGGCCTTGAAGGCATGGTCGACAGCGCGCTGGAAGTGCCTTTGGGTCAGGCGCGCACGCTGTGCAGCGGCAGCGATCTGACCATTGTGACCTGGTCGCGCGGCGTCGCGCCCGTCATGCAGACGCTGGAACTGCCCGAACTGCAGGGTGTTGGCGTGGAGGTCATCGACTTGCGCACACTGTGGCCCTGGGACAAGCAGGCCGTTTTTGAATCCGCCGCGCGCAGCGGGCGCCTGCTTGTTGTGCACGAAGCGGTACAGGTCGCAGGCTTTGGCGCCGAAGTGGCAGCCAGTGCCGCCGAGGCCACGGGCTGCCGCATCAGGCGCCT
>Ga0194060_10002459_pt1 | contig 13165 bp, 4 predicted proteins | sample SepL225m_MetaG_FD_163427 | JGI IMG/M metagenome (GOLD analysis project Ga0194060, IMG submission 163427) | Anoxic zone freshwater microbial communities from boreal shield lake in IISD Experimental Lakes Area, Ontario, Canada - Sep2016-L222-5m | ecosystem: Environmental > Aquatic > Freshwater >... | reverse complement strand
TCCGAGAGCCGTGTGAAGACAGAAGGCGGAAAGACGGAAACGGTCAAAGGCGGCGTTGTATCGGTGGGGGAGCGCGTCGGGTCGGCGTGGCTTCCGGTCCCGGCTTCCGGCGCTGTTCAAGTGCAGCTTGGCGGCCAGAGTGTAAGACTGCCTGCTTCGGATGGGCAGTGGCCGCACCGGCATCTTGTCTGGGATGTGCCCGGTTCCGCGTGCTGGGCTGTCGAGACGATGCCCCTTGTGGAGAAGCCTGGCGCGGCGTGGTCGTGCCGGATCACCCCGCTGGCAGGCAAGGTTGCGCTTCCGGCGGCATTGAAGGTGCAGCTTGAGCCTGTGTCGGGCGGGGCGGCTGGTGGAGTCATGGAGTTGACCGGTGCGGCCGGATTGTTTACGGGCACTCTGCCGTCGGCGCCCGGGCTATGGCGGTTGCGCGTGGTCGGCGATGGCGGCGGTCTCTTGAAGGGCCTGACGCTGGGCATGGCGATGATGGGGGACAAGGCGTCCTCCGGTGTCTCGCTGTTCACGTTCAAGAATCGCGCATTGTTCAGGCGCGGGGACACGTTCGATCTGCTCTGGTTGGCCCGCCGGGATGTCAAGGCTGCCGCAGCGGTCGAGTGGCCGGTCCGGTTGCGTGGTGTGGGGTTGGATGCGCCGATCGGCAAGATTGTCGTTCCGTCCGACCGTCGTGATGCGGCGGCGGTGAACGGGCGTCTCGTCGTTGACACCTCTGCCCTGGCGCCGGGCGAGTACACGGCGGTGGTCGAGGCGGACGGCGTGGCCGGCTATCCGTTCACGTTCCGAATTTGTCAACGCGAGCCGCTGAGTGATTTCGAACTCTACGCGTTCCGGCCTGTCATGGCGGCAGCCAGGATATATCCCGGTTCACCGGTGACCTCGTATGTCAACCACATGCCCGAGGGGCCGGGGCTGGGTCCTTACATGGGTGATGGTGATGGCTCGCTCGATGGGGCGCTGGCCGCGTATGCGAACGCGCCTTTCGGTCCGGCCGCCGAGTCCTTTGCCAAGCCTGCCGTGGAGGATCGGCAGTTTATGGCCATCGCGGCGATGGGGATGCGCGCGGCGCCGGCGTATCCGACCATGTTGTCGTGCGAGGACCAGAATCCGAAGCACACGCTGCCTGAAAACCTGGCGGAACTGCGGCGTCGCATGGCGCTTTATATGCAGGCCCATGCCGATATTCCCGGTCTCGACGGGTTCGGACTCGGGTGGTACGCCACCCGGTACGGGTTTTACGAGTCGTCGCAACCGGTCGACGCCGATTGCGGTCGGCGGGGTGCCGCGTCGGACAAATGGGCCGGAGCCCGCCTAGGGAAGGCCCTGGAAAAGTACGATCAGACGAAACTCACGGCGCCTCAGAAGAAGGGCCAGAGCGATTGGGTCGGAACCCGCGAGTGGAGTCAGATTTTGCCGTGGTCCTTTGAGCAATGGATGCTCGACGCCAGCCAGATGCGGCCCGGCCTGACCCTGTATAATCACAAGCCGTCGTTCTGGATCGGCGAGGGTAGCGACCGGTATTCGCCGACGGCCTGGATCGGGATGTCGCATCGCAGTGCCATCGACTATACCGACTACTGCATTCCGCCCTGGGGTAACTTCCGTATTCCGGCCCTGCTGGGCATGGGCAACCAGGCCAAACAGAAGATCACCGGCGCCTACTGGACCCACAGCTGGAGGAGCGAGATGATCGCCACGTCCTTCGGCGCGGTCGGTCGCGGACTTGACGGCATTGCCATGACATACGATGAGAGCCGGTTGAGCGAGTCGCTGTTACGGATTTTCGAGCGGTTCGGCTCCATGTTCACGGCGCTGGATCCGCTGCCTGACGTGGCGGTGTACTGGACGAGCTGGGCCAACCGTACAAGCGTGATTCTGCACGACCTGGCGCGCATGCGCCGCCCGGGCATGGTGGTTTCGCCGGAAGATGTGCTGGCGGGTGAATTATCCAAGTATAAAGTGCTCTTTCTGGCGGGAGTCGGAGACGAGCAATGGCCCGAAATACGGGAAGCGTTCCGCGCCTTCGAGGCCCGCGGCGGCGTCATCATCAAGGATGATGCCTGCAGCGCCGATATGCCCGGCCGCAAGCTGGGTTATAAGTACGACAACTCCAATGTCCATGGCGGATGGGGCCTTGGCGGGCCCAACGGCGAGTGGGAATTCGCCTCCCTGCTGGACGGCTACAAGAAGATCCGCGAAAAGTTCCTGGTCGAGGCCTTCGCCAAGGCGCCCCCCATTCCGGTCACTACCCCGGACACGGATATCATCATTTCGCCTCTGGCCGGCAAAGACTCGATCGTGTGTTTCGTGATCAACAAGACCGAAGTGCCTCTCGAGATTGCGGGCCGTTGGCGTCAGTCGAATGTGTTGCCGAAGATTGGCGAGTTGCAGGTGGAAAAGGGATGGTACATCCACGACCTGCTGACGGGTAAGCCGGCGAAGGTGGAGAGCACATCGAAGGGGCAACGTGTCGTTCTGGATTTCACCGGCGCCGAGGGTGCGATCTACCTGCTGACCCAACGGGAGCCCAAGGCGGCGGCGATTCAGACCGTGCGTACAACGCCGAACACCCTGCGCTTGACCGGCTGGCTCGCCGATGCGGGCGACAAGCCGCTCGCCGACCCCATGCCGTTCGAGGTGACCTTGAAGGGACCTGACGGCAAGACCCTGTTCCACAAGTTCGCCGCGCTGGGTCCTGACGTGGCGTTGGATGTTCCCGTTCCGGCGATGGCCGCCGACGCCAAGCTTGAACTCGTTGCGCGTGACCTGGTGCTCGGCACCACCGTCTCCCGGCCGGTCACCCCGGCCGCGCCGGGCACTGTGGCGACCCGTTCAACCCCCGATTGGGTCGGAGGCGAAAAGCCGATCCTGTCGTTCCTTGCCCAGCGCAAGGGACCGGTGACGGTGATGCTGGACGAGGGGCAGGAGGCGTTCCGGCCTGCGGCGGAGCAAATGGCCGCGTTGCTGAAGAAGTCCGGCCGCGAGGCGCGCGTGGTTGCCGCGGATCTGGCGGACGTACGGCCGTTGACGCTGCGTTGGAATCTGCTCAAGGACGATCGCGATGTGCTTGCCTCCGTCACCAACCAACTGGCCTTTGCCTGGCGGATCGGGATGAGTCAATGGTTTCCCAAGGACGTGCGGGACGGTTTCAAGGATCCGCGCGTTGGCTATGACGAGATGGGGCCCCGTTTGCGGCATGACGCCGATATCGTGTTGTTTGGCGCGCCGGGAAATAATCGCGTCCTGTCTGAGCTTCGGCCGTATCTGCGACGTGTGACCTCCGACACCTATCCGGCGCCGGGCGGTTTCTTCGTTCACTATCTCTACTCGCCGCTTCAAGGAGGGTATGACGGGCTTTATGTGGGTTGCCAGGATGCGGCCGGGGCTGGGGCGGCCGTTGCAACCCTGGCGACGGTGACGATGCCGGCGCCGCCGGCGACGGTCGAAATGGAGGGCAAGCCCGTCGTTTCAAGGGGCGGCGCTGCGGCGCCGTTGGAGAACATGGCGACCGGCCTGGGTGGGACGCCTGTCATCGGCCTGGCATTTTCCCCGAGCGGGAACCGCGTGTTCGCCACCACGGCAGCGTATGGCGAGTGGTTCTTTGTGCTTTCTTCAACGGGGGATATTCTGGAGAAGCAATTGCCGCCGGTCACCAAGAAGTTTCCCAACTGGTGGCTGTGGCGCCGATCGGGGTTGAAGCCGGTGACCGAAACCTCCCTGCGCATCGGCATGTGGGATGCACAGTATCTCTACGATGTGAAAAAGGGATTTGTCAGCAAGGCGGCGGAACTGCCGCAGCACTTCCTGCCCGGACCTCATGACGGCGGCGGACCCAGCGTCAGGACTTCAACCCAGCTGGATGACGAGGCGAACAAGCGGGTCTATCTGGGCGGCAACGACCGGATTCATGCGATGACCCCCGACGGGCGGGAACTGTGGCGTTTCGAGGATAGCGCCGTATCGCCCGACCTGCACTATCCGCGCGGCCTCTTTCCGCGCGCCGTCAGCGGCGACGGCCGTGTCCTGATCGTCGGCGCCTTCGGCGTGCATGATCTCATGTTCGGGACGTCCATGCGGTCGCCCTCGGTCATGGGCCTCGACACGGCGACCGGCAAGCTGCTGTGGCAGCGCGCCGGCATGGTGCTGAATGAAGGCAAGGTTGTTCCCCTGGACGACCGCTTCATCGTGATTGATGACGACGGGAATTCGAGCGAGATCATGGCCGCCGACGGGAAGACCGGAGCCGCATTGAACGCGTTGAGCGGTAGCGCGGACTGGGTGCTTCAGCTTCCGGGGCGCGACGCGATGTTGATGGTCGAGAACGATCATTTCGACCGGCAGGGCCGGACGGCCCGTGTGTATATCCGCCCGAACAAGGGCGGTGAGGATCGGGACCTGAAGGTTCCGGGCCGGGTACTCGCCGTGGCCTTGACGCCCGACAAGCAGTCCTTCATCGTGGTGACCACGCCCGGCAAGACGCTGCGCTTCGCCACGGACGGGGCCTTGCTGTGGACGGCCGACGTTTCCTGTGCGGACCGTGTGTGCTTGTCGCCTGACGGACGCACGATGGTGATGGGCGGGTACGATGGCGTGGTCAGCTTCCTGAACGTTGCCGACGGAAAGATCCTGCGCAGGGCGGATCTCAATTCCGCCAACATCATCACCCCTGAAAAGTTTGCGACACAGGAGCGCATCGGGGAGCTGCCCCAGGACGCGGGGATGGCGCCGCCTTCTCCGTCGCCGGTGCCTTCGTACCTGACCTCCCTTGACCCCAAGAAGGTTTCGTTTGGTCCGAATCTGGTGCCGGCCGCCGTCATACGGGCGAAGTTGAAACCGGCCGATGCGGCCGCGACCGATCCCGCCAAGCCCGGCTACCTCGGCAAGTTGACCGAGCCGGTTACGCTGACGTTCAAGGTCGAGGCCGGAACGACCTACTTGGTCGAACTGCTTGATGCGGTCGCCAATCCGGCCGAGTACAAGCCGACGTTGCGGCTGGAGGTTGCCGTCAAGAGCACGGATCCGCAGTCGCAGCAGAAAAATCTCCCGTACACGGTGAATCTGCCGCTCGGCCCGGCGCTGGCCCGCTACCGCGCCGCGTTCCGCGCCGATGCGGCGGGTGAGGTGATGATGACCCTGCGCACGGTTCTGCCCCAGACCCAGGGCGAAGGTAAGAAAGCCAGGACAACCTTTGACAAGCCGGGTGAAACCCCGGTCCTGCTCGGTGATGTCGTGGTGGCCGCCCTGCGCTTCCCGGGGCGGAACCTGCTGTTCGACGGAGGTCCCTCCGCCCGGTCCAAGCCCGCGGGCACGCTGACCTGCACGGGCTATCCGCATCAGGATGGCAGCAACACGGAGAAGGTGCCGTTCACGCGCCGGGATGCCGCGCTGCGTCTGGTCAATGGCCTTCTTGCCAATCAGGAGACGGCGTGGGCCGGCGGCGTGGATGCGGCGGATATCGTTGTGTCCTTCACCAAGCCCCAGTCGCTTTCAGCCCTTGTCATCTACGAGGACGCTTCCGGGCCCATCTCCGGCGGGGACAGAGTTCGCGAACTCGCCACGCCGCGGTATAGCGTTGATGCGATCACCGCCAAAGGGGCGTCGATCCGCCTCGGTCTGCTCCATGACAATACGCAGCTCATCAACATCTTTCCCTGTCCGACCGATGCGATCACGGGGATCCGCTACACGTGGGCGAGCCGGTTCGATGGCGTCTTTAAGGGCCTCTCGGACGGCACCGTGCGGATGGCGCAGATGGAGGCGTATGAGGTGGGGGGAATTCTGGATACCGAGGATCTGTTGAACGTGAAGGACGACGGCCTCAAGATTGACTTGTGATGAAGATGAATGTGATCCAATTGAAGACGGGGCTGTTCGACCACATGGTCCTTCAGCGGAACAGGCGGAACGTCAGCCACGCTGTGTTTACCGGACGCTGCACGGCAGGCGGGCCCATCACGGCCACCGTGCGGAGCGGGAAGCGCGTCGTGAAAGGCTTTGCGGACGTGGAGGTCGGCTCGGTAACGCAGGGCAGGCTGCGCGGCTGCCTTCAGGGCATTCCGGCTGGCGGGCCTTACGACATCGAGCTCAAGGCCGGTTCCGCGACCTGCGTTGTCAGGGACGTGCTGGTGGGCGACGTATGGTTGCTCGGCGGGCAGTCGAACATGCAGGGTTCCGCCCCGTTCCCCAAGCAGCGGCTGGCCGCCGATCCGCAGGTACGCGCGTTCTATATGGATGACCGCTGGGCCGTGGCAAAGGACCCGATCCACAACCTGTGGGAGTGCATGGATGCCGTGCATGTGGAGATCAGCGGCGGGCAGCCTGTCAAGCCGGACAAGAATTACGGAGTGGGTCCCGGGCCTGCATTCGGGCAGGAAATGCGGCGCCTGACCGGCGTGCCGCAGGGGCTGATCGCCTGCGCCCATGGCGGAACGTCCATGACGCAGTGGGACCCGCGTCGGCGGGACGAAGGCGGGAAGAGCCTGTATGGCGCGCTCGTGCGCCGCCTGCGGAAGAACGGGGGCCGGGTGGCCGGCATGATCTGGTACCAGGGCGAGAGCGACGCCGGTGTCGCGGTGGCCCCCCTCTATACGGCGCGCACGAAGAAGCTCATCGCGGCTCTGCGGCGGGATGCGGCCGACAAGGCGTTGCCCGTGGCGATCGTGCAAATCGCCCGGGTGATCGGGGTGTGGTGGACGGAGCCCGCTTCCGCGTGGAATTCGATCCAGGAGCAGCAGCGCCGGCTGCCGTCCGCAATTCCGAACCTGACGATGGTCCCCGCCATTGACCTTACGCTGGATGATGGCATTCATATCAGCGGCGCGGGTCACTACGTTCTGGGCAGGCGTCTGGCGGATGCCATGCAGGCGCTGCGCGCCGGGCGCCGGGCGGGGCCGCCGCCGCTGGCGTTGAAGAAATTGACGGTCGAAACGGAGCGTGGCGCGGCCGTCGTGGTGGCGGAGTTCGCGAATGTGGCGGGCAGGCTGACGGCCGGTTCCCGGCCGGGCGGGTTTACCATTGTCACCGGGAAAGGGGTATTCAATCCCTTTGACGTCGAGTTGGACGGGCCCTGCGCGCGGATCCGGTCCGGCATGGCGGTGTCGGACATGGCTGGCGCTTCACTGCACTATGGCTACGGGACGGATCCGTACTGCAACATCGTTGACGATGCGGGACGGTCCCTGCCGGTGTTGGGCCCCGTGGTCATCCGTCCGCCGCGCGCCCTCACGCCGTTTGTCCGGCAACTGCGCGTCAGCGCGTTCCAGCCGGCCGCCGGCCGCCTCGAAAAACTCGGGTGCCCGGCCGGGCTCGATACACTGCAGATGACGCCCCGTACTTTCGCTGACGCCTTCTGCAACGTGCATCCGGAAATCGCGCAGCGAGGGGGGCGGGATGAGGTTATCTATTACGCCTGCCGGTTCTCCTGCGCGGAGGCGATGCGGCTGGTGCTGATCCTGGGGTATGACGGGCCGGTCAAGGCGTGGGTGGACGGCAAACGGCTGCTGCATGATCCGGCTGGCACCAACCCTGCCCAGGCCGAGAAAAGCATGGCGCGTTTCTCGGTCTCGGCCGGGGAACATGAGGTTGTTGTGGCGCTGGGTACCAACCATGGGGCGGCATGGGGCATCTTCCTGAGGCTTGAGCGGCTCGGGGTATCCATGAAAACACTGCACGAGGGGCCGGAACATTACCGCCTGCCCGAGTTTCTGGGATGAAGCATTCGTTAATACCACGGATTGTGAGATCATGAATCGGAGGATTATGTACTGGTTTGTTGCATTAGCCGTTGTGGCTGTCGTCGGGTATGTTGTGGTGCAGGCCAAGGGCCCGAACCGCCGGTTGTCCGGCGAACAGAACCTGACAGCTTACCATCAGGCGGCGATCGGGGAGGAGGAACGCAACCGGGCCGCCCTGCCGCCGGACTCCACACTCCAGGCGTTCCTTGCCAAGTCGAGAACCTACGCGGAGCTGCCAAAGAGAGCGTACGCTCCGCAGTTCAATCTGGAGGTCCTGATTCCCGCAGAGCACGCCAAGGGAACCCAATGGTTCTACATCCGCGACGGCGACGAGCGGATCGGACTGATTCAGACCTGGACCAAGGAAATCGAGATGTTCCGATTCTTTCCCGCCGGCGACGGCAAGGGGGCGGGCTACGAGATTCCGGAAATCTACCATTGGGCGAACCTCTATGGGGCGAGAATCCAGATGTACGGCACGCAGATGCTGCCACCCGTCACGGAGTTCAATCTGTCCTTCCTGAAGGACCGGGGCGACACGCTGGAGTTGCGGGTTGAGAATCGTCACGAGGGCGGCCTCATCGGAACCAGCGACTATCGGCTGGTGTGGGACGAGCGCCTTGGTTACGTGTGGAATTGCGTCAGCCATTATTCCATGCCAACGCCGATGAAGATTGAGTTCAACAACCTGTTGGCCGGAGGGATTTCCGAGGCGCGCGACGACCATAAGCGCTGGCAGAAGACGATCCGGACGCTTGCGGATGGCCGGATCGGGTTCGTCTACCACAACCCCCTGAACATTCCCGTGGACGCCATTCAGGCGCGCGGCTTTGTCGGTTTCGTGACGGAAGAAGAAATGAACCCGTTCATCGATTTGCTCGAGACCAGCAGCCCGGTCTCCATGGTCACGTGCAGCCAGTGGTACGACCAGCACATCGTCATGAATCCGCCATCGGTCAATAAACAAGGCGGGCCGTGTCATATATGGGCGCGCTATCGGTTCCTGTCGCTGCCCGGGGCCCTCGCGCGGGAATTGGACGCGGGGTCGGTTCCAGCCCCCCGCCCGGGCCGGGCGCCGATGGGACTGGGCTTCCTGCTGAACCGGACGAACGATTTCGAGCGGTTGTTGACGTCCGAAGGTCTCTACAACGGCGCCCTGTGGCAACATGCGACACGCGTGGACAACCAGGGCCATTCGGGTCAGCATTCGCTGCGGGTCATCGGGAATGGCCTGCACAAGGAGGTCAGCATTGCTCCGATCGGCGGCGGGCCCGCGCTGGTCGGCGAATCGAAAAGCCGTTACCGGCTCACCGCCTGGGTGAAGACGGATCTGCTTGAGGGTGCGGCTTATCTTCGGGTAGACGACACTCGTTGGAGTTGGAAGGATATCAATGCAACCAGAACCTCCCGGGAATTGACCGGCCGGAACGAGTGGACCTTGTTGACCGTCGAGTTTCAACCGTCGGCTCACGATCCCTTCCTGATCGTCCGGCTCTGTGTGAAAGGACAGGGCAAGGCGTGGTTCGACGACGTGATGCTTGAGGAGCTCAAAGGAACGGAAATTCAGTGAACGCGACGTATGTTCCCGTGTGCCTGAGACTGACTGATTATGAATAGAATACTCAAACTGCCGAACTCCATGAACCTGCGCGACCTGGGCGGCTATCCCGCGAACGGGCGCGTCACCCTCTGGAAGCGTGTGCTGCGAGGCGATAACCCGAACCGGCTCACGCCCGAGAGCGTGCAGGCGCTGGTTGAGTATGGCCTGCGCACGGTGATCGATCTGCGCCATCCCGACGAGGCGCTCGATCCGACCAACCCGTTTGTGCCGGGCGGCCCGGGGGCTGCGGCCGGGGTGACGCTCCATAACCTTCCGCTGATGGATGTTGCCACCTATGATGCGAATCCGGTGCTCAAGGCAGGCCCCCACGCGAGCACTTGGAGCATTGCGATGCTGGAGACCTTTGGCCCCAACATCGCCGCGGTCATGCGCACGATCGCGCTGGCGCCGGAAGGCGCGGTGCTCATTCATTGTCATCTCGGCAAAGACCGCACCGGCTTGATCAGCCAGCTCCTGCTGGCGTCGCTAGGGGTGGATGCCGCGATCGTGTGTGAAGACTACCTGCAGAGCAACCCCTGCCTCGAGCCGTGGTTCGCCGAGATTCGCGCCACGCAGGGACCCACGCCTGAAAAACTGGTTGAGGTGGAGGACTGGCTGCATCACTGGATGTACGCCCCCGCCGAGATGGTGCCCGGTACCCTTGCGCACCTGGCCGCACGTTACGGCAACGCGAAGAACTACCTGGGCCATATCGGGTTGACCGGGTCCGAAATTGACGCGCTGACCGCACGATTGCTGGGCTGAGGCGGCGAACTCGGGCTAAACTCTGGAGTCCTCACCCGGATGGGTTGGTCCGACCTCTTGACCTTAAGTGCGGCAACGCTTACGTCAGGAGTTGTTGCCCGTCGACCAGATCCCGGAACAGGCCGGGTTTTCCAGCCAGTTCGGCGTAGTGCCCGTCCTGGGCAATGCGGCCGTCCTTGATGACGATGATCCGGTCACAGTCCTTCACCGTGGACAGGCGGTGGGCGATGATGATGGCGGTGCGGCCGGTGCAGAGCTTGCCGATGGTTTGCTGGACGAGTCGCTCGCTGAGCGTGTCAAGCGCGCTGGTCGCTTCGTCGAAGAGCAGGAACGGCGAATCCGAGAGGATGGCGCGTGCGATCGCCAGGCGCTGCCGCTGACCCCCCGAAAGATTGGCCCCGCCTTCGCCGAGCCGGGTGTCCAGGCCTTCGGGGAGTTGACTGATGAACTCCCAGGCGTTGGCCTGCCGGCAGGTGCGCTCCAGCAGGGCATCATCCGCATCGGGCCGGGCCACCTTCAGATTCTGGCGCACGGTCGAACGGAAGATGAACGGATCCTGCGGCACGACGCCGAAGCGGCGCCTGACCTCGGCGCCGACACAGTGGCGCAGATCCACGCCCGCGATCGAGACGCGGCCCCGGTCGGGATCGTACATGCGCAGCATGAGCATCGCCAGGGTGCTCTTGCCGCCGCCGGAGGGGCCGACCAGCGCGACACGCTGACCGTAGGGAATGCGCAGGTCGATCCCGTTGAGGACCATCTTCGCCTCGTAGGCGAAATGCACGCCGGCGAACTCCAGGTCGCCGGCCGGTGGCACGGGATGCTCCGCTCCGATCGGGTCAGGTGTGGTGCTGGCGACCTGCATCACCTCGCCGATCCGCTCGATCGAGGCCTGAGCCGAGCCGAAAAGCGAGAACCCCTGGCTGATGGCCGAAAGCGGACCCTGGAGCTGGTTGTAGGCCATCATGAAACCGGTGACCTGGCCGATGGTGATGTGGCCGGAAATGTGGCGCCAGGCGCATACCGCCATCAAGGCGGCGAAGAACATGTAGTCGGCGGTTTCCTGCTTCATGTACTCGACGTGGACCCGCACGTCGCGCTCGTAACTCTTGGCCGCGATCATCCGCACCTGCGCGCCGAACTCCTGGGAGGCGCTTTCTTCCATGGCGTGCAATTTCACCGCGCGAGAGCCGCGCAGCAGGTCGGCGACCGAGCCTGAGACACCGGCTTCGATCTGCTGGAATTCCCGCTGGATGGCGCGGTTCCGGCGCCGGGCATTCTCCATCAGTGTAACCTTGACCGTTACCATGACGGCCAGAACGGCCGTCAACACCCAGTCCCATCCGAGTGTGATCGCGACCGCTGAGAGCACCGTGATAATCGCGCCGGCAATGTGCATCGAGCAATGCTGGTAGAACTGCACAATGTGGCCCAGCGGCGAGCCGAAGAGGTAGCTGTACAGTTCGCCGGAGGAGCGCTTGATGTGGAATCGCAGGCAAAGGTGGTTGACCTGGCGAAAGAACTGCTCGCGCATCGCGGTGAGGATCTGCTCGCGCACCCAGGTGAAAATGCGGTAGCCGATATGCCACATGAGCATGCGGCCGAAGAGCGACACCACGAAGTAGGCCACGGCCAGGACGATCAGGCGTAACGGCAGGGTGTCGTCCAGATGCAGTCCGTTCATCAACACCGTGAGGAACCAAGGCCCTTTTTCATGCCGCAAGACCCAGTCCACCAGCCAGGCGGCGGCGAAGATCTGGAAAGTGATCGCCAAGCCGTGCAGGGCATTGAAGGTGATGGCGGCCGCCAGGTGTTTATGGTAGGGGCGCAGCAAGGGACCCAGTAAGTTCCATATTCCCGGCTGGGGCGTGGTGGCGCAGTTGTCAGGAGCGGACGATTTCATCGCGAAAAGATGGCATAGGGTGGGGGGGAAGACAAGGCGGAAGGCGGCGCCCAACTCTGCGGCTATGACTCCGGGCCGCCCGCCGGGATCGCCGCGCGCAACCCTGTGTGTCCTCATTGGCATGGAACCCGTAAACCTGATATCTTACCGGCGTGAATTCCCCGTGACACCACCGGGTTCGCGGTAAATGAAAAACAACATCCAGAAAGCAGGAAGTATGGCGGGGTACGGCGGCGCGATAGTATTAGAGGAGATAGGCCGATCGGCGCGGAAGAGGGTTATGCCCCTGCTGGTGGCTGTTTTGGGAGTGTGGATCATGAGCGGGTGCCATAGCGTGGAGAAGCAATCCGGATCACGGCCTGCTCCTTTGCCGACGGCCTTTGCCATTCCGCGCCTCGAATCCGTTCTCCCGGATGGCGACGCGGGCGACTGGGGCGAGGGCGGTTTTCGCGTGGATGCCCTTATTCCGGCGGAGGGGTCGATGCCCGCGCTGCGGGAGTGTGCCGCCAGTATGCGGCTGGGCTGGAACCAGACGGGATTGCTTGTACGGCTGGAGGTCGCGGGATGCGAGTGGAGCGAGGCGGAGAAAATCACGGAACTCTTTGCCCGCGATTCGGTGGAATTCTATCTCGCACGGTACCCCGGTTCGGCTGAGCGCTGTCAATGGCTGCTTGCCCCAGGCATGGATGCCCGGTTTCCCGAGCCGAGGATCAGCCTGCAGGACTTCGCCACGTCGCCAACGTTGCGGCGGAACGCGGTGGCGCCAAGCGTGGCACGGAGGCGAACCGCCGCCGGATACCGGCTGGACGTGTTGTTGCCGTGGCAGACGCTGGGCATCGCGCCGAAGATCGGGGACGAAGTGGCGTTTCAGGTGATGGTGAACAGCCACGATCGCAAAGGGCGGCCGGCGGACCACCTGCTCTGGTTTCCCATGACCGGTGCGGCGTTTGACAGTCGGAAATTGTACCGGATTCGATTGTCCGACAAGACCGCGCCGCCGGTCACCGCCCGCGCCCGCGTGCGGGTCAACCTTCGCGAAGGTAAGACCGAATGCGAGGTGTTCGCGCCGCTGTCGTCGGCTGGGCAGGATTTCCGGCTGCACTCGGCCGACGGGGTGCTGGCCTATGGCACCTTGCAGGCGGGGACGAATGG
>Ga0194060_10002458_pt1 | contig 13175 bp, 12 predicted proteins | sample SepL225m_MetaG_FD_163427 | JGI IMG/M metagenome (GOLD analysis project Ga0194060, IMG submission 163427) | Anoxic zone freshwater microbial communities from boreal shield lake in IISD Experimental Lakes Area, Ontario, Canada - Sep2016-L222-5m | ecosystem: Environmental > Aquatic > Freshwater >... | reverse complement strand
AAAGACCACCATTACTGAAAAACTGCTTCTTTTCGGTGGGGCAATTCAGCAGGCTGGTGAAGTTAGAGCCCGCAAGAGCGCCCGTCATGCTACGTCCGACTGGATGGAACTTGAAAAACAGCGTGGTATCTCAGTAACCTCGTCGGTTATGAAATTTGCTTATGACCATTGTGAGATCAACCTCCTAGACACCCCGGGTCACAACGACTTTTCTGAGGATACCTACCGGGTCTTGACCGCCGTGGACTCTGTGCTGATGGTGATCGACTCCGTCAAGGGGGTCGAAAGCCAGACAAGAAAACTGCTTGAAGTCTGCCGATTACGACACACGCCGATTATGACCTTCATGAACAAGCTTGACCGTGAAGGTCAGGAACCGTTTGATCTGCTGGACGATATTGAAAAAAACCTCCAAATACAGACAGCGCCGGTTACCTGGCCTATAGGAATGGGTAAGCGTTTCCGTGGCACCTATCACCTGTACACAAAAGAGCTGACGTTCTTTGACGCGGAGGCGGATAACGGAACGGGAGAAATAATAACGGCAAACGGTCTGGATGATCCCCGTCTTGATGAACTGCTTGGAAGTCAGGTTGAAGAGCTCCGAAATGATATTGAGCTGCTGGAGGGGGCTGCACATCCATTCGACATGAACGCCTATCTTGCAGGGCGTCAAACGCCGGTCTTTTTTGGCAGTGCCATTAACACCTTCGGGGTGCAACAGCTGCTGGATGCTTTTGTCCAGTATGCTCCACATCCACTGCCGCGTGAAAGTACAACCCGCGACGTCTCACCGTATGAAGAGGCATTTAGCGGTTTCACCTTCAAAATCCAGGCAAATATGGATCCAGCACATCGAGACAGGATCGCCTTCTTCAGGATCTGCTCCGGCAAATTCACCCGTGGGATGAAAGTCCGTCACGTCCGCCTCGGCCGCGATGTTCAGATTGCCAACGCCACGATATTCATGGCTCAGGATCGGACCAATATTGAAGAGGCGTGGCCGGGAGATATTATCGGCATTCATAACCATGGCACGATCAAGATCGGTGATACCTTTACAAACGGTGAAGATCTCAAGTTTACCGGTATTCCAAGCTTTGCCCCGGAGCATTTTCGGAAGGTGCGTCTGCTCAATCCGATGAAATCAAAGGCGCTGGAAAAGGGATTGGTGCAGTTGGCGGAAGAGGGAGCCACGCAGGTATTCAAGCCGCTTATGGGTTCAGACTGGGTTATCGGCGCGGTGGGACTGCTGCAGTTTGAGGTGGTCATGCACCGTCTGGAACATGAATACAGCGTAAAAGTGGCGTTTGAGCCGGTCAGTTATGTCACAGCCCGCTGGGTGACAGGCGAAAAGAAACCTGTTGAGGATTTTGAAAAGAAAGAGGCCATGCACGTGTATATTGATGGCGAAGGCAAGCTGACCTATATGGCCGGAAGCCAATGGCGTCTCGATAACACCATGGAAAGCTGGAAGATGCTGGAGTTCCACGAAACAAGCGAGCACAGTTAATATGGAGCAGACCGGCGGGACTCGACAAAGCAACCTGAAAGCAACAGTGGACGCGCTTCTTGGTATGTCCTATCTCCGTTTCCCCCAAATTCTTAATGGAGTTCACCCCTTGGTGGCGCCACTCATCATGTTTCGCCTGAAAAGACGAGGTTATTCAAACTGCCGGGTTGAAGTAGCCAAATCCGGGCTGATTGTTTATGCAGATCGATGACCCTGTACGTCACGATGGCGCAAACATCGAGGATACCAACGCCGTAACATATGGTATTGCGTCATCAAGTTCATAGCAGAAACGCTCTACGTCCATACCTGCAAGTTCTGGATATGCGCGCGTAAGTATACCCCACGCATCTTCTTCGCATAATTTGAAACTGATCCTGACACGCCCCCCGTAGTTTAAACCACGCACTGTACAGAGAAGATCAGCAATATTGACTATGGAACAGAGTACCGGATCCACTTTGGCCTGAGCCGGGTTATGGTGATAGGAAATAACATCACAGTAGGAATCGGGGAAATTCCACTTTCGCGCCATACTAAGTCCAATCTCGCAGTGAGTTGTGCCCAGCAACTCTTCTTCAGCATCGACAAGTTTAACCGAGCGGACTTCAACGTTCTCCAGCACCTTCATAAACTGATCACGAAGGAAGTTGCTCAAAAAAACTTCACCCAGATCATGCAATATCCCTGAAATATAAGCTTTTTCTGGATCCTGAAAGCCGATCTTTTTAGCTATGATTTTTGAAACCATTCCGACACCGAAGGAATGCTCCCAGAACGTATTCAGCTCCAGTGCCCCGGTTGTCGCGTCAAATGCGTGTATAACAGACGTGGTCAAAGCCAGCTCGCGTATATGGCGTAATCCAAGATATACCAGAGCGCGTTTTAGAGAGGATATCTCCTCTGTCGGTTTATACACAGGTGAGTTCAACAGCTTCATAACCCTGGCAGTCATAACCTGATCTGTCAGCATCATGTCAGCTATTTCTTCGACTCTTACGTCCGGGTTGTCAAGGAGTTGCAGCACTTTTGTTGCAACAATCGGTATGGTGGGCAGATCATCAACAGCTCCCACCAACATTTCTGCTCGCTCCATCATAAGATTCTTATCCATTACTTTTGACCTCTCGGGCTATTTTTGGTAGCCGAAACAACCGGGAAAATGAACTGTCTTGAACCTGTCGTTAACCCCGTGCAGAGACTCTGACTGTCCAACAAAAAAGTAACCATATGATTGCAGGTTGTTATAAAAGTGCCGAACAACTTTTGATTTTGAAGCGGCATCAAAATAGATCAGAACATTGGCGCAAAAGATGAGGTCAAAGCTCTCCATAGAAACCATTTTTGCATCTTCATAGAGATTTAGCTTGCTGAATGTAACCAACTCTTTTACCTCTGGAGAGAGTATATGCATGCCGCTATCCTCGCGGATGTATTTCTGCCTGTACATATCCGGAATGTTTCTGACGGAATACGCGTTATAAATACCCTCATTGGCCTGCGCTATGACAGTTTCATTGATGTCTGTGCCAACTATTTCAATTGTCCACTCTTTCAGCAGCGTTGACCGTTTTTCAAGGAGAATCATCGCCATAGTGTAGGCTTCTTCTCCGGAAGATGATGCCGCACTCCATACCCTCAGTTTGCGGAGCCCCATCTTGCTCTTAATCTCAACCAGTTCAGGGAGCAGCTCGTTCTCAACTGCGGCCAATTGAGAGATATTTCTGAAAAAATATGTTTCATTGGTAGTTATTTCATTCAGCAACAAAGTTAATTCTTCCGTGCTTTGAGAAGATTTAAGCAGCGCAAAGTAGTCCTGAAAGGCTTTAACGCCGGTTGCTGTCATACGGCGTGAGAACCTGTTTTCCAGAAAATATTTTTTGGAAGTGTGAAAATACATACCGCAAATGTTGTAAATAAAATCGCGGAGTTGTTCAAATTCACTATCGCTTATTGCCACCGTAACTCCTTATTCGCATGGCTCGGACGTATATCTGCGTGAATCAAAAATCATGGATATACGTCCGACACCAGGATTACTTCTGCGAAATTGTGAGAGCCTGCTTGATATCTGCAATTATATCATCGACGCATTCGATGCCGACCGAAAGACGAATAAAATCAGCCGTCACACCTGTGGCAACCTGCTCTTCAGCTGTGAGTTGCTGATGGGTTGTTGATGCGGGATGGATAACCAGTGATTTTGCATCGCCGATGTTCGCCAGATGCGACAGCAGCTTTACATTATCGATGAATTTCTTGCCGGCCTCCATGCCGCCTTTGATGCCGAAACCGATGATGGCCCCCTCCCCTTTCGGAAGATATTTAAGCGCCCGTGCGTGGTCCTTGTGACTGGTCAAGCCGGGATAGTTAACCCATGTAACATCTGGATGAGCTTCCAGCCAGTGGGCAACAACGCGGGCATTTTCAACGTGGCGAGCCATCCGGACGTGCAGAGTTTCAAGCCCCAGAATAATCTGGTGCGAATTGAATGGTGAAATGCAGGCTCCCATATCGCGAAGCAGGGAAACCCGCATCTTTATGATATAAGATATGGCACCCAGGGCATCCCAGTATTTAAGACCGTGGTAGGAAGGGTCAGGTTCGGTGAATTCCGGGAATCTTCCGTTATTCCAGGGGAATTTCCCGCCGTCTACGACCGCACCGCCGATACTGGTGCCATGACCGCCGATGAATTTTGTCAACGAGTAAACGACTATGTCAGCTCCATGATCAAGCGGCTTAAAGAGAAAAGGGGTGGTAACCGTATTATCAACCACATACGGTAGACCGGCTTGATGGGCAATTTCGGCAATTGCTTCAAAATCATCAACATTGTTTTTTGGATTTCCGACGGATTCACTGTAGACCAGTCGGGTCTTGCCGTCGATCGCCTGCCGGACGTTCTCGGGGTTGGAGGTATCAACAAACTTCACGGTAATTCCGAGCCTTGGCAGCGTGTAATGGAACAGATTATAGGTTCCGCCGTAGAGATAATTGGTGGAGACGATGTTGTCGCCCGCCTTGGCAATGTTGAGCACCGCATAGGTGATTGCAGCCTGACCGGAGGCAACCACAAGTGCGGCAACACCGCCATCCAGAGCTGCAAGTCGCTGTTCGAGTACATCGGTCGTCGGATTCATCAGCCTGGTATAAATATTACCGAATTCTTTGAGGCCAAAGAGGTTGGCGGCATGTTCTGAGCTCTTGAAAACGTACGAAGTGGTTTGATAGAGCGGCACCGCGCGTGAAAGCGTGGTTGGATCCGGAGTTTGGCCTGCATGAAGAGTAAGCGTCTCAATCGAATGTTTGCTGTTTGACATAAAACCTCCTGATTTATATGAATATTTCTAGGGCGGGACGATACTGTCTACAGATAATGGTGTCAAGTTCAAAACATCGGGCGACAGCTCAAGAACATTACCAGCCACCGGTGCATATCCCAACGGTCATCCCGTGGAGAAGTGTGTATGACTGTCCGCCACCTGTCTTCGATGCAACGTCACAGCGATAGAATTCTTCAAAAATTCGCTTCAGCTCACTCCGGTTAAAATTGCGTGCCTGTGCAACGGTTTCCCCTAAAAAGTAGGAATTGATCGAGAGCTCACTACCGATATCCGTCTGCGACATTTTTTTATCAAGCAGCTCTCTTACCCGCCACAATTTGCGGAAATGACTGGTGAGGGCACCGATAATCATCGGTGCATCCTCGCCGTGAAGAAACAGAGCATCAAGACATCTGAGCGAACCTGGCAGATCGCGCAAGCTTAGAAATTTAGCCAGCTCAAAGGCGGTAAAAGCCTTGCTGCTGCTTGCCATAATCCGTACATCATCAACAGTTATGCGTTGTTTTGTACCCGCATAAACCACCAGCTTTTCAATTTGCGAGCTTAATTCCTGCAGATTATTGCCAATGAGCGCTGCCAATAGTTCTGCAGCTGCTGTTTCAAAAGGTTTGCCGTGAGTAACGGCTTCTGTTTGAATAAACCCGGACAGTTTGTTGTCGTAATAGCGTTTGTATTCGACAAGTACACCACGTTTTTTAAATTCCAGGAAAAACTTCTTGCGCTGGTCAATCTTTGAACCGGTAAGGAGCAGGCAGGTGCCTGGCGAGGGGTTCAGTATGTACGGCAGCATTACTTCGAGCGCCTCGGCCTTCAACTGTTCGGCCCGCTTCACCAGCACTGCGCGCCTCTCAGAAAACATAGGCAGGGTCTGGGCGGCGTCTACAATATCCACCCCTTTCGACTCATTTCCGTAGTAGACATTCAAATTGAAGTCTTTGAGAGACGGGTCAACTGCCTTGGCGAGCAACATGTTGACGGCTCGATCAACCAGAAACTGCTCGTCTCCATATAAAAAACAGACGGTCGGGATATTCCCCTTTTTCAGCGATGTTTCGAATTCCTGAGGTGTCATGGTTAATACGACTCTTCAATGGCTGATATGAATTTATGGGCTAAAATGCGCGCAGCGGCGTCAAGCGCCTGTTCTTCTGCGTTTCGCTGCAAAGCCATGTTGATATTTGCCGGATACTGCTTTGAGCCTTGAAGTTGCCCTTTCCAGAGTGGCAGCAGTTGTCCCTTTTTATAGGCTTCAAGTTCTACATTCAGAGTGAGCCTGTATTCGCGGACTTCATCTTTGGCGCTGTACGAAACGGCTGTGCTGGAATAGGAAATTATTTTAGCTTTCATGGAGAGATCAGCTGCCTCCTGACTCTCCGAAGGACTCAAACCACGAAGAGCGTGTATTTCATCATAAAATGCCCGTCTCAGAACCGTTTGCGCGGTCGGACTGATACTCTCGTTACTGAAAAAAGGTATCCAGACATTCCGGTAGCTCTCCTTTCTACTGGCTGACGAGTTTGTCAGATGATAGCCGCAACCGGAAAGGGTGGTGATTATCAGAGCCGACAGCACCGCAGTATGCCACATTCTAGCAAGCACCACTAACCAGCCACAATATTGACCAGTTTGCCCGGCACACAAATCACTTTACGAACGGTAAGGCCGTGAATGAAGGGCGCGACCCTTTCATCATCCAGAGCCAAAGATTTTAGCACATCCTCATCGGTACCTGCAGCGACAGTAAGCTTGGAGCGTAGCTTGCCGTTTACCTGCACGACTACAAGCAGCTCCTCATCAATCACGGCATCAGGATTATACGAGGGCCAGTCCGCTTGCGACAAAAGCTGCGAGTTACCCATTCTCTCCCATAGCTCTTCAGTTATATGAGGAACCAGTGGAGACATGAGAAGAATTACGCTCTGCAGCGCTTCCTTCATAACCGCAGGGAATTGCGACGTTCTCAGCTCCGCAGGCTGAAGAATATTTAGCAACTCCATTACGGCGGCAATCGCGGTATTGAAGTGGAAACTCTCATCCAGATCCTCGGTTACTTTCCGAATTGTTTTATGCACCGCTCTCCTCAGATTTCGTTCATCTGCAGATAACGATGCCGGATCTGGTTTTCCTGCGCCCTTTATCAAATCAAGCCGATCATGAACCAGTTTCCAGATACGGGAGAGAAACCTAAATGAGCCTTCAACACCCTGATCATTCCAATCCAGATCCTTCTCCGGCGGCGCAGCAAAAAGAGAAAAAAGTCTGGCGGTATCTGCGCCGTATTTTGAGAGCAATGCGTCAGGGTCGACCACATTCCCCTTTGATTTGCTCATCTTGGCGCCATCTTTAATGACCATACCCTGCGTCAGCAGATTGATGAACGGTTCGCTCGCCGAAACATGCCCAAGATCACGCATCACCTTTGTGAAGAAGCGCGCATACAGGAGATGCAATACGGCATGCTCGATGCCGCCTATGTATTGGTCAACCGACATCCAGTAATCAACAGATGCACGATCAAGAATGCCGTCCTTGTAATCAGGGCAGCAGTAGCGCAGGAAATACCAGGATGACTGGACAAACGTGTCCATCGTGTCGGTTTCACGGCGGGCATCCTTTCCGCATAGAGGGCATGAACATTTTACAAAAGATTCCATCCGGGCCAGAGGACTCCCCCCTTCACCGGTGAAAGCAACATCTTTGGGGAGTACAACAGGCAGATCTTTTTCCGGGACCGGTACCACGCCGCAACTGTCGCAATAGATTACCGGAATCGGATTGCCCCAGTAACGCTGACGCGATATGCCCCAATCCCTGAGACGGAAATTAACCGTTTTTGCTCCCTTCCCCCGCTCCTGCAAAAAGTCTGCAATCGCCTCTTTTGCATCTCCGCTCCGCATACCGTCAAACTGACCGGAGTTAACCATTATGCCCGCTTCGGTGAATGCTTCAGTCATGGTTGCGGAGTTAAGCGTTTCACCTTCAGGCCAAATGACAACCTGCAACGGCAGATCATATTTTCTGGCAAACTCAAAATCGCGCTGATCATGCGTCGGCACAGCCATAACAGCCCCGGTTCCGTAATCCATCAGAACAAAGTTCGCAAGATAGACCGGCATACGGGCTCCGGTCAGCGGGTTAGTGCAGTAGGCACCGGTAAAAATCCCCTCTTTTTCCAGGTCATCGGCGGTTCTCTTGATACGTTCCGTTTTTCTGATTTTGTCTATAAAAGCAGTGACCCTCTCCCTGTTTTCCGGAGTGGTCAGCTCAAGCGCTCTCGGGTGTTCAGGAGCCAGTGACATAAAGGTGGCGCCAAAAACAGTATCCTGACGTGTCGTGTAAACACGGATCGGTTCCGTATTTTTTTCAACCGCAAAGTCAATCTCGCAACCGAAACTTTTTCCGATCCAGTTGCGCTGCATGACAAGCACTCGTTCCGGCCAACCCGGAAGCTTATAGGTGTTTTCAAGAAGCTCCTCGGCATAATCGGTTATCCGAAAAAACCACTGATCCAGCTCTTTTAAGTCGACGTCACTGTCACACCGCCAGCAACCGCCATCTTCAACCTGCTCATTGGCAAGAACGGTCTCACACTTGGGGCACCAGTTAACGAACGAAGTTTTCTTGTATGCTAGACCTTTGGCAAACATTTCCAGAAACAGTTTCTGTTCCCACCGGTAATAATCAAGGTCACAAGTTGCCAGTTCGCGATCCCAATCGTAGGAGAAACCCATTTTCTTTATCTGGTTCCGCATATATGCGATGTTTTCGTATGTCCATGTCGCCGGGTGACTCTTGTTTTGAATAGCGGCATTTTCGGCAGGCATGCCAAACGCATCCCACCCCATCGGGTGCATGACATTATAACCCCGCATTCTTTTAAATCTTCCGACAACGTCGCCTATCGAGTAATTACGGACGTGCCCCATGTGGATGCGCCCTGAAGGATAGGGAAACATTTCCAGAAGATAATACTTCTGCTTATTATTCTCTGCCGACACTTTAAATGTTTTTTCGTTTTCCCAGATGGCCTGCCATTTCTGCTCGATATCTTTTGGTGAATACTTCAATTCCACGGTAATGTCCTTTCGTTATTTGAATATGACTTGGTAGCGGAATCAGGAGACTCCGCCTTGAATAATCATTTCTGATGCAATCTGATTAAGCGGGATGCAGCGGTCAACGACTCCGGTAGCAACCGCTTCACGCGGCATACCATACACAATGGCAGATTCCTCAGACTCGGCAATGACAAACCCGCCATGCTCCTTAATGATCCTGACCCCCTTGCTGCCGTCGTTACCCATCCCTGTCAGGATAACTGCCGCAACTCGTCTACGGTATATTGCCGCGCACGATTGTAACATAAGATCAACCGACGGGACATATCTATCCGATTCAGTGGGCAGTACCATACGGACAGCCACCTGCTCCCCGCATATCTCAAAGAGCATGTTTTTCCCTCCGGGGGCAATAAGAGCCCGGCCAGGCAGAACCAGGTCGCCATCTTCAGCCTCTTTAATGTCAAAATGTGAATTCCGATTCAGCCGCTCGGCAAACGCTTTGGTAAAGCCGTGCGGCATATGCTGGGAAACTGCTATCGCAAAGGGGTATTTTTGGTCAAATGCTGAAAAAATCTGCTGCAAAGCCGACGGTCCACCGGTTGAAGAACCTATTGCAACAAGGTCAACAGCATTCTGGACGCCATTTACGGACTTTTCTGCAGGTGGCATCGGCTTGGCAACTCTGCCCACAACTGATGGTTTTTTGTACTCTGATCTGCCTTGATCTACTGGAGTAAGCGAAAGAACCTGCAGTACTTTTTTTTGCAGATCTTCTTCAATACTTAAGAGCTCCATCGAAGCAAAACTAGAAGGTTTAGCAACAAAATCGAGTGCCCCGAGTTCAAGTGCCTTAAAAACCTTATCAGCTCCGCTCAAAGCACTGATAACTATCACCGGCATTGAAAAGCGGGTCGTCAGGATTCGCAAAAGCGTGAATCCGTCCATTTTGGGCATTTCAAGGTCAAGAGTAACCAGATCCGGCTTTAAAGCTATAATTTTTTGAATTCCCTCCTCTCCGTTTGTGGCATAACCGACCACTTCAACGGAGTCGAGCCCCTCCAGCATACGACTGATAGTGCGACGGCTGAAAGCCGAGTCATCAACAACGACAATTCTAATTCTTCTCACAGAGAACCTCATGCGAAAAATTATCTGATTTTTGATAAACCATGTCGTTATTAAACCGCCTTAGAGTAAATGAGGTCGTTATGTTTACGAGAGATTCAGAGTGCCCCAGAAGGAGAAAGCCTCCGTCATATAATGCTGAATAAAAAGATTCTATGACTCTATTTCTGGCTGCGACATTGAAATATATAATAACATTGCGGCAAAAAATTATATCGAACTTGCCGGAGATGGAAAGAGGAGGAGTATCAAAAAGATTGAGGTAGCTAAAGGTTACTAAATCACAAATGTTGCCGTTTACCTTATAGCAGTCATCTTGCTGAACAAAAAAACGCTTCAGATCATTCTCTTTTGTGTCACGAAAAGAGGGTTTACTGTAAACAGCCCGCCTGGCATGCTGGAGAACTTTCTGACTGATATCTGTCCCGATTATTTCAATCTTCCATCCAGCAAGTTCCGGAATGTCACTCAGCAGCATGGCGATGGTGTACGGCTCCTCCCCGGTTGAACAGCCGGCGCTCCAAATCCGCAGCGAACGATTGCCTTTGGCAGATTTACTTTTTATCAATTCTGGAATTATCTCATCAGAAAAGGTTTTAAGCTGGAAGGACTCACGGAAAAAATAGGTTTCATTTGTAGTGACAAGAGTCATGATATTCATGAGTTCTTGCAGTTTGTTACGATTATATTTCAAATAATGATAATAATCGTAAAATGATGCCAAATTTAAATCCAGCAGGCGGTGTGAAAGACGGCTTTCGATAATGTATTTTGATTCCTTGTCGAAATAAATCCCGGAATGCGTATAAATACAATCCCTTAGAAGTGTAAATTCATCGTCAGACATGGAGTGAGTTTGTTTAAAAGAGAATGTCATGGGCAACTGTTATTTGCCTGTGACTTTGTCAGAAGCTCCAAAGCCCGGAGAGCAGCAAAACGGAAAAAAACATCGTCACGCAAAAAGAGCGCTTTTTTCAGATTTTCCACAACATCGGCATCACCTATAGTACCCAAATGCTCTGCAGCAGCAGAGGCAACATTAACCTCGGGGTCATTCAGCGAACAGATCAGTGATGGCACAAAGATCGGGTCAGCGATTGCCCCCATGATATCTATGATGAACTTGCGGAAAGCGGCATCAGAGTCATCTATCATTTTCATCAAGACCGGTGCTGAGCGATCTCCTAGCCTGATGGCGGCTGCGGCGGCTGAATTTCTTAAACCGGCATTGTCTTCATTGCGTATAAGTTCCAGCAGAAGCCCTATGGAATCGAGGCTGGGGGTTGAGTGAACATAACGTTCAACCGCCTCTTTGCGTACCAGCCAGTTTTCGTCACCCATAGCAGCAAATAAGATCGCCTGTTTTTCAGAAACTGCACAGTCCCGCAATGCGTGGTGCAGCGTGGTATCAGCGTATACGGCATCATTGAAATGCAAATGAGCGCTCCTGGTTCTGGTTGTGAAGCAGTGAATCAATATCCAAAATCATAAATACGCTATTTCGATACATACATACTCCTAACAGGAACTCCATCCCCACACCGCTCACGTTCTGCAGAGGCGGTTTAATGTCACTGATCTGCACTGTAATTACCTCCATAACATCATCAACAGCTAGAGCCAGAGGCTGTCTGACCAATGACACGACGAGCAGTTTACCGGCAGGAGCGTCATCTAAGACAGACATTCCGAAACGTTTGCGCATATTCATGACAGGTATAACTGTACCGCGAAGATTAATGACTCCATCCAGCAGATCCGAAGCACACGGCAAAGGTGAGAGCGTCTGCGGCACAAGAATCTCACGAATTCTCATGATATCGACAGCAAACTGAGTATCTCCAATGCGTAAACATGCAAGTTCTATATGAGTTGGAGCCTCTTCCATAAGGTGATCCTCTATCACTTCAGATCGATGTCAGCACAATTTTCCACATTCAAAATTATTATCAGTCGTTCCTCAGAACGCCCGATTCCACTGATAAAGTCACGGTTAATACCATCCATAACGGCAGGTGCATCTTCAAAAGCGCCTGTCTTTACCCGTACAACCTGAAACACTTCATCAACCAGAAGTCCGCTCAACGAGTTTTTGCTTTTAACTACAATAACACGTTCTTTACCACTCTGCCCGCTTCTCGCAAGACCAAGGCGAATACGCATATCGATTATCGGAACGATGAGACCTCGCAGAGAAAGTATCCCGGAAACAAAGAGCGGAGCACGGGGAACTTCGGTTACCTCTCTCTGTTTGATAATCTCTTTGATGTCCATGATATCTATACCATAGATTTCGTCAGAAACCCGAAAACAGAGAAATTCACGACTGTTAAGACCGGTATCAGAGATGCTTTCATCGTCATTGGCTGATTCGGCTCCGCACCCTGCTGCGCTTCTGCCGGCAAGAATTGCTTCCAGCGGTGAGCGCGGTTCGGCAAAACCCTGCAGCATCGCACTTTCAAAGAGAGGTACAACCGCCATTGAGGTAAGGGCGGTAACCGGCGCATCATCCTCAACCGGTTGCAAAGATTTTTTCCTAATTTTTGCAAGATCCATCTCTGTACCGCCTACAGCATCAATTCGTCTTTAATTTCGTTGATTATTCGTGAATCTATTAAAGCAGCGTCAGACCCGTATGCGACCAGTAATGCGTTGGTCGCCATTGAATTGATTTTGCGTGGTACTCCGCCACTTAGCTCATAAATTCTCTGAACAGCATCTGGAGTAAACAGGCCAGGCGCCCCTCCCGCCGTTTCGAGCCTGAAATCAAGATATTCCATAATTTCATCTGGCGACAGCGGTTTTAAGTGGTAATTCAGCGAGACACGCTGCCGTAGCGGCTCAAACCGAGCGGAGGCCATTATATGACGCAGTTCCGGCTGCCCCATTATAACAACGGCAAGCAGATTACGGTCATCCAGTTGAAAGTTCGTAAGCAGCCGTATTTCATCAAAAACTTCAGAGTCAGTTATCATCTGTGCTTCATCAACAACAAGTACCGGGCAAATATCAAGTTTATGCAAAGAGTAAATTGCGGTGTGAATCTGATCAATAAGAGTATCCTTAGCGTCTGCCGGCTGCTCCACTTCAAGTATCCGGGCAATCGTCCGCAGAAATTCAACTGTATTC
>Ga0194060_10002456_pt1 | contig 13177 bp, 12 predicted proteins | sample SepL225m_MetaG_FD_163427 | JGI IMG/M metagenome (GOLD analysis project Ga0194060, IMG submission 163427) | Anoxic zone freshwater microbial communities from boreal shield lake in IISD Experimental Lakes Area, Ontario, Canada - Sep2016-L222-5m | ecosystem: Environmental > Aquatic > Freshwater >... | reverse complement strand
CCTGACACCTGACACCTGACACCTGACACCTGACACCTTCTGTTAATTGCGCCGCGCCTGCATCAGCCCGGTAAACTCGTGGAACAGATAGGTTGCGTCGTGCGGGCCGGGGCCGGCCTCGGGGTGATACTGCACGCTGAAACAGCCCAGATCCGCGTGGCGCAGCCCCTCCACCGTTTCGTCGTTCAGGTTAATGTGCGTGACCGCAACCCCAACCGGCAGGCTGTCGGGATCCACCGCAAAGCCATGATTCTGTGAGGTGATCTCCACACGACCAGTGGGAATGTGGCGCACGGGATGGTTCGCGCCGTGGTGGCCAAAGGGCAGTTTGTAGGTACGCCCGCCCAGGGCTAGGCCCATAAGCTGGTGGCCCAGGCAGATACCGAATACCGGCACCCGACCAAGCAGGCCGCGCAGCGTCTCGGCGGCGTAGACCGTGGCCGCCGGGTCGCCCGGCCCGTTTGAGTAGAAGACACCATCGGGCCGTAGGGCCAGCGTCTCGGCGGCGGTCGTCGTCCCTGGAACCACCGTCACCGTGCAGCCGTGATCAACCAGGCGGCGCAGGATCGTGCGTTTGAGGCCAAAATCGTAGGCCACCACATGAAACTGCGCACGCAGATGATCGACCTGCTCAAACCGTGGCTGCCAGGGCGCACTACCCTCGGCCCAGCCGTAGGGTTGCTCGCAGGAGACACTACGGGTAAGGTCGCGCCCCTCCATTGGCGGGGCCGAGCGGGCCTTGGCCTGAAGATCCGCAATTGGCTCGCCCGTTGTCGAGATCACCCCGCGCAGCGCACCCGCCGTGCGGATATGCCGGGTCAGCGCTCGCGTATCCACTTCGCTGATGGCGACAATGTTATGCCCGCGCAGAAGCTGGGACAGGCTTCCCCGTGAGCGCCACGAGCTATAGTCCTCGCTGTATGATCGCACAATGAACCCGGCCACCTGTGGCCGGATCGACTCGGGGTCGAAATCATTCACCCCGGTGTTGCCAATATGTGGCGCAGTCATCGTCACCATCTGGCCACAGTACGAAGGGTCAGTCAGAATTTCTTGGTAGCCGGTCATGCCGGTGTGGAAGACCACCTCGCCGATCCGTTCGCCAGCGGCCCCAAACGAGCGCCCCGGAAAAACCCGGCCATCCTCAAGCACAAGCACTGCGTCCATAGGATTCCTATCGTGATTGCAGATTGCAGATTGCTCGTCGGCGCTGACTCCTGCAAGGTGGCCCATTGTAGCATGGAACTATCCGCGTATAATTGCAGAACCATGCACATCCTCCAGGTCTACAAAGATTATTTCCCCGTCCTCGGCGGGATCGAGAACCACCTGCGCCTGCTCTGCGAAGGGCTTGTCTCCCGTGGCCACTCGGTCACTCTCCTTACCAACGGGCGTTCCCGACACAGTGAACTGCGCGTTCTCAACGGCGTGCGGGTGATCGCCGCCGGACGCCTGGCCACCGTGGCCTCGGCCCCGATCAGCCCGGCTCTGCTTGCCCATGCGGCCCGCCAGCGCGCCGACCTTGTTCACCTGCATATGCCCGACCCAACCGGCGACGTGGCCCTGGCTCTGGCTGGTTCGCGTGCGCCGCTAGTGGTCAGCTACCACAGCGATATTGTGCGCCAGCGTCGCCTGCTCACGTTCTATGCGCCGCTATTGCGGCGTACCCTGCGCCGGGCAACCCGAATCATCGCCGCCAGCCCGGCCTACGTGCGCAGTTCGTCCTTCCTTGCGCCACTGACCAACAAATGTACCGTGGTGCCTTACGGGATCGATTCGGCCCGCTTCGCCCGACCCGACCCGGCCAAGGTTGCCGCTATCCGCGCACACTATCCCGGCCCACTGGCGCTGTTTGTTGGCCGATTGCGCTACTACAAGGGTGTTGACCAGTTCGTGCGGGCGATGGCCCACGCCCCCGGACGCGCCCTGATCATCGGCGCAGACGCTACCGTGCGCCGGGCCGACCTGGAGCAATTGGCTCAGGATCTCGGTGTCGCCGACCGCGTCCACTTCCTGTCGGTCGAGAATGACGCCGAGCTACCGGCCTACTACCACGCCGCCAACCTGCTTGTGCTACCTTCGGTCGAGCGTAGCGAGGCGTTCGGCATCGTGCAGATCGAGGCTCAGGCCGCCGGGTTGCCGGTGATCGCCACCGAGCTAGGCACCGGCACCAGCTACGTCACGCTCCACGGGCAGACCGGGATCATCGTGCCGCCCGCCAATCCGCTGGCCCTGGCGCGGGCGATTCAGGCGATCATGGGAAGCAAAACTCTGGCACGTGCTTTTGGTGCGGCTGGTCGCCGTCGTGCCGAAACCGAGTTTAGCCTGAGCCGCATGCTTGATCGTGTTGAGGCGGTTTATGCTGAGGCTTTGGGGCGGTAGAGGTTTTCCTGCCACGCTCTGATCCACAGGCCAGCCAACAGCGGCGCGTAGAGCGTCAGGAGAATCATGATGTCGGGGGTAACGCGCACAATCGGTTGGAGAAGTATCAGCCAGCTTGCGGCGATCACCGCCGCTGCGATCCGGTAGTCGCGCAACAGGTACGCCACCGCCACTAGCAGGGCTGTCGCCTCATAGATCGCCCGTTGCGGCGTACACAGGCTCGCTGCGACGATCAAGGCGCACAGTAGTAGGTCGTCGGTGTGCCGTCGCCAGGCCAAGGCCGCTAGGCCGAGAGTTGCCAGCAGCAGCGGTAGGCCCAGGGCGGGTGCAGCAACCACCACTGCACTGTAGCCCCCGGTATACGGTCTGGTCTGCGCCCACCAGACCAGAGGCCAGCCGGGGCGCAACAGCAGCGAAATGCCGAGTAGTACGATCCACCCGGCGAGAGCGGCACCCAGCGCCTTCCAGCGCCGCGTGAGCAGCAGGGTTACTCCCAAGGGCAGTGCCAGGATTGGCACGAGCTGAGCCTTGGCGATCAGCGACACCCAGGCCAGGCCAGCAGATAGCGTACGCCCCCGCCGCTCAAGCAGCATTCCGCCCGCCATCCCCAGCAGCAGCAGCGGTGCCCACTGAACAAGCGTCAGGTTGAAGATCAGGGGCAGGTAGGCCAGGGGTAACTGCCACGCCCACCAGTCCGTTTGCGGGGCCATGACCTCCATCATCAGTCGGCAGGACGCAACGGCGCAGAGAACGACCAGGATACTTAGCAGGGCTGGTGGTGCCCATACCAGCGGGATGAGCAGAGTGCTTGCCGTGAGCGGGTAGGGAATGGAACTGGCATTACGTGGCGGCGTCGCCAACGGATCGCCCCCCGCTAACAACATCCGTGCGTGATCCTGCGGCTGTGCGAAGTCGCCACCAGTCCAGGATCGAGGCGCACGCAGAAATACGACCACGACAAATATTAGGGCGATGATCAGGGTGAGCCATGCCCGGCGGGCATAGGGCGAGGCGAGGTGCATACGAATCCTTTCATCTCGGGCAAAGAACTTCTCTTATACAATAGCTCACAAGAGTTTCTCCTACCGATGTGCAAGGATCTCCCTATGACCGACATGATCACCCGCCTGCGTACCAATCTGCGCGCCGCCGGTATTCCCGCCACCGAGAGCGACTTTGCCGGTATTATCGAGAAAGGGTTCCTCAGCCGCGTCGCCGATGTGGAGCGGATGATCGCTAGCCTACCGAGCGATAATCTGCCCGATTACCTTGATGCGGGGTCGCTGCCCATCCCCGTAGAGACGCCCCGGTGGGGCGTCTCCTCACAGACGAAGACGCCCCACCGGGGCGTCTCTTCACAGACGAAGACGCCCCACCGGGGCGTCTCTACCCAGACGCAGACGCCCCACCGGGGCGTCTCTACCATCGCCGACATTGCGGATCAGATCCGCGCCGGCGCTGTCTCGCCTGTTGAATTGGTCAAACATGCCCTGGCCCGTATCGCCGAGCGTAGCCCGCAGCTCAATGCCTTCCAGCTCGTGCTGATCGAACAGGCCCGTGCCGATGCCCGCGCCGCTGAGGTTGCTATCGCCGCCGGTGCGTATCTCGGCCCGCTCCACGGTGTGCCGGTGGCGGTGAAGGATCTGCTCGACCTGGCCGGTACGCCTACCACCGCCGGGTCAAAGATCCTGGCCGCCAACATCGCGTCCCAGGACGCCACGGGTGTGGCCCGGTTACGTCAGGCGGGCGCGGTGATCGTCGGTAAGACGCGCATGTCCGAGTTCGCCTACTCGCCCGGATCGAACAACGCGCACTACGGGCCGACATCCAACCCGCACAACACGGAGTACGATAGCGGCGGCTCCAGCAGCGGCTCGGCAGTTGCCGTCGCCGACGGCATGGTTTTCGCCGCCCTTGGCTCCGATACCGGCGGCTCCATCCGTATTCCCGCCGCTCAGTGTGGCATCGTTGGACTAAAACCCACCCACGGGCGGGTCAGTCTGGCCGGTGCCGTCACTCTTTCCTGGTCGCTCGATCACCTCGGCCCGCTGACCCGCAGCGTGGCCGACGCCGCGATCATGCTGGAGGTTATCGCTGGCCCCGACCCCCGCGACGGGCGCACCCTGCGTTCGGCCCCGGTCTTCCGCGCCGACGGACTCGATGGCTCGGCGCGTGGGCTGCGTGTAGGATTGCTCGGCGACGACGGCACGGGCAAGCCCCTGGCCGATGCCGAGACTCTGGCGGCGATGAGGCGCGGGGCCGAATCTCTGCGCGATGCCGGGGCCGATCTGGTTGAGCTGGACATCCCTGAAATCGCGATGCTCCAGGTGATCAACCCGGTAATTCTGGCGATAGAGGCAGCAGCCTTCCACACACCAAACCTGCGCACCCGCCTTGATGATTACGGCGAATTTATGCGCCAGCGCATCCTAGCCGCCTTCGTCTACGGCCCAGCTACCTTCGTCGCGGTTCAGCAGGCCCGCACGGCCCTGCGCCGACGTATGGCGGCGATCTTCGAGCAGATTGACATCCTGGCTCTGCCCAGCGTCCCGTACCTCGCGCCGCCCCTCGGCGTACCCACGCCCACCACCTTCACCGGCCCCTTCAACTGCCTGGGCTGGCCCGCAATCAGCATCCCCGCCGGCAAGAGTGCCGACGGCCTGCCGCTTGCGCTCCAGCTCGTCGCTCGTCCCTGGGAGGAGCCAGCCCTCCTGCGGGCTGCGTTTGCCGCCGAGGGTGCGCTGTGCTAATCAGTTTTTGCTTGATGGTGCCAGCTTCGCTGGCACCATCAAGCAAAAAAACTCACCCCGCCGGCGAGGCCACGGCCATCTCGATCAGGAACAGGATCAAAAAGCCCAGGAAGAATCCCGCCGTCATCAGCGGGGTGTCCGGCAACCGATGAGCCTCCACCAGCAACTCCTCTGTCACCAGGTAGAGCAGCGCCGCCGCTCCGAAGGCCAGCACTCCCTCAAGCCAGGGGCCATGCAGTCCGGCCAGCAGGGTGGCCCCAATCAGCGCGCCAAGCATGATCATCAGGGCTAGTCCCACATTCACCGCCAGCATCCGCCCGCGTGGTGCCCCGACTTTGAGCAGCACGGCAGCAGTTGACAGGCCCAGGAACATCACCTCCAGCGTCAGCGCCACTGTTAGCAGAACGCCCGTTGTCGGGCTGGCGGCGAACCCGATTCCCACCAGTAGTCCGTCAATCAGGAAGTCAATAGCGACCGTGATCAGCAGCGCCAGGGGCAGTTCGCCTGTCGCCTTGCCCTCGCCCTCGCCCTCGCCGTGTCCGCCCATGCGCTCAGCAAACCACTTCACACTGAGCATCGCCACCACGCCGAAGGTGAAGCCGATTAGCACCGGCAGCGGCGTGCGCTCGCGCATAATCTCGGGCAGCACCTCGCCTGCCACCGCCGCGAACACCACCCCAGCCGCAAAGTGCTGAATATAGCCCTGAATCCCCGGCCCCGGCGCACGAAACGCTGCAATAATCCCGCCAAAAATGACCGCTATCGCCGGGATCAGCGCGTAGCCAAGCACAGATAACACAGTTCCCACGAGGTACCTCCACTATTTTTTGGCAAAAAAAACAGAAGGCTGGTGGTTCCTCCACCAGCCTTCTGTTTATCCTATTTCTCTCGTCGTGCCGCCGCTTCTAGCAGGCGTTGGATACGTGGCACCATGCCTGCCGGGTTCTGGTGCAGACCCTCCAGCAGCAGCGCGTTATCGTAAAGCTGCTCGGCGGCGGCGGCCACAATCGGGTCAGCCGCATCGGCGGCGGCGCGGTGGGCCAGGGCCGCGATCAGCGGGTGGGCCGTGTTCAGCTCCATGACGCGGGGCTGCGGCTCATTCTCGCGTCCGAGCATCTGCTGAATCCGCTGCATCTCGCGGCCCGGCCCGTCGTCATCACTCACCAGCCGGACGGGGCTATCGCGTAGCACCTTCGAGGCTCGGATCTCCTTCACCTGATCGCCCAGCGCCGCTGCGAAGCTCTCGGACAAACTGCTAAACTCCGCGTCGCTCAGTATGGATGCCGGGGCGTCTACCTCACCGGGCAGTTCGATGTCGGCCTCATCCACATTACGCAGCTTCAGACCCTCAAACTCACGCAGCCCCGAGAGCATAAAGCCGTCCATCAAGTCGCTGAACAGCAGCACCTCGATCTTGCGTGCGCCGAAGGGATCCAGGTGCGGGCTATTCCCTGCCGCCTCCAGGCTCCCCGCCATCACGTAGTAGATCTCCTTCTGACCCTCAACAATCCGCCCCTTGTAGTCGGCCAGGGTGATCAGCGCCTCGCCACTGGTTGTGCTGTTGAATCGCAGCAGCTTGGTCAGTTCCTCGCGATGCTCGAAGTCAGATGCCACACCTTCTTTAATGAAGACACCGAACTCCTTCCAGAAAGCCGCAAACTTCTCCGGCTCCTTCTCGGCCAGATCGTTTAGCTCGCGGTGCAGCCGACCCGTCAGCGTCTTGCGGATGCGCTGCTGAATGGGCGACTGAATATTCGCGCCCACATTGCTTTGCACACCCTCGCGTGAGACGTTCAGCGGCAGATCCTCGCTATCAACTACGCCCTCAATAAAGCGGAAGTAGTTCGGCAGCAGATCCTTGGCTTCATCCTGAATGAGTACCTTGCGCGAGTAGAGCTTAATCTTGCCCTCGATGCGCCGCTCAATGATCCCGCGCTCGCGTTTGGCTGGCACAAACAGAATACTGTGCAGATCAATCGGCGCGTCGGTGGAGATGTGCAGCCTCAGCAGCGGTTCCTCATAATCCATCGTCATCTGCTGGTAGAGACTCTTATACTGCGCCGCCTCCACCTCACGCGGTGCCCGTCGCCAGAGCGCCTTCTGCTGGTTCACCTGGCGCTCGTCTGAGTAGATCGGAAAAGAGACAAAGTCCGAGTGGCGCTTGATGATCTGCTCCAGCTTCCAGTCGTTGGCAAACTCGGCGGCGTCCTCCTTCAAATGCAGCGTGATGCTAGTGCCGCGTCCCTCGCGCTCGGCCACCCCCACCGTAAAGCTGTCACCGCCCGTCGCCTCCCAGATCGCCGCCTGGGCGTCAGGATGGAACGAGCGCGAGACCACCGAGACCTTATCGGCGACCATGAACACCGAGTAGAAACCAACGCCAAACTGGCCGATGATCTCGCCCGAATTGGCGTTCTGCGCCTTGGCCTGCTGCACAAACGCCCGTGCGCTCGACTGAGCGATTGTCCCCAGGTGCGCAATCATCTCCTCGCGGGTCATGCCCGCGCCCGTGTCGCGCACCGTAATCGTGCGCGCCTCCTTATCAACCTCCACCCAGATCGCCAACTCAGCATCGGCATCGCGCACATTCTGATTGGTCAGCATCTCGAACTGTAGCCGATGCAGAGCATCCGACGCATTCGAGATCAGCTCACGCAGAAATATCTCACGGTCGGTGTAGAGCGAGTGGGCCAGAATATGCAACACCTGCTGAACCTCGGCGCGGAAGGACATCGCCTCCGGCTGGTTCACTGTCTCCTGATCGGTCGTCATTGAGCGCAACTCCCTTTCTTCACGAGTACCTGTTAAGCACATGCCGCGCCGCAGAGGCGTGAGCATAGCTCTTTTCATTGTACGACACATGACGCATGTGAGAGCAGCGTTAGAATGGTGCAAAACATGCGTTAGCAAGCGACATTGACAGATCTGGCGGGCCTATGTTATCCTGATCCCGCTGGGGTGGGAACACCCCACGTAGTCGGGTCTGAACCGTAGGAGCAATTGATGAGACGTATAGCGCACAACATATTCGTCGGTGTTGCCGGCGCGAACCGCACGGTTCGTCATGCGCTTATCGTCGGCGCTCGCGGTGATGGGCCTGGTCTATCTACGCATCTACTCAGGAGCTAACGCGCTCCGTTCAGTGAGTATGAGGCTGTGGGTGGCCAGATAGGCACCCACGGCCTCAATTATTTTGAGGCTGTGGTGCCGGAGAAGGCATCCACAGCCTTTTTGAATCCCCTCGGTGCGGCGTCGGACGAATTATTCGGAAGGAACAAACACGATGATACTCATCGAACAATCGGTCGAGGCCACACATCTGCCGCCATCATCAGACACGCAGCATACCTCCGAGGGGAATACAACTGTGATCATTCTAGAGCGAGATGGCTCAATGAGCCATAATACACCCGACATTCCCGCTGGCCATCCCCGCAAAGCGCATGTCACCCTTGTGGCAAACGCGAGCGTCGGGCAGCCCGAGTCATCGGTGATCGAGAGAATCCTCACCTTCACCTTTGACGTTCTGGGCATCAATAATCTGGAGGTTCAGCTCAATGAGAACCCAAAGCGCTGATCGCCCACGGGCGAAGGAGAAGCAGCCAAAAGCCGCACCTGATACGGTGCGCGGCATCGTGCTGCGCGCCCAGAGCGGTTTCTACTGGGTGCAAACGGACGCAGGTATGGTCGAGTGTAAGCTGCGCGGTCGGCTCAAGCGCGAACGCCTGAACACCGACATTGCCGTGATTGGCGACGATGTGGCGATTACGATCGTTGATGCCGGCAAGGGCGCAATTGAAGAGGTGCTGCCACGCCGCTCGCGGCTGGCCCGTAAGGCCGCCGGATCGCGTGGTATGGGCATCGAAGACGTGATTGTCGCCAATCTCAACCAGGTGCTGCTGATCTTCGCCTGCGCCCAACCCGACTTCACCCCGCGTATGCTCGACCGCTACCTGGTGATCTGCGAGCATAGCGAACTCGACCCGATCATCGTGGCCACCAAGACTGATCTGGTCAGCGCCGAAGAGGCGCAGGCCATGCTCGCGCCCTACGTGCGGGTTGGTTACCGCGTGATCTACGCCAGCACCCACAGCGGCCAGGGCATTGACGAGGTACGCCAGAGCCTCGCCGGACGGATCAGCGTCGTCACGGGCAAGTCGGGCGTGGGCAAGAGCAGCCTGCTCAACGCGGTGATGCCCGAACTGAACCTGGCCACCAACGCCGTAAGCGTCCTGCTTGGCAAGGGCCGCCATACCACCACCGTCGCCGAGTTGCTGCCCCTCCCTCTGGAGGGCGGTGGCTACGTCGCCGACACCCCCGGCATCCGCGAGATCGGCTTGTGGAACCTGCCGCCCGAGGATCTCGACGGGTGCTTCCGCGAGCTGCGGCCCTTCCTGGGCGATTGCTACTACACCGGTTGTACTCACATCCACGAGCCCGCCTGCGCGGTGCGCGCCGCTCTCGCCGCAGGCCAGATTGACCCCGTCCGCTACAATAGCTACGTCCGGTTGCGCACCGGCGAGGGATCATAATACAGAGGGGTGGCTGCCGTGGCAGCCACCCCTCTGATCTACACCTCAACCACCGGCCCCTCGCGGGCGGCATCCAGGATCAACGGACTCTCATCGTCGCTGAGCTGGCGGCGGTAGTTCGATACCAGCAGATCAAGCTGGTCGTCGGTGCGGGATTGGGCGTGGTGGAAGATGATCAACCGCTCGACCGCAGCTTCCTGGGCTAGTTCGATGGCATCCTCAACCCGGCTGTGGCCGTAGTCTTGCACCTGCTCGGTGCGCGTATAGGGCGCGCTATGCACCAGAACGCTCGCGCCGGCGGCGAACTGGAGCGCCTGATTCCAGATCTGGTCGTCAATGTAGCGCACATCGGTGATGTACACCAGCGAGCGACGCCCCTCCTCCACCCGGTAGGCCCAGATCGGCGAGCGGTTCCGCCGCGAGAGCGGCAGGGCGCTCACGCGCATGCCGCCAACGGTGAAGGGTGTTGTCGTGGTTGGCTGGAAGCTATGGGTGGCCCCGATATGAGCCAGACCGTAAACCGGCGAGTAGACTGGCGAGAGCATCCCGTTGTAGACCATCTCCAGCGAGCCACGGGTGCTGTCGGGGCCGTAGATGTGTAGGCGGTTGCCGGGGATATGCACCAGGCCGGGGAAGGGCAGCCCCAGAATATGATCCCAATACGTGTGGGTGATCAGCAGAGTCATCTCGCCGCGCCCACGCCCGAACTCGGTTGTCATCAGGGTATCGCCAAGCTGACAGAACCCGGTGCCGGTGTCAATCACCACCATCTCGCCGCCCGCACCGTAGATCGCCGTGCAGCAGGTATTGCCGCCATAGCGCAGGTACTCGGCTCCCGGCGTCGGCACGTAGCCACGCACCCCCCAGAACTGCAATTTCATGGCAGATCTCCCTTGCGCAGTTCCATGCCCTCGTAGGCAGCAGTGATGATCATGTCGGAGCGGCACAAGGTCCGCTGCTCTTCCAGCATCGCATCAATCTGCGTATCAGTGTGGTGCGGGTCGTGATGAAAAAGCAACAATTGACCCACCCCAGCCTCCTCGGCGATCTCGCGAGCCTGGCTGGCCGAGCTGTGTCCCCAGTGCGGGAAGCGGGCGTACTGCTCATCGGTGAACTGCGAGTCATAGATCAGCCAGTCGGCCCCACGGGCCAGATTGATAATCCGCGCCCGCATCGTGGCCAAAGCCAGCAGATCATCGTCCGTATTCGCCGTCGGCTTGCCCGTCCACTCAATCCGTTCGTCGCCAAAGAGTACCGTGTGGAAGGGTCCCGTGTCGGGAATAAACACCAGAGTGGCACCATCGCTCTCCAGCCGATACGCCAACGCCCGGTAAGGGTGATTCGCCCGCGCCGTACACACGCGCACCCGCGAGTCGAGCTGAAACTCCAAACCCTCGTGGATCTCGTGGAAGCTCAGATCGGCCCGCAAATCCTCTAGGCCAATCGGCATCAGCGGGTCGCTCAGGGCGTTGGCGATGGTTTTGCGCAAACTCGACTGGGTGCGCTGGAGGCCGTAGATCTCAAGGCGGTTCTGAGGGCTGAAGATCGGCGCGAAGAAGGGGAAACCGATAATATGATCCCAGTGGGTGTGGGTGATCAGCATGTTGATGGTGGTGGGCGGGTTTGGCTCACGTCCGAGCGCCTCTCCCAACTGGCGTAGGCCCGTACCAGCATCAAGGATAATACAACTATCGCCAACGCGAACCTCTACGCATGTGGTATTACCACCGTAGCGCAGCATCTCGGCCCGCGCAACAGGGTAGGAGCCTCGCGTCCCCCAAATTCGTACGATCATCGTTGCTACTGCTTATCAATGCGCGTTACCACGGCCTAGTGTACAGGATAAACGCGGCTTTGTGTGGCTTTCACGCAGGCGCTTTTTGATATGACACATGGTATCACATATCTACAGCTTGATTGCTCGTTGACACCCACCAACCGTCACATCTCTCTATTAAAACAAATGTACTTGCGTTTTCCCCCTATCTTTGATAAAATAGTGCGACGCTGAGGTGAAAATAGCCGATAGCCGATAGCCGATAGCCGGCGGCCATTTTCATCGGGTGGTGTGCGCGAATCGCAGGGTTGTCTGGTGCGCTAAGGGATGGGAGATTGTGTGACTGCTCAACCAAAACTCTATATCACGGAAGAAATGTATCTTCAACGTGAACGTACCCACCTTGAAAAATATGAATACTACAATGGTGATGTTTATGCAATGGCAGGTGCGAGCGAGCAACATAATATTATTGCGATGAATCTCGCCGCACTCCTTCACGCCCATCTCCGTGGTCGCTCGTGTCGCGCCTATCCGAGTGATATGCGGGTAAAAGTTCTCAAAACGGGTCTCCATACCTATCCCGATTTTACCATTACCTGTGGGCAATCGTTGTTTAGCGATCCCGAAAAGCGTGACACCCTTATCAATCCTGTGGTTATTATCGAAATTCTTTCTCCATCCACCGAGCGTTATGATCGTGGCTTGAAGTTTCAGCACTACCGTACCATAGACACCCTCCAAGAATATATTCTTATCGCTCAAGATAGGCACCATGTCGAACGTTTTACCCGTCAAGAGAATAATGAGTGGCTCTTATCAGAAACGATAGGCATTGAGAGTGTGGCACCCGTTGCCTCTATCCAGGCATTCTTGCGGCTTCACGATATATATGAGCAAGTCGTGCTTGCGCCTGACATAGTGATTATGCGTCCGCATGATCGTGATGATCAGATCTGATGCGTGAACTGTTGAGTGCGTCGTATGCCTATTACCTAGCCAACCAGGAGCGTTTCTGGACGGAGATGAGCCGTCACCTGATTTTGAGCGGCAGCGCCCTGGCAATCAGCCTAATTGTATGTATTCCGCTGGGAATCTGGGCCGCTCGCCATACGACCATCGCGCAGTATGTGATCACCGCCATTGGTGCGCTGCGGCTGATCCCCAGTTTGGCGATCCTCTTTCTGGTGCTGCCCTACCTCGGCACGGGCTTTGGCCCTGCCCTGATTGCCCTCACGGTACTGGCCCTGCCGCCGGTGCTGATCAATGTGTATACCGGTATTTTAGGCGTCGAGCGTGCAGTTGTTGAGGCCGCACAGGCAATGGGAATGACTACTCGCCAGCAGTTACTCCAGATCGAACTCCCCTTGGCCCTACCGGTGATCATCGCCGGTGTGCGTACTGCTACCGTTGAGGTGATTTCGAGCGCCACTCTGGCCGCGTTTATTGGCGGGGGCGGGCTGGGTATCTTCGTCACCCGTGGCTTTGCTCTCTTTGAGCCGCGCATTATGCTTGTTGGCGCTATCCCGGTTGCGGCACTGGCACTTATCAGTGAGGTGATTCTCGGCCTGGTTGAGCGGTGGGTGTCCCCGTATCGCCCTGGTCGTGTATCATAAGGTGAATGTCTTGGATCTTGAGGAGAACCTATGAAGTACCTGTTCACCCCACTCCGCGTCGGCCCGTTGCTGCTCACTCTCGCGCTGCTGCTCGCGGCCTGCGGCAAACCTGCTGCAACC
>Ga0194060_10002455_pt1 | contig 13185 bp, 12 predicted proteins | sample SepL225m_MetaG_FD_163427 | JGI IMG/M metagenome (GOLD analysis project Ga0194060, IMG submission 163427) | Anoxic zone freshwater microbial communities from boreal shield lake in IISD Experimental Lakes Area, Ontario, Canada - Sep2016-L222-5m | ecosystem: Environmental > Aquatic > Freshwater >... | reverse complement strand
GTCGGCGCTGTGAGCCAGCGCCAGCGCCCGCGCTAACGAATTTTCGGTAATCGGTTCGTGGCTGCAGGCTAGCTGCGCTGCTGCGTGGGCAATGTCCCAGCGCCCCCCATAGTTGAAGCACACATTCAAGGTGATTTTAGAATTGGAATCTGTCCGTGCTTCCGCATCACGCAAGCCCGCGCTGACTTTGTCAGACAGTGCCTCTCGCGACCCCACAAACCTAAGCCGAACACCATCTCGCTGCAACTGAGACACCTCGCGGCCCAGCGCCATGATCAGGATGTCCATCAGTCCCGAAACCTCATCGGCAGGGCGCCTCCAATTCTCCGAAGAAAATGCAAAAACGGTTAGCGTTGAAATACTACGTTGCGCGCACGCCCGCACCATCCGCTTGAGAGACTCAACACCTTGGCGATGCCCCGCAATTCTGGGTAAATGCCGATGCGTTGCCCACCTGCCATTTCCATCCATGACAATGGCCACATGGTCTGGACCCTCCATTGCCTTGGTCATAGCATGAACGTATAGAGACGGTGTCAAACCGCCATGATGTCGTGTTCTTTGGCAGCGACCAGACGGTCAACATCGGCAATATGCTTGTCGGTAACCTTTTGAATGTCAGCCTCAGACCGCTTCTGATCATCTTCCGATGCAAGCTTCTCCTTGACCAACTTCTTGACATGCTCATTCGCATCTCGGCGCAAATTCCGAATGGCAATCTTGGTTCCCTCGCCTTCGCCACGCACTACCTTGGTCAACTCTCTCCGACGCTCTTCCGTCATGATTGGCATCGGCACGCGAATCAAATCCCCCATGCTGGACGGATTCAACCCCAGATCGCTATCGCGAATAGCTTTTTCAATTTTTGCCCCCATCCCTTTTTCCCAAGGCTGGACGCTGATGGTCCTGGCATCGAGCAGCGACAAGTTTGCTACCTGACTGATCGGCACGGACGATCCGTAGTAGTCCACATGCACCGTATCCAGAAACGCCGGATTTGCGCGTCCGGTGCGGATTTTTGTCAGATTGTGCTTGAAGGACGCGATGGACTGATCCATCTTGCCCTGCAAAACACTCATGATTTCATTGATCGCCATACTTCACCTTCGGTTCACCTTGACTGCGGGTCCAATTCAAACGTGCACCAGCGTGCCCTCATCTTCGCCTAGAACCACACGTTTCAGCGCGCCATGCTTGAAGATCGAGAAGACCTTAATTGGCAGTTTCTGATCTCGGCACAGCGCAAATGCCGCGGCGTCCATGATCCCCAGATTCTGCGCCATGGCATCGTCAAACGTAATCTTGCTATAGCGTGTAGCTGACGGGTCCTTCTTAGGATCGGCCGTATATACGCCATCTACCTTGGTCGCCTTCAGCACAATTTCCGCACCAATCTCCGCACCCCTAAGGGCGGCAGCCGTATCCGTCGTAAAAAACGGGTTACCGGTTCCCGCAGCAAAAATCACTACTTTACCTTCTTCCAAATATTGCAGCGCCTTGGGTCGGACATAAGGCTCCACCACTTGCTCGATGGCAATGGCCGACATCACACGCGCCGTAAGACCCGCCTTGTTCATGGTGTCCCCCAGAGCAAGCGCATTCATCACCGTGGCCAGCATGCCCATGTAGTCGGCGGTCGCTCGGTCCATACCGACCGAACCGCCCGCCACTCCACGGAAGATGTTGCCCCCGCCGATCACTACAGCAACTTCCACACCCAGCCGCGTAACCTCCGCCACCTCGTCAACCATTCGAACAATCGTATTGCGATTGATGCCAAACTGATCATCCCCCATCAAAGCTTCCCCCGACAACTTCAGCAAAATTCGCTTGTAGGCAGGTCTTTCGTTTTCCATGGGTGACTTTCAGAGACGATAAAGTGTCAGACGCAGAACGCTCCGGTCGGCATCAACCTGCCTGTTTGGCGGCAGCTACTTGCGCCGCCACTTCTGCAGCAAAGTCATCGACCTTCTTCTCGATACCCTCACCCACCACGTACAGAGTAAATGCTTTTACTTGGGTCTCTGCAGCTTTCAACATTTGCTCAACACTCAGTTTGTCGTTCTTCACAAATTGCTGGTTGAAAAGCGACACCTCCTTGAGGTACTTCTGCACCCCACCCTCTATCCGCTTCGCCACGATTTCGGCTGATTGCACGGGTTTTCCCGCTGCCGTGGCAACCGACGCATCCTCTGCTGCCTTGGCGGCAGCGACGGAACGCTCACGCGCCACCAGTTCTGCAGGCACATCGGAACTGGTCAAGGCAACAGGCTTCATGGCCGCAACGTGCATCGCAACATCCTTTGCGGCAACATCGTTCCCCTCAAACTCCACAACCACACCAATACGAGTTCCGTGGAGATAAGAAGCAAGCTTTGCGCCTGAAGCAAAACGCTTGAAACGGCGAAACGTCATGTTTTCACCAATCTTCCCGATCAAGCCCTTGCGCACATCTTCCAGCGTCGGGCCAAAACCGTCTTGGGCATACTCCAATGCTCCCAAAGAAGCGACTTCTGCAGGCGCATGCTTAGCAACCAAAGATGCAGCCGCATTGGCCAAAGCCAAGAAACTGTCGTTTTTGGTCACAAAGTCCGTCTCACAATTGACTTCAATCATGGAGCCAATCGTGCCTTCGATGCAGACTGAAACCACGCCTTCGGCGGTAATCCGTGCCGCCGCCTTTCCAGCTTTGCTACCCAACTTGACTCGCAGAAGTTCCTCCGCCTTGACCATGTCGCCCTCGGCTTCAGTCAATGCCCTCTTGCATTCCATCATGGGTGCGTCGGTTTTTCCACGCAGTTCAGCAACCATGCTTGCGGTAATTGCAGCCATTTTTCTCTCCGTTAGATAACAATAGTTTAATCAGCGCTAAAAAAAAGGGGCACCCAAGCCCCTTTTTCGGACGGGACCGATTTCAGGCAGCCCCCTCGTTCACCTCTACAAACTCGTCCTTGCTCTCGTCAACCACAGCCCTCACCACATCGTCGACCGCATTTGCACGACCTTCCAGAATAGCGTCAGCAATTCCACGCGCATACAAAGTCACTGCCTTGGACGAATCGTCATTGCCAGGGATAACGTAGTCAATTCCCTCGGGTGAATGGTTTGAATCCACCACGCCAATCAACGGAATACCCAACTTGCGGGCTTCAGCAATCGCGATCTTGTGGTATCCCACGTCAATCACAAAAATTGCGTCCGGCAGGGTCGCCATATCCTGAATGCCCCCAATGTCTTTCTCCAGTTTCTCAAGCTCGCGTGCAAACATGAGTTGCTCTTTCTTGCTCATGCTGTCCAGACCCGCTTCCTGCTGGACCTTCATGTCCTTCAGACGCTTGATCGAAGTCTTGACAGTCTTGAAGTTAGTCAACATCCCGCCCAGCCAACGCTGGTCTACGAAGGGCACTCCAGCGCGTTGCGCCTCCGCCGCCACAGTTTCGCGGGCTTGGCGCTTGGTGCCAACCATCAAAATGGTGCCACGTTTGGCAGAAATCTGACGCACAAACTTGGCCGCGTCCTGAAACATCGGCAAAGATTTTTCCAGGTTGATAATATGAATCTTGTTGCGATGACCAAAGATGAATGGGGCCATCTTCGGATTCCAGAAGCGTGTTTGGTGACCAAAGTGAACACCTGCTTCCAACATTTCGCGCATAGTAACTGCCATACTTTACTCCAAAGGTTAGATCTAAAATCCAGTCCGCCGATCGACCCGCAAGAGATATAGAATTTCTTGAAAGACCAACACCTTGGTGGGACTGGTTTGCGATTGAATTGCAAAGAGCAACAGCCCCAGCAAAACCTGTCGATTGTACCATGTACCACAATACGCGCGGCTTGCGTACCAACTCTAGCGCGCAAGATTAAGGGCTTCCATGAAGATCGCAATGATTCAAGCAATGCCTTGTGGTACTTTGTAAGTGCTTCGAGACATTTCCCCTCGCTTCGACCAACATCTATGAGCCCAGAACTTTCTCAGAAACTGACTTCTGCCGTGGATGCCATGCCAGCGTTCCCGAAAAGCGTGCAGAGAATTCTCGAACTCACCCGAGACGTCAACAGTACGCCGCGCGATCTGGTCGAAGTCATTGACAAAGACCCGGTCGTCACCGTCAAGATATTGAAAGTCGTTAACTCTGCATACTACAGTTTGCCAAGGCAAATCACTTCCGTGGGCCACGCGGTCGTATATTTGGGTTTCAATACCATCAAAAACTTGGCACTCAGCATTGCCGCAATAGGAATGCTGCCCAAGGACAACGCTTCCGGGTTTGACGTTCAGCAATACCTGCTTCACTCGCTGGCAACAGCGGGTGTCGCCAAGCAACTGGCAAGCCGCGTCAACGACGCGGACCCCATGGACTGCTTTATCGCAGGCTTGTTGCATGATTTCGGCAAGGTGGTTTTCGCGCAGATCATGCCCAACGAATTTCGGGCTGCACTGCTTTACTCAAAAGAGCACACGAGTTCGCTCCATGCTGCACTGCAAGAGAATATTGGTGCAGACCATGCACTCGTTGGTGCCATGCTTGTGGAAAAGTGGCGCTTTGCACCCCATTTGATCGAAACCATTCGCCACCAGTACGTAGCAGAATTCAAGGACACGGACATGATTGCGTGCGTTTTTGGAGCAAACCAAATCTGCAAGAAACTCAATTTTGGATTTGCCGGAAATTACTGTATCGACGAGTTTCCAGCATCTGTTCAAAAAAGGCTGGGCGGCTCCCTAGAGGAAGTCATTGCGTCCTTGGGCGACCTAGCTCCTCTTTTTGAAGAAGCCAAGATCTTTGCCAAGATCTGAAAGGACACTATGAAAGTAAAGTTTTGGGGAGTACGCGGCTCTATTGCATCGCCCGGTCCCAAAACCGTGCGATATGGAGGAAACACCACATGCATTGAAATTCGTACCGACGCAAACGAACTCATCGTTCTAGATGCCGGCACCGGCATATTCCCGCTGTCCCAGACACTCCTCGCAGAACTACCGGTTACAGCCAACATTTTCATTACCCACTCACACTGGGACCATATTCAGGGCCTGCCCATGTTCATCCCGAACTTCATACCGGGCAACACCTTGCGACTGCACGGCGGTTTTGACCCCGTATCAGGCAAAGGCATTGAGCAAGTCATGGCAGTCCAACTGCAATACAGCTACTTTCCCGTACGCGAAGCAGAAATGAAGGCGCGCATCGAATATGTGACGCTCATGCCGGAACAATCCGTTCAAATCGGATCGGCAACCGTTACCCCCTATCTCCTGAACCATCCCGTGATTAATTTTGGCTACCGAATCGAAAGCAACGGTAAGTCCGTCTTTTTCACCGGCGACCACGAACCACCCTACAACATCTACCAACCGGAAGATTCGGGGTATGACGAATACCAGGTCTTCGTAGATGAGAAGGCTAAAGCCATTGAAGATGCCATGCGGGGCGTTGACGTACTGATTGCCGACAGTTCCTACATGGATGGAGAATACCGCTCCAAACAGGGCTGGGGGCACGGCACCTACAGCACCAGCATCCAATGTGCTCACGCTGCAGGTGCTAAAGCACTGTTTTGCACCCACCACGAACCCACTCGCAGTGACGACGCGCTAGAAGTCGCTTTCAATGAGGCATTGTCCCAAAACGCAGCGTACACGCGGCACCTTGACGTGCGTCTCGCGCGCGAGGGAGAAACCTACGAGTTTTAAGATTCGTCGACTTGTTATCGACGTTTCTTGGCCGATTTTTTTTGCGCAGTTTCCGACCTCATTGGAGGCTGCGAGGGCTTAGCACGTCGCGGATCAACCTCGCGTTGCACCCCCTTTTCCATCAGGGCGCGCGCCGTAGTTGGGTCACCTTCGTGAACCAGCCGAAAGTCAATACGTCGTCCATCCAGGTCAACGCGACTCACCTGAATACGAACACGCGTCCCAATGGCATAGCGAATCCCGGTGCGCTCACCTCGCAACTCCTGGCGCATCTCGTCGAATCGGAAATACTCTCCCCCCAACTCGGTGATGTGAACCATCCCTTCAACGTACATGGCATCGAGTGTCACAAAAATGCCAAAACTCGTTGCAGCTGTTACCAGGCCGCTGTATTCCTCGCCCAAATGCTGTTTTATGTACTTGCACTTCAACCAGGACTCGACATCACGGCTTGCCTCGTCGGCCCGCCGCTCATTGGCACTGCAATGCAGCCCAGCCGCAAGCCATGCCTGCCCTTCAGCATTCACTTTCCTTGGCTTGATTTCGGGCTGACCCACTCTGGAGGCCAATCCTTTCTCCAGTCTGCGAGCCAGTTTTGCATGTGCTTCCCCAGGGGTGGGCAGTGCCGGCAGCTGATACTTGGTTTTCGAAAGAATCGCCTTGATCACACGGTGGACCAACAAATCCGGATAGCGGCGAATAGGACTGGTGAAATGCGTATAGGCATCAAAGGCTAAGCCAAAGTGCCCACTATTCACTGGCGTATAGATCGCTTGCTGCATTGATCGCAGCAACATGGCATGGATCTGTTGCGCGTCAGGACGGTCCTTCGTGGCCTCGGCGATGACCTGAAACTCACCTGGCGATGGGTTGTCGCTGATGGTCTTTCCCACGCCGGTGGCCTTCAGATAGTTTCGGAGCAATTCCGTCTTTTCCGGAGTCGGCCCCTCATGAACGCGGAACAATCCCGGGTGCTTGCTCTGCGCAATAAAGTCTGCGCTGCAGACATTGGCAGCTAGCATTGCCTCCTCGATCAAGCGGTGCGCAACATTTCGTGTGCGAGGAACAATCTTTTCAATGTGCCCATTCTCGTCACAAACAATTTGCGTTTCGGTGGTCTCAAAATCCACCGCGCCCCTCTTTTGTCGCGCTTTCAGCAACGCCTGGTACACACCATGCAAATTGAGCAAATCATTGATACGGTGCTTACGCTTCACCGCCTCAGGTCCACGCGAATTTCCTAATATCGCCGCAACCTCGGTATAGGTAAACCGTGCGTGGCTCCACATCAACGCCGGATAAAACTGGTAAGCGCTGACAGCTCCTTCTCCCGTCACAAACATATCGCACACCATGCACAGCCGCTCTACATCAGGGTTAAGCGAACACAAGCCATTTGATAGCTTCTCCGGCAGCATCGGAATCACCCTGCGCGGGAAATAGACACTGGTGGCACGGTCATACGCATCAATATCAATGGCTGACCCGGTTTCCACATAGTGACTTACATCGGCAATCGCAACCAAAAGGCGCCAGCCCTTAAGCGCTAGCTTTCCTCGACCAATGGACGCCGGTTCACAATACACAGCATCATCAAAATCCCGCGCGTCCTCCCCGTCAATCGTTACCAGCGGAATATCGGTCAGATCGATCCGGTCTGCCCGGTCTTGCGGCCGCACCTTGTCAGGTAATGTGCGTGCAAGGGCCACGCATGACTCAGAAAACTCATGCGGAACGCTGTACTTGCGAACCGCAATTTCTATCTCCATTCCCGGGTCATCCACCTCACCCAACACCTCTTTGATACGCCCTACCGGCTGTCCAAACAAGGCTGGAGGTTCAACCAATTCCACCACAACTACCTGACCCATTTTTGCAACACTGGTGGCCCCTTTCGGAATCAAAACATCTTGCCCATAACGCTTGTCTTCGGGCGCAACCAGCCACACCCCGCTTTCCTGCAACAGACGTCCAATAATTGGCTGCGCCGAGCGCTCCACAATTTCGACCACCCGCCCTTCAGGTCGGCCCTTACGGTCACTACGAACAATGCGAACCTTCACATGGTCCTTGTGTAGCACGGCCCGCATCTCATTTGGAGGCAAATAGATGTCTGGCGCACCATCGTCTCGCGCAACAAAACCATGACCATCCCGGTGGCCCTGCACCACGCCACTCACTTCTTCCAACAACGCGGCTGATTGAACAATACTTTTTATATGCTTCTCTCTTTCCTGAAATGCGCTGCTTGCGGAAATGATTACCGCAGTCGGGCGCTTGTTACACCCGTGCAAGTATGCGCTAGAAACGTTGAAACCCTACGCCTCACCTGCCACACCATGCTGCATCCATCTATTTTTCCGATGTGCTTTCATCCAGAATAGATGGGTTGACTTGCTGATGTGAAAAGCGACTCGCCAAGCACGATTCGTCCCGATAGACCCTGCTATAATGCATAGTTGCTGCCCAGATGGCGAAATTGGTAGACGCACCAGCTTCAGGTGCTGGCGGTTGCAAGACCGTGGAAGTTCGAGTCTTCTTCTGGGCACCACAAACAGACAAGGCCTGTGACGAAAGTCACAGGCCTTTTTCTTTTGACGTGTCAAGTATGTTTCGCATTGGCCCTACTTGCCACGTGAACAATATGCCCATTCTGTCAGGGTCGGACTCATTGAACGCTCTCTGTTAGCATCAGCAAACTTCGGATGCACACTGAGTGCCATCGAGAAATTGACACTCGGCCCCTGGGCACGCAACGTTTGAATTCGGCGCGGTGCACAGGTAGAACTGTACAAGGTGCAAAAACTACAACGGACCAAAATGGTCCGTTGTAGTGCATTGACTGCTAATCTTTTTTGCCCTCGTGTTTGGCTGGGCTGCAACGCAGCCCGCACCATATAACGAATTACTTCTTACGTGAGGTAGCAGTGGTCTTCACCGAGTTCAGAGCAGTCTCAGTCAAATTCGCAGCCTGCGTCTCAGCCACCTCAACCGCCTTCTTCGCAGAAGTCTTGGCAGCTTCAATAGCGTTCTGACCGGCAGAAACTGCGGACCTGAAAACAGCAAACACGGATTCACTGCCAGCAGGTGCATTCTTAGCGATGTTCTCCACAGCGACTGTAACGGCCTTCTGACCTTCGGCAAACTTTTCCTCAGCGACTTTGCTCAATTCGCTGGAGGTCTCGGTGGCGATGGCATAAACCGATTTCGCGTAGGCAATAGATTGCTCTGCCAGGGGCTTAACCAGAGCGGCTTGAGCCGCCAACGCGTCTGTGGGGCTGCTTGCGCTGAATGCAGAGAGGAAATCACCACTGTTATGAAACAGTGCCGTCTTCGTGGCGGCCATGTTTAGTTCGACCAACTTCTCAAAGCCACCAAATGCAGTGGCAGCCAAGGCTTGCGCTTCTGAAACAGCGTTCATATTTGCAGTAACGAATTGTTCAACGGTGAAAGTAGCAGACATAAAATTCTCCAAGTAGGGTTAAGGATTTCTGCGCCACAAACTCGCTGAGGCTCAGTAATGTTGCAGTGCAGCATAGGACGTATCTTATGCCCCAAACTGTGAATTGCAAGCAAATTTTTGCTGCATCGCACCATTTTAGACGGCGCGACCTAGACGCCAGCGACAGCCTTCAAGTAGGTGGCAAGCTTGACATCGACCACCGCAATATGTGTCAAAAACCAATGCGATATGAAATCTTCGAGTTCAGCCTTTATCAAGTTGTCCTTAGCGATCTTTTGCGAAATCTCATGAAGCTTGGATGTCAGCTCATCATGCTGGCTGACATGCTCATCAATGTCGGGGTAATTGATGCGCCGCATTAGACTTTCTTCGTGAGAGAAATGCGTTCGGGCATATTGAGACAGGCGCATTGAGCACATAGTTTGGACGTCCCGGGTCGTTGCTGCAATGACATCGGCTGCACGCATAAATATTTCCTGATGCTGCTCATCAATTAAGCGATCCCCAACCCTGTAACTATCGCTCCAGGCCAGCAATTTGGATGACTGCTTGATCTTGGACTCAACCCAGTAAAGGGCCGTAGAGTAATCCTCACAAATCCGGCACTCGACACCTGCGTCTTTATAGCAGGCATAAAACTTTGGAGCCATCAACTCAGCCCCGTCAACTTCGCGGCCAAATAACAGTGCGGTAACAGGGTTGGTGTCTGGGTTCGAATATCTTGACTTGAGGTAAGCCGCGAATTCCTCCATTGCGTGTGCAGACCCATGAGCGCTGTGCTGAAAAGTCACGATCTGACCCCACTTCCCTTGCTGTGCCAATTTGGCAATGAGTTCGCCAATCACAGATGGTATTGCAGTAAATAATTCCTTAGTAAAAGGACCTGTCGCCGTAGTACGCAAGATCCGGCCTTCGATTCGGTAATCGATCTCTGGCTGCACTCTAAAAGCGCTTTCACGGCCGGAGACCGAAGTCGTTGTCACTCTTGGCATAAAGACTTCCCTTCTACAGTTCGGGTGATAAAAAAAGTAGAGTGAGGCCCAGTTTAAACAACGCAGCGGATTGGTGATGTCGATCCATTCCAAGATTTTCGCGCAGAAATGCTTGCCACCAAAAAGCTCTTATGCCTCTTCAGACCTCTGCTACACCCAACACTGGCAGGGACCGCGCAACTGCTTCACATAGCTTCATTCATGCGGCATAGTACCTGTGGCGAAATACTTTCGTTTGGCAATGACTGCTAATGATCCGAAAATGCAGCTGGGAAAACCCAAAGCTTGCCCAACCCATTCGGCGGAAACTTGCTTGAACCAGGCGTAATGAAACAAGCCCAATATCGGCAATACTTGGTGCCATCGCAGGAGTACACATGGCAGACACTGTAGTTTTTTATCACGGCCAATGCAGCGACGGCTTTGGCGCCGCCTTTGCCGCCTGGTTGGTGCTGCAAGACGACGCAGACTACTTGCCTTGCGCCTTTGGCGACTCCCCCCAGGATGTGACCGGCAAGCGCGTCTACATACTCGATTTCTCGTTCGACCATGCGGTCATGCAGCGGCTTGACAATCAGTCCTCCGAACTTGTCCTGCTTGACCACCACAAGACAGCCAAAGACAACCTCCACGGATTTCAATGCCGTTGCGGAGGCGTGTTCTTCGACCTCACACGTTCGGGTGCCCGAATGGCTTGGGAGTATTTTCATCCGGGCAAGCCTGTCCCGCCCATGATCGCGCACATACAAGACCGGGATTTGTGGACCTGGAATATCCCCGGCACGCGAGAGTACCTGGCAGCACTGGACTTAGAAGGCTACGATTTCAACAAATGGTTCAAAGTCTTAAACATGACCGACGCAGAACAGGCACGATTTATGGATCGTGGACGCGCCATGAACGACCAGTTTCAATCCCTGTGCAAAGAAATGGCCGAACCGAACGCCGTGATGCCCGTCACCCTGCTGGGACACCCAGGGCTGATGGTTAACGCACCATCCCAGTTCACCAGCGAAGTGGGCAACATCCTGGCCCAGCGCAGCGGCACCTTCGGCCTGATCTGGAAGCTCGACCAGCCCAAGACCGTCAAGGTCGGACTGCGGTCCATCGCACCGTTCGACGTAGAGCAACTTGCCCGTGCTTTTGGTGGAGGCGGCCACCCCCAAGCCAGCGCATTCAGAATACCCCTGGCCAAACTCCCTGACCTGCTGGCGGGCCAGCTTAACGCCTGATAGACCCGGCCCACAATGCCTCAAACCACACCGATCCGGTATATCCGCGCCATCTTTCATCCACCCAGCGAAGGGCAATCGCTGATATCGCCCGTCACCAACGGCTGCTCATTTAAAGGGTTGTAGGATGCCCGTCCGCAGCGGCGCGTCATCGGCATTCCGATAGCTCAAAGGGCGGGTGTCCTGCTACCCTTAACAGAGGTGAGTCAAGCCATTGACAACCCCGAATCGGCAAAACTACGACAAGGGTGGCTGCGCGGCCTGCAGCCCTAACTTCCTTAGCACACAAACCATTGAAACCGTTGATAATTAGGCGCAATGAGAGGGATTTATGCCAATTTATGAATACGCCTGCAGCGACTGTGGAACAAAGTTCGAAGCGCTCGTGCGCTCCCAGACCACAGTCCAGTGCCCAAGCTGCCATTCAACAGAGCTTGAAAAACTATTGTCGGTCTTTGCCACCACCACCGATTCCACCAAGCCAGCGCCAATCATGCCCGGTCCCTGCGGCTCTTGTGGCCATCCCGATGGCCCCGGCGCCTGTGGCTTGATGTGACCTTGCCAAACTGTTCTACCCCGCCTCCGAACGCAGGACGCAACTACCCCACACCGGGCTGGTTTCGTCCGGTTCTTCGATGGTCCACCAAGTTCGCGTTGAGCGCACCCGGGTGGTTGCCAACTGCTGCACGCAACGCACCGCTCAAAATCTCTGCGTTCGCCCTGCGTTGCTATTACCTCGTGGTGCAGTAACCTTTTGCCCGGCTTCTGTTTGGGGACACCTACTCGGGAATGGCAATGGTGCATTGGTGCTGGCGGTTTTTGGGTGGCACCTTGCGCGACAGTAGCGGCCTAACGACTAATCCTGAACAAGCGCTACGTAGCGATCTGCCCTTTTTTGGAATCTGCCGCAACTGCCACAGCCGCATCGGCCTCCCTTGCAGCCTTGCATGATGGTGCACATACTGCCTGCGACTTGCCAATGAACTTGCGTGTTCCCATCGACGAGCGCACCCTGTGCGTTCCGCACAGGAAGCACGACATCATCGATGTATTGAAATGCACTACCGCATTGAACGGCGAACCGCCCACTTTAGACTGGTAGCGCAGTCCATCGTCAAGGATTTTCGTTTTGGTAACAGGTTTGGACATTTGCCTATTTTAGTTGTCCCTGCCTCAATTGGTTGTAACAGGCACTTTGTTGACACACCAAAGTCGCTGATTTGGTCCAATGGCTGACCTCATGACTCATATCGGTAACCCGACCAGATCGTGCCCATGCGCACCGACAATGCGCGCCTTAGTGAACTCGCCAATCTTCATCGTTTTGCTGATCTTCTCTGGTGGTAGCAAACGCACTACGCCGTCAATTTCTGGCGCGTCGGCATAGCTTCGGCCCACACCACCCTTCCTGCCCAGGCTGGGTGCCGAGTCCACCAGGATTTGCATTACCGACCCAACGCGGTCTTGCAACTTGGCAACTGAAACCTCCTCCGCCACCGCCATGAAGCGCGCTCGGCGCTCCTCTCGCAATGCCAGAGGCAGCATTCCGGAAAGTTCGTTGGCGACAGCGCCCCGCACGTCGCTGTAGGCGAAGCAGCCAGCCCGGTCAATCCTGGCTTCACGCAAAAAGTCCAGCAGGTGCGCAAACTCGGCCTCGGTTTCACCCGGAAAGCCTGCGATAAAGGTGCTGCGAACGACAATCTCAGGGCAAGCCTTGCGCCACTGCAGCAATCGATCCAGATTCTTCTCGCCACTGGCCGGGCGCTTCATGCGTCGCAAAACGTCGGGGTGGCTATGCTC
>Ga0194060_10002454_pt1 | contig 13188 bp, 12 predicted proteins | sample SepL225m_MetaG_FD_163427 | JGI IMG/M metagenome (GOLD analysis project Ga0194060, IMG submission 163427) | Anoxic zone freshwater microbial communities from boreal shield lake in IISD Experimental Lakes Area, Ontario, Canada - Sep2016-L222-5m | ecosystem: Environmental > Aquatic > Freshwater >... | reverse complement strand
AAGCATCGGTGGCTTACGCTATATCAACGTATATGCATGGTTACGGATGGTTGGCAACAGCGGTTACAGTGGCTATCCTAGCAGGGTTTTCATCGGTGATACTGGTGATGTTGATGGGTCAAAGCAGGGTTTTCTTTTCGATGTCGAACGATGGTTTATTACCAAAAGTATTCTCGCATCTTCATCCAAAGTTTCGTACACCGTATAAATCGAATCTTATGTTATTTGCATTTGTGGGTATATTCGGAGGTTTTATACCGGGCAGCATAGCTGGCGACTTAACGTCAATAGGCACTTTACTAGCATTCGTTTTAGTGTGTGCTGGTATATGGATATTGCGCAGAAGCGACCCAAAAGCCGAACGCCCTTTCCGCACTCCTTTGGTGCCTTTAGTTCCGATATTAGGAATGGGAGTATGTACATTGATGATTATTTCGCTCGACCGCTTTACACAACAGTCGGCACTTATATGGATGTTGATTGGGCTTGATGTGTATTTATTGTTCGGCTTGAAAAACAGTATATTCAATCACGGAGAAGAAGCTCATCATAAGTTCAGAGGACAAAACTCGGCATCGGTAGCGGGTATCATGTGTGCATTGTTCTTACTCATTTTAACAGTATTGGATTATTATTTCAAGCATGTGGAGTTTATGGCAAATCAAAACAATACTCCAGTGCCATCGCGTCCTTATTTCTTTTTGATATTTGCTCTGCTTCACCTAGGCATATTTATACTAAGTAGGATGAGGAAGAACAAAACAGGTTTATAAAAGAACATGATTTTAATAATGTAATAACACTAAAAAGGACGGAATTTTCCCGTCCTTTTTAGTTCAACAAATAAAGATAGATGTCGCAAGAATTAAAACGTTCGCTTGGATTAGTAGATGCCACTAGTATAGTTTCGGGTTCCATGATAGGTTCAGGTATATTTATTGTCACCACCTTTATGGCTCGCGATATTGGGGCTTCGGGCTGGTTGTTGGTATTATGGCTCATCACAGGATTGATAACCGTTACAGCTGCGCTAAGTTATGGTGAGTTAGCTGGCATGATGCCCAATGCAGGAGGGCAATACGTTTATATTCAACGAGCCTATGGAAGAATGATTTCTTTTCTTTATGGTTGGACTGTGTTCACTGTAATTCAAACAGGAGTGATAGCGGCTGTGGCAGTGGCGTTTGCAAAATACACTTCGGTGTTTTTTCCCGAATTGAACACCGTATGCATTGCATTGGGCTCGTTCTTGCAAATTACATTTGCTCAACTATTGGCTATTGTGAGCATTGTTGTTCTCACTTTTTTCAATAGCCGAGGCGTACAAAATGGAAAAACCATTCAACTTATATTCACCTCTGCCAAATTGTTTGCCCTCTTTGCATTAATCATCTTGGGCATTGCCATTGGTCTCAAGGGAAATACTTTGATAGACAACTTTAAAGACATGTGGTCGGCTAGCAAAACAACCATTAATAATGGAGTGATAACGGTGATACCACTCACAGGATTCGCTTTGGCAGGAGCTATGGGAGCAACGATTATCAATTCGCTTTTCTCGAGTGATGCATGGAACAATGTTACCTTTATAGCAGGCGAAATAAAAGACCCAAAGAAAAATATTCCTCGAAGTTTATTTCTTGGAACACTCATCGTTACTATCATTTACATTCTTGCGAACATTGCTTATCTTTCTTTATTGCCTTTGCATGGAAATCCAGCAGCAAGTGATGTTATTGGTCAGGGCATTATGTTTCCGAACAACGACCGAGTGGGTGCTGCTGCAGCATCTGTAATCTTTGGCAATTCGGCAGTTTATATCATGGCAGCGTTAATCATGGTTTCTACTTTTGGTTGCAACAATGGCATTGTTCTTTCGGGAGCACGATTGTTTTATGCCATGGCAAAAGATGGTTTGTTCTTTAAACGTGCTGAAACGTTGAACACAAAACAAGTACCTGCAAAAGCGTTGTGGTTGCAATGCTTATGGGCTAGTGTACTTTGCCTTTCGGGCAAGTACAGCGATTTATTAACCTATGCCACATTTGCTTCTCTCTTGTTCTATATATTAACAATAGCTGGCATATTCATCTTACGTAAAAAAGAACCAAATACCGAACGACCTTATAAAGCTTTTGGATATCCTGTGGTGCCAGCCATCTACATCATTGTAACGACAGCTATTTGTGTCGACTTGCTGATATACGATACCAAGAACACAGGGTTAGGATTATTAATTGTTTTGCTGGGTATTCCAGTTTACTATATGACGAAGAAAAAAATGACCTAATATAAATCAACACCAAGCTAGCTCATCGTGAGCTTGGTTTCAAAAGAGCACAAGATGAAACAGTTTATTCGCGATTTCCTAAGCTTCCATCGAGGCGAAAAGAGAGGTATAATTATACTCCTTGGTATTGTTATTATCCTCATTCTTTATTTGAATTATTCCTACCTCTTCTATCCTCCTCCCGAGAAAATTGATTTCACTTCATTCGAAAAAAGAATAAAAAGTTTCAACGATTCTATTCGACAAGAAACTGATTCTATTGATGATTACAATCAATCGAAAAGGCAAAACTATTTCCATACAAAAGAGGAAAAACCTTTAGGGGTAAAAGGCGAACGTTTTATGTTTAACCCCAACCAATTGCCTGACAAGGATTGGAAACGTTTGGGATTCTCGGAGAAGCAAATAAAGATGCTCGACAATTACCAAGCAAAAGGAGGAAAGTTCAGAACCAAAGCCGATGTAAAAAAAATGTATTGCATATCAGATGAAATGTACAAAAGCCTTGAGCCCTACATAGCAATACCCGAGAAGAAACCAGACAGCCTTGCAACCAAACGTTTCGTGAAAGACACTGCAAAATATATTCCTCCAAAAAGAGAATTGGTTTTGGTGGAATTGAATTCGGCCGACTCGCTTGCCCTAACAAAAATTAGAGGAATAAAAGCATTCTATGCTAAAAAAATAATAGAACATAGAAATGAACTTGGTGGATATTGCCGAAAAGAACAGTTGATGGAGCTATGGAAATTTGATCAGGAGAAGTATGATGGGGTGGAAAAACAAGTAACCGTGGATGCAAGTGCCATCAAAAAAATTGCCATTAATAGTTGCACTGCCAAGGAACTGAAGCATCCCTATCTCACATGGAATATGGTGAATGGTATCATCAATTACCGCTCCAAACATGGAAAGTTCACAACTATTGAAGATATAAAGAAAACAGATTTGGTAGATGACGAAACTTACCGTAAAATTGTACCTTATTTAAAACTTGACTAATGCTTAAACGTAAAATAAAAGACACCATTCGCGATGTGGCTGATTTCCCTAAACCAGGAATATTATTCAAAGACATCACACCATTGTTTCACAATCAGCAATTGTGCAATGAAATTGTTTCCGCATTTGCTAAAGACCTTGATGAGCGCAAAATAAATGCTATCATTGGGGTGGAGAGCCGCGGATTTTTATTTGGATTTGCTTTGGCAAATAAATTAAACATCCCTTTCATACTTGTTCGTAAAGCAGGTAAACTTCCATTCAAAACTATATCGTACGAATACGAATTGGAATATGGTAGTGCAAAAGTGGAAATGCAGGTAAACGAAATTCAGCCAGGCTGGAACGTAATCATTCATGATGATTTGTTAGCTACTGGAGGTACAGCCGAAGCTGCTGCTAAGCTTGTCAACATGCAAGGTGGTAATGTAGCTGGTTTTGCTTTTGTAGTTGAATTAGACTTTCTGAAAGGTCGCGAGCGATTAACACAATACTCAGAACATATTCACAGTTTGATTAACTACTAAACTTACCAACCGACATCTTAATGTCGTCTGTCGAAGAAGCCTTATTCTTGGCATTAATGCATCGTTTCTAACGAATGCATATCAATTGCTAAAGGAATAAGCTATATTTGCATTCTTTTAATCCTAACAACCTAGAGAACTAAATTGAATTATCTATCAGTAGAATCGATTTCTAAATCGTACGGTCCAAAATTATTATTCGACAAAATAAGTTTCGGTCTTAATAAGAGTCAACGCATCGGACTTATTGCCAAAAACGGAGCAGGGAAATCAACCTTGTTGAAAATAATTATGGGAAAAGAAATTCCCGATGAAGGGAATATTACTTTTCGCAAGGACATTAGCGTTATTTATCTTGATCAAAACCCTTTGTTTGATGAGAACAGCACGGTACTTGAGGCCATATACAACACCAATAATCCTTCACTAAATGCTGTTCGTGATTATGAGCGAGCACTTCTGGATTTTGAAAAAGAATATAACGAAGGAACTTCGGTTCGACTTGAGGAATGTTCGGCTATGATGGACAAACTCGAAGCTTGGAGTGTAGAAGCTAAGATACATGAAGTGCTTCAACGTCTCAAAATTGCTTTTCTCGATAAAACCATTGGAACTCTTTCGGGAGGACAAAAAAAGCGGGTAGCACTCGCCAAGGTTTTGATTGATGAGCCCGACTTATTAATATTGGATGAGCCCACCAATCACTTGGATGTAGAGATGATTGAATGGCTCGAAAATTATTTAATCACTCGCGATTTAACGTTGTTACTTGTATCTCACGACAGGTATTTTCTAGACAGTGTTTGCAGTGAGATTATTGAAATAGATGCCGGAAAGATATTTCACTACCGTGGCAACTTTCAATATTTTGTAGAAAAGAAAGCTGAGCGTGAAGACATGGAAAATTCGGAAATAGACAAGGCCAAAAATCTTTACCGAAGAGAATTAGAATGGGTTCGGAAAATGCCACGCGCAAGAGGAACAAAAGCTAAGTATCGTGTTGATTCGTTTTATGAAGTAAAGGATAAGGCATTCAGTAAAAAGGTGGAAGAAAAGCTTGAACTGTCAGTAAAAATGACTCGTTTGGGAGGTAAGATATTAGAGCTTATTAAACTTAGAAAAGCATACGGCACAACTCCAATACTAAATAACTTTTCCTACACTTTCAAAAAAGGTGAAAAGATTGGCATCATTGGGAAGAATGGTGTTGGTAAGACCACCTTCCTGAATATGATTATGGGAACGGAGCAACCCGATGCTGGCAAAATTCAAACAGGTGAAACCATTGTGTTTGGCTATTATTCTCAAGATGGTTTGATATTGAATGAAGATAAAAGGGTGATAGAAGTAGTAAAGGACATTGCTGATTTTATTCCGTTGGCAGATGGAAGTAAACTCACTGCATCTCAACTTTTACAAAAGTTTCAATTTAATCCTGATGTTCAATATAATTTTGTTTCGAAATTAAGTGGGGGCGAAAAACGCAGGTTATATCTGATGACTGTATTAATCAAGAATCCAAATTTTTTGATACTTGATGAACCTACTAATGACCTTGATATATTGACCTTGGCTGTACTTGAAGATTTCTTAACCACATTTCAAGGTTGCGTGCTGATTGTTACTCACGACCGGTATTTTATGGATAAGATGGTTGATCACCTTTTTGTATTCGAAGGCAATGGAGTGGTAAGAGACTTTCCTGGGAACTATACTGAATACAGAGACAAAAAAGAACAAGAGGAAAAACAACTAAAGAAGGAAGAAACAAAAATAATTGCACCCGTAAAAGCGGAAGAACCTAAAGAGGAAACCCCTGAAGTATCTGCTAACAAAAAGAAACCGAGCTTTAAAGAGAAGTTTGAGTTCGAACAATTGGAAAAAGAAATTGCTGCGTTAGAAGAAGAAAAGAAAAAGCTAACAGACTTATTGAATGCAGGTAGCTCTAATCACGAAGACATGATTAAATGGGCTAGCGATATTGGCAAATTAGAATCTGAATTAGATGATAAATCTTTTCGTTGGATGGTGCTTAGCGAATTAATGTAAGACGACAACTTTTGGTAGTAAATGACTTACTTTTGGTAGTAAGTGACTTACTTTTGGTAGTAAGTGGCTAACTTTTGATAGTAAGTGACCTACTTTTGATAGTAAGTGACCTACTTTTGATAGTAAGTGACGTACTTTTGGTAGTAAGTGACGTACTTTTGGTAGTAAGTGACGTACTTTTGGTATTGAGTTGAAGAATATTCAATAAGCTGTACTATTATATATGAATTTGTTAAAACTTTTAGAATGGACACTGAACTTTATAATCAATTATTGGAGCTTAGGATTGAAATTGCTACAATGAAGAAAATACCTACTTATGTGATTTTTCACAGTACTTCTTTGGAAGAAATGGCTGAGAAAAAACCGAAAACAATTGAAGAATTATTGGAAATAAAATTTGTTACTAAAAGCAAAGCAACAAAGTATGGAAAGAAGTTTTTGGAATTAATTAAAGATTATGTGAGATAATTTACAAAAAAAAAGACCTCAAGATGCTTCAAGAATTAATATTGATGAGCAATACGAGGTTAACTATTGGTGTCATGAGTTGGGGATAACGAAACAACAACTGATTAACGCAGTTAGTGCAGTTGGAACTTCTGCAGCAGCAGTAAGAAAACATTTAGGGAAATAAATGGACAATTAAAACTCCTCACAAAAACTGTGGGGAGTTTTTTAGGAAGGGACAGGAAGGACATAAAAAGGTTAAATAAAAAAGCCCGGCAAGTATATTGTCGGGCTTTTTTTGTGGAAAGGAGGTTTGTTAAAAATCGAAATTCATTTTGTCCATTTGACCTTTGATGAATAAATGGGTGATGTTTTTTGTGGGGTAGCCATGTAATTCGACAATGATGTTTTTGTTTCCGGCACGAACGTAGCGTGGTTTTACGTTTCCTTGTTGGTTGCTGTTGTATGTTTTTTTGCCAATGGTAAGTTTTCCGCCTTTAACGGCTACACCTCCCACGGTGATGGTTGCGATGATGCCAGTATGTTTTACTCCTATTTCATCGCGTACGGCAGCTTTTTCGAGCCCTGTAATAAATGTTGCATCAAAGTTTGATTTCAAATCGAGCATATTGGCAACGGATGTGCGCATATTGGTAATAAAAGCAGTGATATCAACATTAGCGGTATCGGAACTTACTTGGATGCTTGCACTTAGTCCAATTTTCTGGTTAAACTTTTGGGCTATATCAATGGCTGCTGTAATTTGTACGAGTGTGATGCCGTAGGGCATGAAATCGGTATTGGTAAGTAGTGCATCGGTAAAAATATCTGTGCGGATTCCGTTTGCAAAACCAATGATTTCGGTGTCTTTCATTTCGTAAATGTAGGTTTCGCTATTTTTGACTTTTCCTAAAAGAGAGTCGTCAGCGAATTTGCGTGCATATACGGATGTGATGGAGAAGATGCCACCAACGGTTTTTGCGAATGAGCTTTTGAGTTGGTCTTTGTTGAGTGTTATTTGTTTACCTGATTGTTCTTTTCGTGGAACGAGGCTGTTTATCTTTTCGACATAATCAGTAAGGAGTACTACTTCGTCTTTAAAAGGTTTATAAGGGTCCCAAATAGCTATGTTGGTAGGGATGTTTAAAAACTGGAGCAGTTTATCGGCACGGTTTATTTCGCGTGTTTGTTCATCGTTTAATTGAGGCATACTATTATATTTAAAAATGAATATTGATACTAAAATTATAGTACAAATTTCAAAATAATATTTTTTCGAAAGATACGCGAACGAGTAAGTTTCATTAGGTGCGCCAATTCTTGGTTTCGGTGAAATAGCCGAGTTGGATAGCTACGCGTGTTAGTTCTTGTAGGGAGTTGATGTTGAAGATGTCGTACATCTGCCTGATTAGTGCGTCAACAGTATGTTCATTAATACCTGTGCTGTCGGCAATTTCTTTTTTTGTCATACCGGTAGGGATTAATTTGATCACTTTGATCATTTTTTCTGTTAAGTTATTTTCATCTCTGTTTAATGGATTATTCATATTTATTGGGGTGCTGATGGTACAGCAGCGAATTAAATATAAAGAGTAGAAGGAAAGGAATTAGAAAAGAGGCATAGGAATTTTATTTTTTGAGGCGGATAAACAATGTGGAGCCATTGTCTTTATAAATGAGTTCGAAAAAATCGGGCATACTTTTGAAGAGCTCCGTTAATGTGGCATAGCCGTATGTTCTGGTATCAAAACCGGTCCAATCTCCGTATATTCGTTTGATGGTTACTTTGCCGTTTTTTCCGGCTTCGGTGAGCATACTTTCAATGAATTTTGAGTGGGCGTTATCTCCATCAATAAGTAAAGCGATTTTATTTTCTTTATGTAAATCCATATTGCTAATAAAAAAGGTAAATAAGGTAATTGATGCAAAATTAATTAATTTAATGATTTTAACACTTGTTCAGTTTTATGGAGCATATCATCAGTGAAATCTAAATGGGTTACAAAACGAATAGCTTGTTTTCCAAAACCTGTTGCCTTGATGTCATGCTTAGCTAAATTCTTTACAAAGTCTTCTGGTTTTAATTTATCATTCAGATTAAAAATAATGATGTTAGTATCTACTGGCAATACATTATCGATAAAGGAAAGACTTTTCATTGTATCGGCTAATTGCTTTGCTCTTTTGTGGTCGTTCTTCAATCTATTAATATTGTTATCTAAGGCATAAATTCCGGCTGCTGCCAAATAACCAGCTTGACGCATGCCTCCACCAAAAACTTTTCTCACCCTTCTTGCTTTTCGAATAAATTCTTTGTCACCTAACAAGACAGAGCCTACTGGTGCTCCCAGCCCTTTGGATAAACAAACCGAAATAGAATCGAAGAGGTTACCAAGATCCATTGGAGTATAATCGTTCTCAACGATAGCGTTAAAAACACGTGCTCCGTCAAGATGATAAGCCAATTTATTCTGTTTACAAACTTGATGCAGTTGTTTCATTTGGTTGAGTGTGTAATAACTCCCTCCTGCACGATTAGCGGTATTCTCGACACATACTAAACTAGTTTTTGTTAACCAATCAAACGTTGGATTAATACTCTCGAGAACTTGTTGAGCAGATATTCGTCCTCGTTCACCTGGTATTAATTTTGCCTGAACACCTGAATTGAAGGATATTCCACCACCTTCGTAATTATAAATATGCGCAGTGGTATCACACAATACCTCATCTCCAGGCTGAGTGTGAACTTTAATGGCAATTTGATTAGTCATTGTACCAGATGGACAAAACAGGGCTTTCTCTTTTCCGAAAAGCGCAGCCACTTTTTCTTCGAGCTTATTAACAGTAGGCTCTTCGTTAAAAACATCATCTCCAACTTCGGCACTAAACATGGCTTCCAGCATTCCCTTGGAAGGCTTGGTAACAGTATCACTCCTTAAATCAATTATCATAGTTTATTAAATTTTGTATTATTATCTTGAACAATTACTTTTTTCTTGCAATCATTAATCCATCTCGTATTGGAAGCAACATGTTTTCAACGCGACTATCGTCATTTACTTTCTTATTAAACGCATCAATAGCTTTGGTGTCGGCATCCATTTTATCAAACGAATCCACTACCTTACCACTCCACAAAACATTATCAGCAATTATATAACCACCACTTTTCACGTTATCAAAAACCAAATCATAATAATTCGCGTAGTTTTTTTTGTCGGCATCTATAAATACAATATCATATATTTTATTTATTGAAGGTATTATTTCAAGGGCATTACCAATGTAATAGTTAATTTTCTGATTGAAACCTGCCTCGCTAAAAAATCCACGCACCATTTTTTCTAACTCTTCATTTATATCAATGGTGTGTAATTCGCCACCCTCAATTAATCCTTGTGCTAAGCAAATGGCAGAATAACCTGTGTAAGTACCTATCTCCAAAATTTGTTTTGGTTGAATCATCTTGCTTAGCATGCTCAGAACATTCCCTTGCATATGCCCAGAAAGCATACGAGGCATCAATACTTTTGCATTGGTTTCTCTATTAATTTTTCTCAGTATGGTCGACTCTTGTTGCGAATGCAAGAGCGCATAATTTTCAATTCTTTCGTCTATAAATTCCATTATCAATCGTTTGAACTATTTTGTTCTTGCACTAGTATTTCTTGAACCCGTCCAATTTGTCTACTGTCAAGCATCACTTTTATTCCACGCGTATGAAAGGAGGCGCTCGTTAAAATGGCTCGTACCTTACCTCTGGTGCGTTTTCCTGTTCGCTGATCTTTCTTCAGCACAATGTCAACAACTTGTCCAAGTTTAATATTTTCCCTGAACATATTTTTCGAATGAGGAGCATTTAAGTTCATATATGGGTAAAAATACTTATTTTTGGCTATCATAAAATAAATAGGAAGTTATGAAAAAGATATTACTGATAGTTTTATTATCATTTTTGATGTTTGAAGGTTACTCTCAAAGCACTATGAAGACAAGAAAGTGGCGCCAAACAGAACAAGATAGTTTAGTGAAAGCACAAGCTATTTTCGAATCAAAAAATTATTTGGTGGCCTTATCATTTTTTGAAAAAATCCTTGCCAACCATCCTACAGAGTTGTACCTAAGATATGCCGTTGGAATTTGTGGTCTATATCGAAGTGACATGCATGAGAAATCGTTAGAATATCTAACGGAGGCTTATTCTAAAAGTAAAAAAATAAATGCTATAAATTATGATTTAGCGAGAGCACAGCATTATAGTGGAAAATTTGATGACGCATTGGCAAATATTGACTTGTACTTAAAGCAGAAAAATCTTACGGTAATGGAGAAAAAAGATGCTCTACTATTGCAAGATTTCTGTAACAATGGAAAAGCAATTGTTACTACACCACTATCAGCAAAAATTGAAAATGCAGGAAAAACAATAAACACAGCAAATTCAGAATACTCACCAGTAATTTCATCTGACGAATCATTGATGATGTATACCTACGTGGGTGAAGAAAGTACTGGAGGAAAACAGGATGAAATGAATCGGCCAGATACGCTTGGAAGTTACAATGAAGACATTTTTATTACATCAGGTGAAAATGGCAAATGGGGTAAACCGAAAAATATTGGAGAAAACATCAATACAAATTTGAACGATGCAACTGCTGGTATTTCGAATGATGGACAAAAACTATTTGTTTATAGAGACGATGGTACTGATGGAGGAGACATCTATATGAGTGTTTTAAGCGGAAACGTTTGGTCAGTTCCAGAAAAATTAAGAGGTGATGTGAATACCATTTCATGGGAAGGAAGTGCATCTCTTTCTGCTGACGAAAAAACATTATACTTTTCCAGTGAGCGTCCAGGAGGCTTAGGTGGACGAGACCTTTATAGAGCAAGTCTTTTGTCGGATGGCTCTTGGGGTAATGTTCAAAATTTAGGATTGGATATTAATACCACTTACGATGATGATGCCCCGTTTATTCATCCTGATGGAAAAACGCTTTACTACAGTACAATGGGCATTAGAAGTATGGGATACAACGACATCTTTGTTACTCGTTTTAATGCCTCTGATTCTTCGTGGACTAAACCTGAAAATATTGGATACCCTATAAACACTACAGATGATGATAAATTTTTTGTTCTATCAGCTGATGGGAAACATGGTTATTATTCGTCTGCAAAATTAGGAGGGTTTGGTCAACAAGATATATACTCGGTGGAAATGCCTACAAACGTTGCAAAACCAATTGTTCAAACTGTTAAGGGAATGATAACTCTTGATGATAAACCGAAAGAAGTTGCGTTTCAGGTTGACATAACCAATAAGAACAAAAACTTTGGAAGCTTCCATTCGAATTCATTATCTGGTAAATATCTTGTAAATGTAGTACCTAGCAACAATTATAAATTCACTTTTAAATTGAAAGGTTATCCTGATCAAGAAAAGACCATTGACGCTTCCAATATTAAGGCCTACACCGAAACCGTAATCAATATTAACTTTGTGACTAAGATAGATACTGCATTGGCGAGTGAAGTAATAGCTAATGCTGGTGGGATTAACAATAACGTTGACGGGAAAGACGCTAATTCGAGCAAAAACGACAAGTCAGTTTCTGCTGCTAAAATAGATAAAACGACAGCTATTGAAACAAAAGTAGCAAGCAAATTGGGCAATGTATCCAAAGAAGGACTTGTGTTTAAAATTCAAATTGGCGCATTGAAATCACCTGAGAAATTCAACATTGGTAAGCTGAGTGGACTCGGAAAAGTTGAAAAGAAACTACTTGATGATGGATTAACTCGAGTTACTATTGGTTCATACAAAACGCTGAACGAAGCGCTTGATTTCAAAAAGAAGGTAAGAACTAGTGGATTTCCAGATGCTTTTGTAACAGCTATCTATAATGGGAAACGAGTTTACTTAACAGAATTGGAGTCTATGGGAATAATAAAACTTGATAAATAATCAAGTTTTATTCAGCAACAATTGCCAACTTGTTGCCTTCGCGATTTATTGCAATTCTCGAAATGTTTTTTATTCCTATTCCTGATAAGTCTATAATCGATTTTTCAACACTTTGATTTAGGAATAAAGTGAATATTTTAGATTTATCACCATTAAGCAAAGTAGGTTCTTTAGCATTAAGAAAAGTAAAGTCTTCACTTTTTAATTTTTGAACTTTCTCTTCTCCATCCTTCGCTCTACGAGGAAAAGTTGATAATAAAATACCCGCATCAGATTGCTTTTGGGTGTAGTAAAGTCGCCCATCTCTCTCAATCATACACCTACCAACATTGTTTTTAACAACAACAGACTTTCCTGAATTCACATTCACGACTTCCAAAGTTGGAGGTTCTGTGATTAAAATTAATGCCAAGCTATCTTTAGAAATCCAACAATAGTATCCGATAGAATCAATATCATTAAGTACCAAATTTGCTTTCCCTCCTTTTATTGGGAACTTCCACAATCGCTGAACACTGTCTGGCTCGACCATTACAACTGAAATACTTTTGCCATCTGGTGTAAATGCAGGTGAATATTCGCTAGTAGGAGTGAATGTAAGCCGTGATGTTTGTTTTGACACTAAATCAAACTTGTAAATATCTGCTTGATTGTCCTCTCTAATGGATGTGTAAAGAAGATACTTCCCATCAGGAGAAAAGACTGGCTGATTGTCGTATCCAGAACGAGTGGTAATGTTTACAGGGTTTCTGAGAACTATACTATCTTGAGATTTATCAATGTCTAACAACCAAATATCAGTATTGGGCAATTGGGCACAAGCAGTGGTAATGGCAAAAAATAAAATAAAGTAAACTATAAATGTTTTGAAAATATGCCCACTGTTTATGTTAGAT
>Ga0194060_10002453_pt1 | contig 13189 bp, 13 predicted proteins | sample SepL225m_MetaG_FD_163427 | JGI IMG/M metagenome (GOLD analysis project Ga0194060, IMG submission 163427) | Anoxic zone freshwater microbial communities from boreal shield lake in IISD Experimental Lakes Area, Ontario, Canada - Sep2016-L222-5m | ecosystem: Environmental > Aquatic > Freshwater >... | reverse complement strand
TCGTGTCACCGACAAGCGCCACGTCAGGCGCGACCACGCAGACATCTTCTGCACCTTGACCGAAGGCATGCGTGCGCAGCGTGCCAAGGAATGGCGACTGATCGACGACTACGCCAAGCCGCAACAGTTTGGCGAGAAGGTGAAGCAGCGCGCCGCGCAACTTGCGGCGCTAAGCGATCGTCCCGCCGGCGCCAAAGGCATTGCCTTGCCGGCCCTCCAGCGCACGATCGACGAAGCCGGTTATCACTACCAAACCGTCGATGTCACTATTGACCGCAACGCTCGGCGGGCGACTCTGACCGTCGCCGCACCTTCCGCCAATGTGCCGACGAATATCGACGAAATAGCCGCCGCCGGCGCTTCCTGGTGGCCGCTGCTGATGGCGCGAGAACTCGATGATGCAATCCTCATGCTGCGCACCAACGATCTGGAGATCGGAACCTGGGTGCTAAAAACATGGGGGAACACCCAGTTCATGCTTGATGCCGACGCAGCACTGTCACGGCACCGGCAGCACTGGTTCGTCCGCGAAGTAGTCGGCATGCTGCGGCGTACGCTGGCACGCCTCGATGTCACCTCGCGGACCCTGATCGCGCTTGTCGACCGGGGCAGCTGCTTCGCCGGTACGCTGGCCGAACTGTTGTTTGCCGCAGACCGCAGCTACATGCTGGCCTTACCTGACGATCCGCATCAGGAAGCCAAGGTCACGCTGTCCGAAATGAATTTCGGCAGCTATCCGATGGTCAATGGCCAATACCGCATCGCCGCACGTTTCTATGGAGAGGATGCGCCGATAGCGGCAGCCCGGGCCGCAATCGGCAAACCGCTGGGCGCCACGGAGTCCTCCGCACTCGGACTGATCACTGCCACTCCCGATGACCTCGACTGGGAAGATGAGATTCGCATCGTCCTCGAAGAACGTGCGAGCCTTTCTCCGGATGCGCTGACCGCGATGGAAGCCAATCTGCGCTTCGGCCCGGGCGAGACCATGGAAACCCGCGTCTTCGGCCGCCTCTCGGCTTGGCAGAACTGGATCTTCATCCGCCCCAATGCCGTCGGCGAAGCCGGTGCGCTGAAGGTCTTCGGCAGCGGCAACAAGGCGAAATTCAACTGGGAACGCGTCTGACGCGTTAGCGGCCCATATCTACAGGAAAAATGCAATGAGCATCGACTATTCGCAAAAGATCCCCAACAACGTCGGTCTTGCCGAGAACAAGACCCTGCAGCGTGCGCTCGAGCACTGGCAGCCGGAGTTCATCAACTGGTGGCAGGACATGGGACCGGACGACTCGCAGAGCTTCGACGTCTACCTGCGCACTGCCGTGAGCGTCGATCCCGGCGGCTGGGCTCACTTCGATTACGTCAAAATGCCCGATTACCGCTGGGGCATCTTCCTCAACCCCGCAGAGGAAGGGCGCAAGATAAATTTCGGTGCACACAAGGGCGAGGCTGCCTGGCAGGAGGTGCCCGGCGAGTACCGCAGCAACCTGCGCCGGCTGATCGTCACCCAGGGCGACACCGAGCCCGCCTCGGTCGAGCAGCAGCGCCACCTCGGCCTCACCTGCCCCTCGCTCTATGACATGCGCAACCTGTTTCAGGTCAATGTCGAAGAGGGGCGCCATCTCTGGGCCATGGTCTATCTGCTGCATGCCTACTTCGGTCGCGACGGCCGCGAAGAGGCCGAAGCACTACTGGAGCGCCGTTCGGGTGACGCCGACAATCCCCGCATCCTTGGTGCATTCAATGAAAGGACACCGGACTGGCTGTCGTTCTTCATGTTCACCTATTTCACCGACCGCGACGGCAAGTACCAGCTCTGCTCGCTGGCAGAATCCGGTTTCGATCCGCTGGCGCGCACTTGCAAGTTCATGTTGACTGAAGAAGCGCACCACATGTTCGTCGGCGAGACCGGCGTCGGCCGCGTCATTCAGCGCACCTGCGAAATCATGAAGCAGCATCAGATCGACGACCCGGCCAAGGTGCGCGCCCATGGTGTGATCGACCTGCCGACGATACAGCGCTACCTGAATTTCCATTTCAGCGTGACCATGGATCTTTTTGGCGCCGACGTCTCGTCGAATGCGGCCACCTTTTACAACACGGGACTCAAGGGCCGTTACGAGGAAACAAAACATGATGACGACCATCAACTCAAGGACGCCAGCTACCCCATTCTTGAGGTCGCCAACGGTCAGGTCATCACGGCCCAGGCTCCCTATCTGAACGCCCTCAACGAAAGACTGCGCGACGACTACATTCGCGATGCGGTATCCGGCATCGAGCGCTGGAACAAGATCATCCAGAAGCAGGGCATTCCCTTCGTGCTCAAGGCGCCGCACAAGGCGTTCAATCGCAAAATCGGACCCCTGTCTGCATCGAAGATTTCACCCACAGGTCAAGTCCTCTCGGAGGCCGAGTGGACGCACCATCACCTCGACTGGCTGCCCTCGGCCGAGGATCGTGCTTTTGTCAGTTCGCTCATGGGACGCATCGCAGAGCCTGGACAGTTTGCCAACTGGATCGCGCCGCCGGCACGCGGCATCAACAACCAGACGGTAGATTTTGAGTACGTTCGCTTCAATTGAGGAATTGGCGATGACGATCATGCGCCAGCACCTGATCGATCCGGAGATCTGCATTCGCTGCAACACCTGCGAAGAGACCTGTCCGGTGGGCGCGATCAGCCATGACTCACGTAATTACGTGGTCGACGCCAACAAATGCAAGTTCTGCTACAACTGCATTTCGCCCTGTCCTACCGGAGCCATCGACAACTGGCGCCAGGTTCAGGCGGGCGAGCCTTATCCATTGGCCGAGCAGTTGCTGTGGGATACGCTGCCTGCGCAGGCCGTGCTCGACGAATCCCAAAAAGTCGGCGCTGGCGACGCGGCGACTCCCCTTCCCGATGACGTGGAGCAGATTGCCGCAGCCTCCACATCCGGCCAGGGCGGCATCGCTCCGCCGCCGTGGTCAGCCGCACACCCCTACGTCAATCTCTATTCGGTCCAGAAACCTGCGGTAGCAACCGTCAGCGGCAACTTCCGCCTGACGGCCGAGAACGCGTCAAGCGACATCCGCCACATCGTGCTCGACTTCGGCAAGGCCTCGTTTCCTGTTCTTGAAGGCCAGACCATCGGCATTCTGGCGCCGGGGCTCGATGCCAGCGGCAAGCCGCATCATGTGCGTCTCTACTCGGTAGCCAGCCCGCGCGACGGAGAGCGCCCGCATTACAACAATCTGTCACTCACCATAAAACGGGTTACCGCCGATCACACGGACGCTCCGGTGCGCGGCGTGGCGTCCAACTTCCTGTGTGACCTGAAGAAGGGTGACAAGGTCCAGGTGGTCGGACCCTATGGCACCAGTTTCCTGATGCCGAATCATCCCGGCAGCAATCTGCTGATGATCTGTACCGGTACCGGTTCCGCACCGATGCGGGCGATGACGGAACGCCGCCGCCGCAGGCCAGTCCCCAAGGAAGACGGCCTGCTGATGCTGTTCTTCGGTGCCCGAACTCCTGCTGAGCTTCCCTATTTCGGCCCGTTGACACGCTTGCCGAGGGAATTCATCGACATCAACCTGGCATTTTCCAGAGTCCCCGAGCAACCAAAACAGTACGTTCAGGATCTCATTCGCAACAGAGCGGAGGATGTCACCCGCCTGCTGCGGGACGAAAACACGTATATTTATTTATGTGGACTGAAGGGCATGGAATCCGGCGTTGACGCAGCCTTCAGCGACATCTGTTGCCGCCACGGGCTCACCTGGAAAACACTCCAGGCAGACTTGCTGCAACAAGGCCGTTACCACGTCGAGACCTATTGACCGTAATATGAATTCTCGTTGTCTGTTTACACATCTTGTGCTAATAGGTTTTGGCTAGGGGATGGAGCGATGTGACGGTGATTGGTGTGACAACTCTGGATCTTGTTCGCAAGCGTTTTGCGGTGCTCTCCTCGCGCCAGAGAGAGCTATCCCTGCTGTTGGTCGACGGTCTGACCAATGGGCAAATTGTGGAGTGCCTTGCGATCACGGTGCATACCGTAAAAGTGCATCGCGCCGAAGCGGACGACCGGAACAAGGCGCGCCGCATTGGTGCGGATGCCTATTTTTCAAAACCGGTGAGCATTGATGAGCTCGCCGTGTGTCTGCGCAACCTGGGGCGCCGGCTGCGGCAAGCATGAGCAACACCAATGCCGTCCCGCCAGCGCCGACTTTTCGCGAAGCCTTCAAGTATTGGCTCAAGCTCGGCTTCATCAGCTTCGGCGGCCCGGCCGGACAGATTGCGATGATGCACCAGGAACTGGTCGAGCGCCGGCGCTGGATCTCGGAACACCGCTATCTGCACGCGCTCAACTTCTGCATGCTGCTGCCGGGTCCGGAGGCGATCCAGCTTGCCATCTACATCAGCTGGCTGATGCATGGTGTCAGGGGCGCGGTGATGTCCGGCGTGCTGTTCTTCCTGCCCGCCTTCGTGCTGCTCTCGCTTTTGGCCGGCATTTATCTAGCCTTTGGCGAGGTCCCGGCAGTGCAGGGCATCTTCCACGGCATCAAGCCGGCGGTAGTCGCCGTAGTGCTGTTCGCGGCCTGGCGGATCGGCTCGCGAACGATCAAGAACGAGGTGCTGTTGGGCATCGCCGCACTGGCGTTCACCGGCATCTTCTTCTTTCGCATCGACTTTCCGTGGATCGTGCTGGTGGCGGCTATTCTGGGTGCCCTCGGCGGCAAGCTAATGCCGGCCAAGTTCAAGAGCGGCGGTGGTCATGGTGGCGGCAGCAAAGCTCACGGTCCGGCGCTGATCGACGACGATACGCCACCGCCGCCGCACGCGAAGTTTTCCTGGGGCAAGCTCGCATTCACGGTCGCGATCTTCGTTGCGATCTGGGCGGCATCAATGCTGGCGATCCGCAGTGTTCCTGATCTGTTCAATATGGGCGACTTCTTTACGCGGGCCGCCTTCCTCACCCTTGGCGGCGCCTATGCCGTGCTGCCATATGTCTATCAGAATGCCGTCGAGCACTTCGGCTGGCTCACCGGTCCGCAGATGATGGACGGCCTGGCTCTCGGCGAAACCACCCCGGGGCCGCTGATCATGGTGGTAACCTGGGTCGGTTATCTGGGTGGCGCAAGCAAGCATGTGGCGGATAACCCCGTCGTCGCCGGACTCGCCGGCGCGGCAGTGGCGACCTTTTTTACCTTCCTGCCGTCCTTCTTCTTTATCCTCGCCGGCGGCCCGCTGGTGGAAGCCACCCGCGGCGAACTCAAATTCACCGCGCCGCTAACAGCCATTACGGCGGCGGTCGTCGGCGTGATTCTCAACCTGGCAACTTTCTTCGCCTGGCACTGCTTCTGGCCCCAGAGCTCCGAAGCCGCACTTTTTGGCGGCCCCTTCGACGCGATGTCGCTTGTCATCGCCATCGCATCCTTTGTTGCGCTATGGAAATACAAGGCCGACATCATGAAGGTGATCGGTGTTTGCGCCGCGCTTGGTTTGCTGAACTCCTTCATTGCATGAGACCACCCGCGCCGGTAGGTTAGTCACCAATCAAACTTCTTTTTCGGCAAGCGTTTGACAGTTAGGCGGTTACCTACGCGGAAACTAAGTAATCACGCGCGCTGTTTTATGTTGCGCCGCACCCTTTTCAAGCCCTTGAATTAGCAGCACGGGAGCGGGTTTCCTCATCATGGCGCGAGACTTGCAGTGCCTGTGTCAGCACCGGGTCCGGACGCGGCCTGGCTCTTGGAGGGGGACAGCAGACATGGGCAACATCAACGATATCTTTGAAACGAGCCGCAGCACGCTGGACGAGATCGAGCAGCGACTCGAAATGCCGAGGCGGGAGTTTCTGCAGTTCTGCGCAACGCTGGCGGTGACCATGGGCCTGCCCAGCGGCGCCGAAGCGGCGGTGGCCCAAGCCATCGAATCGGCCAAGCGGCCATCCGTGATCTGGCTGCACTTCCAGGAGTGCACGGGCTGTTCGGAATCGCTCTTGCGCGCCGAGCATCCGACGCTGGAAAAGCTGATCCTCGACGTGATTTCCCTCGATTACCATGAAACCCTGATGGCCGCGGCCGGTTACCAGGCAGAAGCCGCCCGCAAGGACGCCATGAAGGCGAACAAGGGCAAATACGTGCTGGTGGTAGAAGGCGCGATCCCGACCAAAGACAACGGCATCTACTGCAAGATCGGCGGCCACAAGGCGATCGACTTGGTCAAGGAATGCGCGGCCGACGCCGCCGCCGTGATCGCCATCGGTTCCTGCGCTTCCTGGGGCGGCATGCCCTCCACCGGACCGAATCCTACCGGTGCTTCCAGCGTTTCCGAAGTGCTTGGCAAACTGGTGCCGACGATTCCCGGCTGCCCGCCCAACCCCTACAACTTCCTGGCCACCGTGGTGCATTTCCTGACCTTCGGCAAGCTGCCGGAAGTCGACAAGCTGGGCCGCCCCAAGTTTGCCTACGGGCGCCTGATCCACGAGAACTGCGAGCGTCGCGCCCACTTCGACGCCGGCCGTTTTGCCATGGAGTTCGGCGATCCCGGCCACCGTCAGGGCTATTGCCTGTACAAGCTGGGTTGCAAGGGACCGGAAACCTACGCCAACTGCTCAACACTCGGCTTTGGCGACGCAGGTGAAAATAACTGGCCGGTCGGTTGCGGTCATCCCTGCATCGGTTGTACCGAGAAAGGCGTCGGCTTCGAGAAGCCGATTCATCAGGTCGCCAAGATGCTCAATGTCACGCCGCCACTGCAGTATCCGCGCATCGTCGAGGAGCAGGGCAAAACGGCTTCCTTCGCCTCGGCCGCCGCTGTGGCTGCGGTTGCGGGTGCGGCAGCAGGTGCGGCGATCATGCTCACGCGCAACCTCGGCCTGTCCCATGCAGCGGCGGAAGCCGAACGCGAAAAAGACGCTGGCGGTGCTGGCAAACCCGCTGCAGACAAGGCACAGGTGTAATCATGAGCACCCGGCGAGAATTTCTCAAGGGTGTCCTCGCGAGCGGGGCGGCGGCTACGGCATGTGCCGCCGCCGTGCCGGCGCTTGCCAGAGAAACCCGGCCGCGCCCGCCTGAGGCGCTCGGCCTGCTGTATGACGCCACCCTTTGCGTCGGTTGCAAGGCCTGTGTCGCGGCCTGCAAGACAGCCAACAACAATCCTCCGGAGTTTTCCACAGCCGATCATTTGTGGGATACGCCGCTGGATACCTCCGGTCACACCTTCAACCTGATCAAGATGTACCGCAACGGCACGATGGATACGAAGGATCAGGAGGTAAACGGCTACGCGTTCATGAAGACCTCCTGCATGCATTGCGGCGACCCGTCCTGCGTTTCAGCCTGCCCGGTATCGGCAATGACCAAGGATCCGGCGACCGGCGTAGTCGGCTATAACGCCGACAAGTGCATCGGCTGCCGCTATTGCGTCGCCGCCTGTCCCTTCGGCATTCCCAAGTATCAGTATGACTCGCCCACGGGACGTATCGGCAAGTGCGAACTGTGCCGCCATCGCTATGCGGAAGGCCACTACTCGGCCTGCGCCGAAGTCTGCCCGACGGGCGCCACGCTGTATGGCAAGACGTCGGACCTGCTCATTGAAGCCAAGCGCCGCATCGCGCTCAAGCCGGGTTCGCGCACCAAGTATCCGCGCGGCAAGATCGGCGGCCCGGATCAGAGCTATGAGGGGCCGGTTGGGAACTATCTGCAGCACGTCTATGGCGAGAAGGAGTACGGCGGCACGCAAGTGCTGAAACTCTCCTCCGTCAATTTCGAGAAAGTGGGCATGCCCAATCTGCCACCGGATGCAGCGGCAGCGATGTCCGAAACCATACAGCACACGCTCTACGGCAATCTCATCATGCCGTTCGCCGTGCTGGGTGCGATGACCTACGTCGCCAAACGCAACGTCAAGCCTGACGACGAGTCTTCAGGCAAGGAGGAGGGTTGATCATGGCCAACAATCAACATGCGGCGCCCGCACCGGTTGGCGGCAGCCTGATCAATGCCGTGACACTGAGCTGCGGCGTGCTCATTGCACTGATGGTGGCGGTGCTGGTGGTTCGCTTTCTGTTCGGACTCGGCTCGGTGACCGCGCTCAACGACGGCTATCCGTGGGGAATCTGGGTAGTGGTCGACGTCATCATCGGTTCGGCCTTCGCCTGCGGTGGTTTCTCGGTGGCAATGCTGGTCTACATCTTCAACAGGGGCGAATACCATCCTCTGGTGCGGCCCGCCCTGCTGGCCAGCCTGTTTGGCTATACGCTGGCCGGTGCCGGGGTCATCTTTGACCTTGGCCGCTGGTGGAATGTGTGGAACATGTTCTGGCCCGGGTCGATCAACCCGAACTCCGTGATGTTCGAAGTGGCGGTGTGCATCTCACTCTACATCGCGGTGATGTGGATCGAATTTTCCCCGACCTTCCTCGAGCAGATGGGCAAGCAAGAAGCGAAGAAGAAGCTCAACAAGGTGATGTTCTTCCTCATCGCCCTGGGTACGGTGTTGCCGATGATGCACCAGTCCTCGCTGGGTACCCTGCTGGTGGTGATGGGGGTGCAAATCCATCCGCTATGGAATACCCCGCTGCAACCCGCGCTCTATCTGCTGACGGCCATCACCATGGGTTATGCGGTAGTGCTGTTCGAGTCGTGCGTGGCTTCTTCCGCCTCTCGGCGCAAGATCGAGATGCACATGCTGACACCGATGGCCAAAGTCATGCTGGGTTTCCTCTCTGTTTATCTTGTGGTCCGACTCGGTGACGTGCTAGTCCGCGGTGCCTTTCCGAAAGCTTTTGTGCCATCGATCGAGGCGCTGATGTTCTGGCTGGAAATGGCTTGCTTCATCGCACCGCTGATCCTGATCGGTGCCGAAACCAATAGGCGTAATCCGGCCAGGTTGTTCCTTGCCGGGATTCTGCTGATGCTCGGCGGCGCACTGCTGCGCCTGAACGGCTTCCTGATTGGTTATGAAACTAACATCACTGATGCCGGCGGCTTCACCTATTTCCCGACCCTGGCCGAAGTACTCGTTACCGCAGGCATGTTCGCAATCGAAGTTCTCGGTTACATCATCATCACCCGTCGCTTCCCGGTGCTACCCCGGGAAGATGTGCAGGCCGCCCACTAAGATAAGGATGGAGACAGAAAATGTCCAAGCGCATAACAATTGATCCAATCACCCGTATCGAAGGCCACCTGCGTATCGACGTCGATGTAGATGGCGGTCGCGTCAAGAAGGCATGGTCGTCAGGCCAGATGTGGCGCGGCGTTGAGCTGATCCTGCTCGGCCGCGACCCGCGCGACGCCTGGGCCATCACCCAGCGCATCTGCGGCGTGTGCACCACGGTGCATGCCATCACCTCGGTGCGGGCGGTGGAAAACGCATTGAAGATGGAGATCCCGCTCAACGCCCAGTACATCCGCAACCTGATCATTCTGGCGCACTCGGTGCACGACTGCATCGTGCACTTCTACCACCTGTCGGCCCTCGACTGGGTGGATGTGACCTCCGCGCTCAAGGCCGATCCGGACAAGACCGCGGCATTGGGCGAAAGCCTTTCCTCCTGGCACCTGAACAGCAAGCACGAGATGCGGCGCGTGCATGCGCGGCTCAAGCACTTCGTCAATGGCGGCCAGCTCGGCATCTTCACCAACGGCTACTGGGGACACCCGGCGATGAAACTGTCGCCTGAAGTGAACTTGCTCGCCGTCGCCCACTACCTGCAGGCGCTGGAAGTGCAGCGCAAGGCCAACAAGATCGTTTCGATTCTCGGCGCCAAAACGCCGCACATCCAGAACGTTGCCGTCGGTGGCGTCGCCAATCCGCTGGCCACCGATTCGCAGGCCGTGCTGACCGTCGAACGCCTGATGGCGATCAAGGGTTTCATCGACGAACTGAACGACTTCGTCAAGAACGTGTACCTGATCGACGTCGCTGCAGTCGGTGCCTTCTACGCCGACTGGACCAAGGTCGGCCGCGGGGTGGTCAACTACCTGTCGGTGCCCGATATTCCGCTGGACACCAAAGGCACGCAGTTTGGCTTCCCCGGCGGCTTTGTCGAAGGCGGCGATTTGACCAAGCAGGTGCAGATCAAGAGCTTCAACGACGAGTACTGGATCAAGGGCGTCGAAGAGGCGGTCAAGCATTCCTGGTACGACTACTCGAAGGCCGGAGCGCTGCATCCCTACAAGGGCGAGACCAAGCCGAACTACACCGACTTCAAGGACGACGCCAAGTATTCCTGGCTGAAGTCGCCGACCTTCTACGGCAAGGTGGCGCAAGTGGGCCCGTTGGCCCGCGTTATCAACGGCCTTGCCGCCGGCCATGCGCCAACCACCAAGTACGCCACAGCGGCGCTGGACACGGTTTCGGCACTGGCCAAGACCAAGGTAGGCCTCGATGCCATGCATTCGACGATCGGCCGACACGCCGCGCGAGCCATTTCCTGCTGCGTGAATATGGATATGCTCGACGGCCAATGGACCTCGCTGATCGGCAACATGGCCAAGGGCGACCTGACCACCTTCAACAAGCCGGTGTTCCCCAAGGATGAGATCATGGGCGTCGGCTTCCACGAGGCGCCGCGCGGTGCGCTGTCGCACTGGGTGGTCATCGACAACGGCAAGATCAAGAACTACCAGTGCGTGGTGCCATCGACCTGGAATGCCTGCCCGCGCAACGACAAGGACGAGCCCGGACCTTACGAGGCCTCGCTGGTCGATACGCCGATTGCCGACGCGGAGAAACCTCTGGAGGTGCTGCGCACCATCCATTCCTTCGACCCGTGCATTGCCTGCGCCATCCACCTGACCGACAAGGACAGCGATACGGCGATTACCATCAAAGCAGTCTGACTGGACAACCTGGCAAGTCTTCAACCACGGCGACACGGCGACACGGCGTAAGATTCAGTCTTTCGCCGTGCTCGCCGTGTCGCCGTGTCGCCGTGGTGAGTTTTTTTTCGGGTCTTATGAATATGCGCGCAGTCGTTCTCGGCATCGGCAACACCATCCTCACCGACGAGGCCGCCGGAGTGCGAGCGGTTGAGGCGCTGGAACAAGCCTGGAAGTTGCCGGAAAATGTGCTGGCCATCGACGGCGGCACCTCGGGCATGGAGATGATCGAGGATCTTTCCAACCTGGATTTTCTGATCGTCCTCGATGTCGTCAAATCCGGGGCAGCGCCAGGCACGGTGGTGAAATTCGCCGGTGACGAGATCCCGATTTTTTTCCGCAGGAAATTGTCACCGCACCAGATAGGGTTGCCGGACGTTCTGGCCAGCCTTGAGTTGCTCGACAGCCTGCCCAAGGAAATCGTGGTACTCGGCGTCGAACTGATTTCACTCGAACTGGGCATGGAAATGACGCCGACGGTTGCAGAAAAGGTCCCGGTGCTGGCCGCCATGGCGGCGGCTGAACTCCTCTCCCGCGGCTATGCCCTCGAAGCGCTTGCCACCTCGGTGGCTTGAAATGTCACCATGTGTTTAGCCGCTCCCTCCCGTGTGATCGAAGTTCGTGACGGCATGGCCGTCACCGAATGCTTCGGGCAGATACGCGAGGTCAGCCTGCTGCTGCTGACCGAAGAAGTCGCTGTCGGCGATTACCTGTTGATCCAGGCCGGCGGTTTCGCTTTCGAGCGGGTCGAACCGGAACGCGCTCAAGAAGCGCTGGCGCTGATGGAAGAACTCATGGCAGAAGGGGGCGACGCCCGCAGTTGGGGCGAAACCTCCGGGGCCGCATGAACTTCCGCGTCCACGATGTCAGCCCTGCCGATGCAGTGGAAGAAGCCTTTTTCCGCATCCAGCAGGAACAGATGGCGGATGTTCCCATTCTCAATCCCGCACTTTCCGTCGAAGCAATCGATTTTCAGCGCTGGCAGGGGCATTGGCTGGGCATTGTGGTGACCCCCTGGTGCATGAGCATGCTGCTGGTGCCGGGCAGTAGGGAGAACTGGGTTTCGACGGGCGAGAACCAGCGCCGCTTCGTCAAGTTTCCGGCCGGAGATTTTGCTTTTCTCGGCAGCGAAGAAGTGGAACTGGGCGAGTACCAGAGTTGTCCCCTGTTTTCGCCGATGGGCAAGTTTTCCACCCAGTCGGAGGCGAGCATGACCGCCCGTGCTTCGATGATCGCTCTGCTCACTTCTCCGCAGCAAGCCCAAGCAAAACCCAAGGAAGCGAAACAAACCGACGAACCCTCGCTTTCACGCCGCCGCTTCCTCACTTTGCGGTAAGCTTCTGGCCTGTGATGTTTTCGCAGGCAACAAGGGTTAAACATGTCGACTATCTCTGACTTCAATCGTGCATCAAATGCCGAGACTGATCGCGAGCATCAAGTTCAACTCGGCCTGCTGCAACTATTGTGCGACGCGACCCGGGATAACCGCGACGCCGAATCGGTGAGGGAAATTCTTGAGCAGTTGATTTCCTTTAGCGAGGCACACTTCATGTCCGAAGAGCTGCTGATGCGGCTGAAAAGCTATGACGACTATGAAGATCATGTCAATGAACACATTCATATGCTGGATGTACTCAACCAGATCGCCGTCGACCATGCGGCGGGTCATTCTTCCCTGGTACCGGGCAAGGCGGAAGACGTTCTCGGGTTCATCAACCATCACATCGCTACGCGCGACAGGCGCTTTGCCGACTACGTGCGTAACGGACAATAAAAGCGCATGCACGAAATGTCGCTCGCCGAGGGCGTACTGCAATTGATAGAGGATGCAGCGCACGAGCAGGAATTTGAAAAAGTAACGACGGTCTGGCTGGAGATCGGTCAGCTTTCCGGGGTTGAGATCGAGGCCATGAAGTTCTGTTTTGATGCCGTGACGCGTGACAGCATCGCGGAGGGTGCCAAACTGGAAATCATTGCCCTGCCCGGAGTCGGTTGGTGCATGGAGTGTTCGATGGCCGTGCCGATGTCTGAGGTTTTTGGCGAATGCCCGCAATGTGGCAGCCATCAGATGCAAGTGACCGGCGGCACGGAAATGCGGGTCAAGGAACTCGAAGTAGCTTAGAAGGAGACAGCAGATGTGTACCACATGCGGTTGCGGCGCTGGAGAAGTAAGCATTGACGGCGAACACGCCCATCATGAACACGAGCATGTGCATGCCGACGGCACCACGCACAGCCATGGTCACGATCATGCGGCAAGCGGAGGGAGTCACAACCATCCGCACCCGCACTCGTACGCACATACGCAC
>Ga0194060_10002451_pt1 | contig 13204 bp, 3 predicted proteins | sample SepL225m_MetaG_FD_163427 | JGI IMG/M metagenome (GOLD analysis project Ga0194060, IMG submission 163427) | Anoxic zone freshwater microbial communities from boreal shield lake in IISD Experimental Lakes Area, Ontario, Canada - Sep2016-L222-5m | ecosystem: Environmental > Aquatic > Freshwater >... | reverse complement strand
AGAGAAAGATCCAAACCTGACATCTTTTTAATATCCTGATCTATGGTTTGAAAGAAAGTATCTCTGTCTTTATTATTATCTGTTCTAAGCATTGGGGAATACAATAATGTACCATAAAGCTTATTAAGTTGTTTATGGGAACTATCATATCTGCTTTGTCTTGTTTGTAAGACATTACCTAGAAAGTTATAATCTGGCTGAAAAGGTTGAAGCGCAGGTATATAGTCTGTTTCACCCTGAATGTATGATGCCATATTAAGTGTTATATATTATGTAAAATTATTAAAAATTTTATAAGTTTACTAAACCTATAAAAGTTATTATGTTGTAGCAGTTGTCGGTGGACCAGTTTCTGCAACCTGTGGATAACTTTGTGGTTTAGGCATTTCAGTATCTGGATCATCTGGTGTTGCTACCCCAGCCATTTTTTCTGCAGTCTTCCAAATTAAACCTGGATTTGAACGCATGGTTGGATATTGATCATATAATTTCTGATAGATTGTTCCTACATCTTCATGAGATGGTTGTTCAGGTTTAATACCTGCACCATGAGTAAAATCAATCATACCTGCTGATAATGGATCTACAGCATATTGTGGATATAGACTATTTAAGTTATATGTATTTGCTCTATTTGTTAAAGCATTAACATATGATTGTCTAAGTACTTGTCTTGCTTTAGCTTTTGAATTATCAAATTCTTGATTGGCAATTGTATTCTTGTCAAAGAGTCCTGTTGCCAATGAGGCTCTTTGTTGGGCAGCCTGATTGAGGATACTTGTATTTTGAAGTTCAAATTGATTGGCTACACCTACATTTAGATTAGCATATTTACCTAGGATATTTGCTGCATCTTTTGCAGCTTGACCTTGAATAGAAGATGCTCTGGAAGACAATGCTTGTGGACCAGTGAATGCAGCTAAGCCATTTGTAAGCATACCTGCAGATTCTTGACTTGCTGCAAGTTCTCTTGTAGGATCATAGAAAGTTGGATCTGCCACAGTTACTTGTGGTGTTGCTTGCCATGGTGGATACTTCTTGATTCTACCCATGTCTGCAGCTGCACCTGCTGTACCAATAATATCTTGGGCCCAGAAGTTAGCATCTCCTGTATATTTAGGAGTTACAAGATGCTCTGCTTTTACATCTGCACTTGGTAATGCAGGTTCTTTATCATCCCATAGAACACCTGAAGCATTTGCCATCTGTCCAATGGTTGTATTACCTACAACACCATCTGCTGGTGATATTTGATCACTTGTAGTATAATCTTTAGATGCTTTTTCATCTTCTGTTCCACGTACATTAGGTGTAATACCTTGAAATGTATTTTTTGTTTTATCATCCTTTGATGCCTTAGCAAAAGCAATAAAACCCAATTGACCAGAAGCTGTTTGTTCTTTTGTCAATGGTGTTAATCCCAATTTTGTTGCAGCATCAGAATATGTTTTATTTAATGTAGGACTGTTGTTTAACCAATCTGAAGTTGTTATATCTATTTTATCTGCATTTGCAGCAAATACAAAATTCTGTTTTTGCATTGCTGCAAAGTCAGCAATAATTTCATCTGGAGATTTTTTACTTAAGGTAGCTTTAAGAGTTGGATTCTTTACCGTATTTAAATTAGCCTTATATTGTTCAATGATTGCTTTTTGAACTTCTGGATTTTTTAATTCAGCTTTAAAGTATGCATACTTTCTAGCTTGATTTCCAAGTAATTTTACTTCAGGATTATTTACATCCAAGTCTACTGCATCAGGTTTAGCAGGCATATATGTTATTCTATGGTACTTGCCATCATCTGCCTTTATATATGCATTTCCTGATTCAACTAAATCTTTGTAATTAGGTGTTGCATAAACTTGATCTTCTGTATCAAACTTGGTTGCACTAGTTGGAACTACTGTTGTAGCAGTTGTAACAGTTTTAGGACCAGTTTGAGAACCATCCTGAAATTTAGGATAGGATACTTTTACTCTACGTTTATTAAAAACCCCACCTTGTTTTCTCTTTTGAAGTTGAGCAATTACATTCATACCATACTTAGCTTGTTCTGGTTGAGTTTCTGTTTGATCTTCTTCAGGATTCTCAGATTGATTATCTGGTTGTTCTGCTTGAATTAAACTCTTAGGATCTATTTTAGATTTATCCATATAAGGCATAGCAACAGAAGGAATACCATTTGGAAATCCTTTAATTGATTCTTGAGCAAGAGCAAGTTTAGCCAACTTTAAATTATAGTTAGCAACCATTGATTCTGCACTCTTTCTCTGAAGATCATCTGTATCTGGATCACCCAATATTTTTCTGAATTTGTTGATATCATATTTCTTTGCAATATCTGCAGGAGTATAACCGCCTTTTTTAGTAGCCATACCAAACTGTGCAAGAACTGTAGAATCTTTAATCTTCATGGATCTATCTCTAGAGAAGATAAAAGAGTTATCAGGTAAATACAAAGGTGTACCTCCAGCAGAATGTCTCTTACCACCTATTTTATAATGCTCAGAAATACCATCACCATTAAGATCTGTAAGTGCTGTTTCCCCTACCTCAGCTTCTAGATTTGCATCTTCTCTAGCTACAGGTTTAAGTGTTTTATTAACTGCTGTATCAGGTTTAGAGAACTCACCAGCCATAACAGGCCAATTAAGTTGTGTAGCATTAAATCCCAAACCTGGTTTCATTCTCACTTCCAAACCAGATGATCTGGTGTCCATGCCTTTTCCAGCCTTGGGTAGAAATGTGACTTTTACTCTTCTTTTCATATTAGTAGTTATAGAAGTTTATGCTGGTGTTACTTGACCACCCATTTGAATGATGTGTTGAATTTCCTCATCTGTAAGATCATAGATACCATCTTCCATCATAGCTCCACCTTGTGCCATGACTGGTCTTTGATTCCAATGAGTATACATGCTCATGTCATTTGTATTATCACTTCCTGGCATGAAAGGTAATTGACCAGGATAAGGATAAGCTGTAGAACCTCCTTGTGCCATACCATAATTAGGAGTACCTGCATTACCTCTCATGTTACCTGTGTCAAAAGTAGCAGTTGTTTGATCTGGTCTAAATGCACCATATTGTTGACCAGTTCCTTCATAATCTCCCATATTTTTTCCTACAGATTGAAATTGATTAGCTCCTTTTAAGCTATTCTTAAGTTGCATTTCTGCATTTCTTCTATCATTACTTTCAAAAGTACTAGCAACTCCACTCATACCTGCTTGAATATAATCTGCAGTAAAGGGATTCATATCTCTTTTAGACTTATAAATAGCTTGTTCATTTAGATTACCAACAACTGGTTGTGTATTAGATTGATTATTATTAGATTGATTGTGATTAAATAAATTACCTATATTTTCTTTTGCGTTATTATAACCTTGATTTACATTAGATCCAAACTCTTGCATTTTACCAAAAGCATTTGCAAATGGATTACCTTGTCTTTGATCAAGTCCTGCATTGAATGTTTCACCTTGTGTTTGATGTTTAGGTAAGAATCTGTTTAATGCATCACCACCAAACTTTTGAGTAGGTGCTTCTAGATCTTCTGGAGTTACACCAGGAGTAAGATACGGTTGCATGGTAGCACGAGCTTGTTTTTTTTGAGCAGCATCTACTACTTTTGCTTTATCTTTATTATAATTAATTGTATTAAATATTTGTTCAGGAGTAGGTTGAGGAATAAGTAAAGGAGATGGAGATTCTTGTGGTTGTGGAGGAACACCCCATGTAGGAGCTGGTCCAGTTGAATCTAAAACTTCTTGTGGCTGTTGCTCCATCTTACCTGTATGTGGATTGTAAGTTGTAGTTATAATAAGTTTTTTTGGTCTTCCAAAGATTCCTTTTTTCCACTCAGATGTTACATCATATCCATTCTTACCTCCTGCAATCTGCATTTGTGTAATTTCAGCAGCAGTTGGAATATGTCCTGGATCTGCTAATGTAGAACCATAACCTGTATGCTTATATTTATATCTATCATCTTGTGGACCAGTCATATAGTTAGATTGGTAACCCATTGCTCCTTGTACTTGACCCCAAAACTCATTAGGTTCTCTACCATTTTGTTCGGCAATCATATCACTGATTTGTCTAGGAGTCATCCCTGCAGTAGAGGCAAGAGCAGGAGGTCCTTTACTTACATCTCCTTTATATCTTACAGGTCCTACATAACTTGAATTATCAGGAGGGGGTGATGTACTAGTAGTGGCAGGTATAGTACCATCAGGGTAACTTCCATATGCAGCTAAATATTCAGCATTGGTATAATTCTTACCAGTAGCACTGTTATTATATCCAGAGTCACTATTAGGATCTATACCTGTATTACCTCTTGTTTGGTGTTTAGGTAAAAATCTATAAAGACCTCCACCATTTCTAAAATTATTTTGATTCATTTCATCAAATGATGAATCTATAGGTGTAATATAAGGAGTTGTAGTTGTACCTAGTACACTTCCATCAGCTGCTTGAGGTCCAGCTTGATTTGTTGTTTGTGATGCTGGATTTGAATTAACATTCATTTTATTCCAATAATCTTGAGCATCTTTATTTTTAGCTTCAGTTATGTTTTTATTTACTCTATAATTAATATCTTCTCCAACAACATCCATTAATCTATTATTTGATTCTTTGGATTTATTATTCATATTATTAAGATTATCCTCATACATAGAAGTATATGGATTACCAACTCTTTGTTGTCCATTGGTTTCATCACCATATCTGGCAACACCCATTGAATTTTGTTGATCCATTGGTTGTTGCATCATATTGTTAGCAACATTCTTTCTAACATATGCTAAAAAATTTTCCTTGATATTACTACCTGCAGCATTGATATTACCACCTTGTTCTGTAGCACCAGTAGATTTTTTATTATTAAAATTACCACCTTTAGCAAGTGCTGGAAAAGCTCCATAGTTCCATGCTGATTTGCTACCACCATTATTAAAATAACCCAGTGGTCCATTAGATGAACCACCATAGTTATAAGATTCTGTATTCTCATCTTCACTTGCTTCATAAGCAGGTGATTCATTGTCTTCCTCAGAAGGAGTCATGGGATACTCATCTTCCATTATATTACTATAAGCTTCTGTATCATTTGAGGTTCCTGTAATATCATCATATGATGTATCTGCATAACCTTCATCATCTTGAGAATACCCAGCTTCTCCACCATCTTGATACCAAGTTTCTGGTGCAACCAATGGACCTGCAGCTTGCATACCATAGTTAAAGAATTGATCTGCATTTGGTGGAGTTGAATTTCCACCCAATGCTTTCTTTACTAGATTGCGTGCTTCAGGATGAGCCTTGAAGAAAGCTTCTTGGCTTGGGAATTTCTTATAAAATGCTGCTTCAGTTTTTACTTTAGCAATCTTTAGGAATTGTGCTTTCATAATTTTGGGTATTGATCTAACCAGTTGGAATTCTGGGAATTAACAAATTTACTCTTTTGATTATAATTTACCAATTTTTTACTAGATTTTCTAGGACTTCCCCCATATTTGTTTGGTTGTATTTGCTGAAACATTTGATATCCTGTAAGAGGTTTTGTTCTTTTTAAATTTAATCCAGGAACCATTTCATAAGATGTACCATACATATTAAGATACATTGGATAATCTCCAGTAGATTCAATAAAAGCTGATTGTCCTAATAAATTTTGAGTTTCAGGTCTTGCAATAATTTGAGTTTCTAAAGGTCTTTTTCCAAACTGCATAAGAGTATTAAAGTTTTGCATCTCTTGATTAAATTGAGGTATATCTGTTGAACCAGTAAACATATCTGCTTGAGTTGGATTAGGATACCTTACATTTAAATTTGTACCCATCTCACTGTTGTATTTAATTAAATCAGTATCAAGTTTTCTTTGATATAGTGGAAAATCTCCTTCTGTTTTAAGTCCATATTTTTCTACCAGTGCCATTCTTTCTAAATCTTTTATAGTTCCTAAAGGAGCCCCTAATGTATTATTAAGGGGCGTTTGTGGTATTAAATTATTAGGAGACCCTGGTAATTGTTTAAAAGTAGTATTAACTTCTGGCACTTTAATTTTATAATTAGGAACATGCACTTCAAATTTTCCATTATTATTTACAACTTTAGATTTTGTTGTTTCTCCTAATTTTAACATATAGTCATCCATTCTTTTAGATCCTTCTATTGCTGCTTTTTCTGATTTAAAATTTGCAGAAGCAGACCACTCCTCAGAATTTTTAGTAACTAAATCATCTAAAAAATTATTAACTTTATTTGATGAGTTTACTGGTAAAAATCCTGCTTCTTCAAATGGTAATTTCTTTTTTAATTTTAATATATTTGCATAAGAATCTGTACTAAAAGATTTTGTTTCATGAATTGTTTTTCCAGCTAATTGATCTTTTAATTTAAGCATTGACTTGCCAGCATTAAAAGGATTAGCATCTTTAAAAGATAAACCATAACTACCATCTGGATTTCTAGTAGCTTGAATTGACCCAGTAGGACTTTCTATATTTACATTAACTAATCCTTTACTTGGAGTACTTCTTGAATTTATTTTAAAATTACCATCTTGAATATTTTCTTTTATTACATTTGATTTAGTTTTAACCCCTTGTCTTTCTAAATTAATTTTTTCTAAGAAAGATGATGCATTAGGAGAACCAGGTAGTTCTTTTGGTATTTTAACCATAGATCTATCTATTGCAGCATCAAGACCTGCATTAACACCTTTGGTAAATTTACCTAATTGTGATTCAGCTAACCATTTACTAGCTGGTCCTATAATTGGTTCTAGTATTTCACCTACAGGAAAAGCAGTCATTGCCATATCTGGAAGATATTGTCCAAATTGATCATAGGCACCACCAGGTTTTGATGACTCAGCCCAATTATCTTTAGTTGTTGCTTGATATCTTAAATAACCTGGTATATTACCATACTCAGCTTGCATTCCCGATAATAGATTGGCATTACTTGCATCTGCCCTATCTTTTTCAGCTTTTGCTTTATTGCTTTCTGCAACTATATCTTGATGAGGTGCATCTTGATAAGTTGTAGTTGCATGTGTTGGATTAACTACTTGAGTTGAACCAGAAGGTGACCATGAATATGAAGTTGCAGGAGTTGCTGCAGTTATAGGTGCTGATTTTACAGGTGCTGGTTTAACTTGTTTTGTTGCTACTACTGCTGCAGTACTTGCACCAAATTGATATTGATCTAACCAACCACTTTTTTGACCACCTTGTTTAAATGCTTTTATCTCGCCTTTACCAGTTTTGAACTTTTCAGGAATATCAAACTCATACCAGGTATTACCTTTGCTGTCGGTTACTATTCTAACATCTAGCCCAAACAACTTTTTGATAGTCTTAGGCTGGTCTGCATACTTTTTGAGAATGGTCTGCTGTTCTGAAGGGTAGTTAAAATACTTTTTAGGATTAGCGTCTCTCATTGCCTGATATTCAAGATAACTATTAGCATGAGCAACAGCATCTCCAGATTCTTCTGCAGCTATCATTTTTGAATGTATATCTTTAAAATCAGGATGTTCTTGATAACTAAGATTGAACTTTTTATACCCTTGAACTTTAGCAGCAGTTTCACTTGTAGGTACTCTTATCTTATTTATATCTCCCCTTTTACCAGCATAATCTACAAGTTCTTGTATATATCTTTCCTGATGTGCCTTATCCAATAGTGATTTTTGAGAGAAGTTTTCTATCTCTGCTTTTTTCATTAAATTTTGAGATTCTTGACCTGTTACAATATCTTCAAATTGTTTTATTTGGTATTGTTGCACAGGTAAACCTGCTTCATCAACACCTTCTGTTTTCATTTTATTAAGAACAGATTTATTTCTTTCTTGAATCTCTTGCATCCTTTGTAATGACTTTTCTACTTTAGGAGCATCACCAATACTTTTAGGCATTGTTCTATTAGTACCTTGAAAAGCATCAGATTGTATTTGTGTTACTGTTAATACATCAGGTGTTTCAGCATCTCTTAAAAAATGAGCATGACCAAGTGTCTCATCTGGATTACCATGAGCATCAGAACCTCTACCAAATTTACCTTTATTACCTAATATAAGTGTTTGATTTTCTAATGGGGTTTCTCTGATTAATTTTTGACTATCACTAATTGTAGTTTTTATCCAACTCTTAGCATCATCAATACTATTAAAACCTTCACCATGTATGCCTTCTATATAAAACTTATCGCTGTAACCTTTGTAATAGTTATTTGGACTATCTATGTTATCAAGCATTTTTTTGTAGTGTGGAGGTAATTGTGAATTAGTATACGGCAACACTCTTGCACCTTGTTCAGTGTAAGACTTATACCCCAACCTATCAATTCCGTAATTACTTCTTGCTGTACTAAATTGTCTTTCTAAAGGAATGAGTTGGTCTTGTACTGTTTTCTTAAACTGATTATAATCCATTTTTAATGGAAGATTATCACCTAATCCTTTTTTTATCCAAGCAACTTTTTCAGCACCACCTGATTCCTTACCTATAATCCCAAGAGCTTGTTCTATATTGATAAGTCCTGTTTTTGGTTCTATTATTTTAGAAATAGCTCCTTCATTCATTGTGGATTTTAAATGTAATCCTGGTAATTCTTGCATTTGCCAAGGTTGTTTTACTACATCATCTACAGAAGAAACATTAGGAGAACCTGGTAATTGTTTAGGAACTTCTTTATATCCTTGTAACCAATGTTCTTTATATAATTTAATATCACTAGAGGGAATAGGAGCTTTTGTTTGATAAAATTTTAAACTAGGTTCAGGAAACTGAAGCCAGGGATCAAATGCTTTTGGATTATTTGATTCAACCATATATGGCCCCTCATAACCATGATAAGCTTCACGAGTATCAGTTCCAAAAGTTCTTGCTCTTCTTATATCAAGAGGTACTCCTTTATTAAAATAAGATGTAGGAGAACCTTGTGCAGGTCTTACAAATCCAGAATTAATTAAATCTTTAGCACCTGCATCTGGCATTACTCTATAATAAGATTCAGGATTAGGTTTAAATGCATAAGGATTTAATTCATGAGCACGAGATAATAAACCAGATTCTTTACTTGTTGCAAGAGCTTCCTTACCTATTTTGAATACTTCACCTGAACCCATGAAGTCCAAAGCATTTTCAGTAGTTGTTCCTAAAGCATCTTCCCAAGTAGTTTCACTATTAGGATCTGCAGCTGCAACCCAATTACGATATGTATTTGGTATAGAGTATAAACCTTTTGCTGCAAATCCTGTAGCCAGTGCTGTAGATACTGCTGGTATACCTGCTATACCTAAAGCCAATGGTGCCAATGCTAATCCACCCATCATTACTGCAGCCCTATCTTCAGTTTCTTTTTGCTTATCCTGCTGGTGAAGATAATTAGTCACTTGTGTATTCTCATCATATAATCCAGGGGCTGTGCCATTAGCACGTTGTTGTTGATTTCTATATCTTACTTGAGCAGTTGCTTCTTGTCTTCTTCTTTCTGCTTCAACAAATGGAGCCAACTTACTCATACTTGCAGCATCCATACCTTGATTAATGCTACCTACTGTAGGTTTAACTACACCTGTAGATTCAGCAACTGGTTTAGTGGTAAGTGCATTGAAGGATGGATTGATTGGTGCCATCTCTTCTACTTTTGTAGGAATCTTTGATTTGGGTGCAGTTGATTGTGGTTTATCCAAAAAGGTCATTCCTGAAGAATTCTGTGGTGCAATCCATTGTTGTTTTACCTGATCCCATACATTATCTGATCCATTGGATTTTATGAATGGACCTTTAGTACCCACTACTAGATTGGATGTAGGAGTTGTAGTTACTGGTGCAGTTACCAGTTTAGGAGTTGGTGCAAATATTGAATTAGCAGGAACTTGTGCTCCAGTTTGATATTGATCTAGCCAATTAGTCGGTCCACCAAATTTCTTCATAGGATTTACCCAAGGAACAACTTCTATTTCTGAATCAGGAGTTCCCTGTGGAATTTGACCTGTCTGATACCATCTTCCTTCTGCATCTTTTGCCCAATAATAAGTCTGTCCAAAGTTAGTCTCCTGTTTTCTGAATTTGTAATCAGGTGTAGGTTGAACTACTTGTGGAGTTGTTTGTTGGGTTGCTTGTGGAGTTACAACAGGAGTTGCTTGTGGTGTTGTCTGTGGTATATTTGTAGTGGCAGGTATTGGATTAGTTTGTTGAGGTGTTGATTTCTGATAGTTTGTCTTTACTGTCTGAGGAACATAATGAGGTTTTCCTTTACCCAATGTTACCATTGATGAAGCCAACGAGTTGAAGTTAGAAGCTGTAGTTTGTGTTGGTGGTTTACCTAAGACATATGGTTGAACAGGTTTTTTGTATGCATTAGAGGTATGCCATATTAATTTATTGATAGATTGATCATCAAACCATGCTAAATCAGGCCATGCATATGGTTCTGATGGTTTGATTCTAGGATATGTATTATGAAGATTCTCATATCTAGAAAGATCTTCATTAGTTGATATTGCTCTATTGACATACGGCAGAACCTCATCAGTGTAAGATCTTTGATCATGTATTGATGGGACTTGATTAGCTCTTGCCTTATATAGATTTGTTTCTTCAGCATTTTGAGCATGTATACTTGCTTGATTAAGATTATATAAATTCAAACTATCACTATAAGCTTTTAGTCTTGGATCATTGGGATCTTGTACATATAATGGTTCATGTATACCACCTTTCTGATATTGATCTAGCCAGCCACCTAGTTTTTTATTTTGTAATGATGCTGGTATAGGTATTTGATTATTTTGTTGATATTGAAAATCTGTATAGAATACAGGTGTTGTAATTGGTTTATTTTGGCTTATTGCATATTTATTTGCAGCAGCTTGATAAGCAAGTTTATTAGGTTGCCATGTATATGGTGGAACTGCTATTTTCTTACCAGTCTGTAAATCAATTTTCCAGACATTATCATCCTTATTAGGTTTTGTTTTCTCAATCTCATAACCATACTTAGTTGTATCAAAAGCTGCTGTATGAAGAGTTTTATCAGTAACTAGGCTATCTGATTTGCTTAGTGGTGTATAAGTGCTACTACCAAGCTGATAAGTATCTAGTCCACCACCATCTTTATATTTAAGACCTGGTTTATATCTCTTCTTACCTGAAGGTCCAAACAACATTTCATTTCTCATCATCAAGTCATTGATGCTTGTTTTGATGTTTTTTGATGTGAATCCTCTATCTCCTTTTAGTTTTGTTTGCTTACTATATCCATCTAACCAACCACCTTTTTTCATTTGATTTAGATCTTCAATAGAGGGATCTCCACCATATTGTGCTATAGGTTGTTCTCTTACTACATTGGTATCAAACTGATGTAATCCAGAATAAGGTTGAAGATATCTTCCATTAGCCATCAATGCTCTACCTGTATTTGACATGTCTATCATGCCATTAGGTGTATTGATATCTATAAATGGATCATTGTTATAAGGTGAACCATCACTATAACCCAATTCACTTTTCTTGTCAATGACAACTTTATCCTTACTATAAGGATTTTTCTTTGTACCAGGTTTACCTTTATGGTACTCGTTTTTTGGGACTTTGTTCCACATTATCTTGGAGAGTATAAGTTTTTATTGGTAGAGAGCATAACAAGGAATTTCTTGTCCATGCTTTCTAATCTTCTCAATAATACACTGGTTGTATAATGTCTGAATTTTTTTCTTTGCAATGCAAATTTATTATAATCCATGTTGTTGTTATTTAGGATTCTAATATAGCCATTTGGTTCTGTATTCCAAATTGTTTGTGTAGCATAAGAACCAGGATTGGGTGTTGGTGGTGGATAATTGGATCCTATTGGAAACTCACCCCTATCTCTTGTTATATCCCAGAATTGATTGAATCTGTATTTCTGCTCTACCTTAGAGTATAATATATCAATACTGGTTGGGTTGATTATTGGATAGTTGAGTATAAGGGGTGCATTGTTTCTAGGGCTCAGATTTAATTTGAGTAATCCTGAGCATTGTTCTGTATTATAAACCACAGCCTCATCAAAATTAAAATCAAGTTGATGAAATCTGTCATAACAATTATCTGCATACTTGTATACTTCTAATTGATACTCTATACTTCTTACAGTGTTCACTTGATTTACAGTATTCACCATCCACTCAATTTCCCACGGATAAGGTTTATCATAGTAGTTGCAATAAAGATCACATCTTTCATTATGAATCCAAATAGATCTTTTATCTGCAGGATTCACTGTCATGAATGTATTCTTTCCTGGAAGAGATAATGTAGGATGCCAATCATGGTAACTTATAAAACCTTTTGTTTTAGGATCATAACTAATTGTCCAGGAAGCATCTTTAAAGTAAAGCTCATCGCCCAAACTTATTGTATTGATTCTATGATACTCATCCTCTACAACTACATTAACAGCAAATTGGTCATTCTGTATATAAGTAAGTTTAATATTAGTTGGGATATCATCTCTTAATACATAATCCCTCTTACAGAAGTATACCAATTGATTCTGATTATCAAATATTGATTGGCAACCAATACCTGTTACAGGATTATTGGTAAGTTGAAAATCAGGAAAATAGTTTAATAATTGATATGGTAGATATTGTGCAAACCACCACTTCATATTATCAAGTGATACTTCTTCTAAACCTCCACCATAATGGAATACTTTTCCTTGATTCTCACTAATCCAGTAAATACCCATAGGGGTATTTATCACACTGAAACTATCCTGACATGATCCATACTCATAAGATAAGTCGGCATTCATGATACTCTGCATTGGTTGTGAGAATAATCCCCCATCTCCAATTGTGAGTTTGGTACCAAGACCAGTTTGTAATTGATCAGTACCCTGGAATTGTACAGGACTTGCACTTTCAAAGAATATAATTGCACCACTCTTGTTTATAGGTTTGATACAAGTAACATAACTCTGAAAATCATGATAGTTATTTGCCAAGAATATTAACCAATTATCTTTCACACTTTCAAATTGTGAAGGCAATGAGTATATCACACGCTTAGGTGTATAGGTATAACATGTTTCAGCCAAATATGGATCATAATATACAGTTTGAGTATTGGCCCATGATACAAAATTCATGAATGTCTTAGATGTACTCAATGACCAATCATACTTATAATAG
>Ga0194060_10002449_pt1 | contig 13209 bp, 15 predicted proteins | sample SepL225m_MetaG_FD_163427 | JGI IMG/M metagenome (GOLD analysis project Ga0194060, IMG submission 163427) | Anoxic zone freshwater microbial communities from boreal shield lake in IISD Experimental Lakes Area, Ontario, Canada - Sep2016-L222-5m | ecosystem: Environmental > Aquatic > Freshwater >... | reverse complement strand
TTTTTCGAATTAATGGTAGAATGGGGCGATTCTACGCTTGTTTTCTGAACCTTCTATGAGCCGCAAACCAAAATCCTCCCACAAGTCCGGTTCCTCCCATTCCAAGCCCCGCGCCGAGCTCGACCCGGAGACCCGCCGTGGCATCACGGCCGTCGTTCTCTTCGCCGTCTCGGCCCTGCTGTTTCTCTCGTTCTTCCACATCGCCGGCGCGCTCGGCGAATTCATCGCGAAGTACGTCGCGCTTACGTTCGGATGGGACAAGTTCCTCGTTCCGGTCCTTTTGATTCTCGTCGGAGCGACGGGAATGTTCCCCGACCGCGGCCGCCTCTCTACGTGGAACCACCTTGGGATCCTCTTTTTCTTTCTGTCGTTCAACGCGCTCCTGAACCTCCTGCTCGTGAACCGACCGGAACCGTTTACGACGGACATCTCGGTCGCGGGCGGAATGGTCGGGCAGTTCCTCGGGACGATCCTTCCGAACGTGATGGGATTCTGGGGAGCGGTCGTGGTCGTTTCGGCCCTGCTGTTCGTGGCGGTCATGCTCGTGTTCAACACGTCGCTGCGCGACCTCATCGGGTTCCACACGCACCTCACGGGACGGTTCGGCGAGATGATCCATCGCGGACAGATGAGAAAGACCATCGAGCCGAGAACGATCGAGATCAAGACACCAGTGAATTTCGTCGAGGAGCCCGATCCGATCGAGGAAGAGGAGGACGAGGAGGCGATGATCGAGATCGACGAGGAGCCAGAGGCCGCCCCGATCTTCACCGCGAAGCCGCTCGTCGAGGCCGAGCGCGCAAAGCCCGAGAAGGCGCTCACCATCAAGCGCATCCGCAAGGTGGCCATCCCGCTCGACCTGCTCGAATACCGCGTCAACAACGCCAACTCCGGAGACCTTGAGCGCAACATCGAGATCATCTCGCGCACCTTCGAGCAGTTTGGCATCCCGGTGGAGATGAGCGACACCGCAACGGGACCGACGGTTACGCAATATACACTCAGGCCGGCGCAGGGGATCAAGCTCTCGCGCATCATCGGTCTGCAGAACGACCTCGCCCTCGCGCTCGCCGCCCACCCGATTCGCATCGAGGCTCCGATCCCGGGCAAGTCGCTCGTGGGCATCGAGGTGCCGAACCAGACCATCGCGACGGTCTCGCTGCGCGACCTGATGGAATCGAAGCCGTTCAAGAGCCGATCGAACAACACGGCCATCCCGCTCGGCAAGGACGTCTCGGGCGCCACCTGGACCGCATCGCTCGAGAAGATGCCGCACCTTCTGGTCGCCGGTTCGACCGGTTCCGGAAAGTCCGTCTGTCTCAACACGATCATCGTTTCCCTGCTGTACGAAAACGGCCCCGACGAGCTCAAGCTCATCATGGTGGACCCGAAGCGCGTGGAGATGAAGATGTATGAGGGAATCCCGCACCTCCTCATCCCGCCGATCACGAAGGCGGAGGACGCCATCAATGCGCTCAAGTGGACGGTGCGCGAGATGGAACGCCGGCTCGACGTGCTTGCCAAGTTCGGCGCCCGCGACATCACGAGCTACAACGAGCGGGCAGAGGAGAAGATGCCGAAGATCGTGGTGATCATCGACGAGCTCGCCGACCTCATGGCGTCGAGCGGCCGCGAGGTCGAGGGAACGATCGTGCGTGTCGCCCAGATGGCCCGCGCCGTCGGCATCCACCTGATCATCGCTACCCAGCGCCCGAGCGTCGACGTCATTACCGGCGTCATCAAGGCCAACTTCCCGGCGCGCATCGCCTTCGCCGTCGCCTCGCAGACCGACTCGCGCACGATCCTCGACTGCGCCGGCGCCGAGAAGCTGCTCGGCCGCGGCGACATGCTGTACACCTCCGCCGAGCTGAGCAAGCCGAAGCGCCTCCAGGGCGCGTACCTCTCGGACGACGAGATTGACCGCGTGGTGGCGTTCCTGAAGAAGGAAGGGATTCCGGATTACAACTACGCCATCACCGAGACCGCGCGAACGGGCACCGTCCTCGACGACGGCGACCAGGACGAGCCGCTCCTCGACGAGGCCATCCAGGCCCTCATCCAACAGGGTCGCGCGTCGACCTCCCTCCTGCAGCGCCGCCTCAAGATCGGCTACGGCCGAGCCGCCCGCATCATGGACCTCCTCGAGGAACGCGGCGTCATCGGCCCCGGCGAAGGCGCCAAGCCACGAGAAGTCCTCGTCACCTCCTGGCCCCCAGCCGGCGACCTCGCCGCCGAATCCATCCCCACCTTCGACACCGATATGACCGAAGCCGGCCTCCCCGAACACCCGTCATTTGCCGAAACCCCCGAAACCGATCAAACTGATGAGGACTCCGCCACGTTCTGACGAATTCGCAATATTCGCAGCAATACGTGTCATACGCAAAATTAGTAAGCTATTCGTTATTCGCAACCCCCTACCAACCTCCTGTCCCACTCATGTCATTCGTCATCCGCAAACTTAATTGCTCTCGCACCCTGGGAGAGGAGATCCGCGAGCTCCGCCGCGCGACCGGCTTCACGCTGTCCGAGCTCGAGGAGCGCACGAAGGTCCGCAGGAGCTTCCTCGACGCGTTTGAGCGCAATGACTTCTCGGCACTCCCCGAGACGCTCTACGCCCGCAACTACCTCCGCATCTACCTCCGCGCGCTCGGCGCATCGGACCCCGACTACTTCATGAAGCGCTGGGAGGAGGCCCGTGGCACCTGCGACTTCAAGGGCGCGTCCGTGATGCCGCGACAGCGCGTCCGCCGCGGCGCATTCATCGTCGCCAGCCGGTTCGTAAAGGTCGCCGGCGTCGCCGCCATCCTCATCGCGGTCACCGGCTACATCGGCACGGAGGTTCGCGCCATCACGTCCGCTCCCCCGCTCGCCATCTACGGCCCGGAGGACGGCGCCGCGACGCGGAACGCGACGGTGGTCGTGCGCGGCGAGACCGATCCGGGCACGACGCTTAAGGTAAACGGGCAGAAGGTCCTGCTCAACTCGAACGGAAGCTTCGAGACGGACGTGTCCCTCGAGCGCGGGGTAAACGTGATCAAGATCGAGGGAGCAAAGAGATACTCGCAGTCGGCGACGCTGTACCGAAGGGTCGTGCTCGAGGCCGACAAGAGCACGGCCATGGGGCCGGGAGGATTGGAACGGGTTCCGTAGAAGTTTAAACGCGACGATTACCGTCGCGTTTTTCGTTATCCAATTCCCGGACCACCCCCAACCCCTCCTTGCGGAAGGAGGGGAGACAAATAAATAGCCGGCGCGTTTTTATTTAAACTCGTCTCCCTTCCTCCGTTCGAGGAGGGGTTGGGGGTGGTCATCGCGGGCATTATGTTTGTCGACTGGTACGGGGGGGGTAATGATACAATGTCCCCACTATGAACACCCAACTCAACGACTCACCAACAACGTTTACCACCTCCGATCTCCCCGCCCTCGTCTCAGGCGCCGAAAAGCATGGCGCGTCCCACCTTGCGCTCTGTCTCATGGTCGACCTGTTTCGACAAGGCAACAAGGTTGTCATCTTCAGCGCGTTCGCGGCGGCAAAGGACGACTTCAAGCTGATGCTGACGGCAGACGAACTTGAGCGCGTCGAATCCGTCGGCCCCGGCGACGCCATCGTCGGCAAGCAGGCAGTCCTCGTGAACCCAGGAGACGCGAAAGCGTTGGTAGCCGTCCTTGGCAAGCTGGACGATTTACAGGAACGCGTGATCCTCGTAAAGAATATCGAGCGCTTCTCCCTCGAGACGCTCGACGCCGTGCGACGCCTGCCGCATGTCGTCTACTCCGGCGACGCCGACGACTGTCCGTTCGCCGACGAGCTTGCCACGGTCGACTTCGCGACAAAGATTTTCTTCACCCCGTCGATGCGGTTTCCCGTCGAAGGAATGCCGGCGCTTGAGAAATATCAGGGGTACGCGGTTGGAACGGAAAAGAACGGAGTGGTGACGCTACAAGAATAGACACGCGAGCTCCACAACTTTGTCTCAACCTAAAATCTCGGCCCGCATAGGGCCGGGATTTTAGGTTGGCGCGGCTAGGCGCGGGCGAGTTCGAGGTTCACGACGCGCTTTGTGATGTCGTTCGCAAACTTGTTTACCATACGCCCGGTCAGATCAATCTGTTGAGTGATCTTTGCATCGAGCTTTATATAAACCGAATCGATCTTGGCATCGATCTTATCGATCTTGGCATCGAGCTTCCGGTATACCGTATCGATTTTCGAATCCATTCGTAGGATAGTATCATTCATTTCTCCCAACACCTTCACCAATTCCTTGTCATCATGTTCATTTTTCATATTCCCCCAGCAAATGAATTAATTCTTCAAACTCTGTAGATATTCTTTCTTTTGATTGTCGAGCATCGAACCGAACCGATCGTCGTGAAGCTTATTGATCTTATGCTCCATGCACAGAATCTTCATGTTCGTGAGTGACGCTTTGGAACCGTCCCGCAAGACGTGCGTCTCAATCTCATCCAACTGTTTCGACTGTCCGGCAACCTCGCGTTGCAATTCTTCCACCTTTCGAATGATCTGGAGCATCATATCCTTGGCTTCCTGGTCTTCGATTTGATCTTCCATAGATTCTCATTCATGAGTGAATTAATTGAACGTAAGTTTTTACTCCGCCTCCCCGGCCTCCGCGACGACGGCGATCATCGCCTCGCCGCTCTCGATTTTTTTCTCGATCGCCTTGCGGATGTCCTTCATCGCCTTCGGGTGTTCCTTGAGGTAGGTCTTCGCGTTCTCGCGGCCCAATCCGAGCTTCTCCTCGCCGAACGAGTACGAGTTGCCGCTCTTGCCGATGACGCCGGCCGGGACGCCCACGTCGAGGAGGTCGCCGGAAATGGAGATGCCCTCGTTGTACATGATGTCAAACTCGCAGGTGCGGAACGGCGGGGCGACCTTGTTCTTCACGATCTTTACCTTGGTGCGGTTGCCGATGATCTTCTCGGCCTGCTTGATCTGCGCGGAACGGCGGATCTCAATGCGGACGGACGCGTAAAACTTAAGCGCGTTTCCGCCGGTGGTCGTTTCTGGGTTTCCAAACATCACGCCGATCTTCATGCGGATCTGGTTGATGAAGATGACCGTGCACTTGCTCTTGTTGATGATTCCGGCCAGCTTGCGGAGCGCCTGGGACATGAGGCGCGCCTGGAGGCCCATGTGGCTCTCGCCCATCTCGCCGTCGATTTCGGCCTTCGGGGTGAGGGCGGCCACCGAGTCGACCACGATCACGTCGACCGCGTTCGAGCGGACGAGGGTCTCGACGATCTCGAGCGCCTGCTCGCCGTTGTCCGGCTGGGAGATGAACAGCTCGTTGATGTTCACGCCGATCTTGGCGGCATACTCTGGGTCCAGCGCGTGCTCGGCGTCCACGTATGCCGCCAGGCCGCCCGTCTTCTGGATTTCCGAGACGATATGCTGTGCGAGCGTGGACTTACCCGAGGATTCCGGCCCGTAGATTTCGATGATGCGGCCGCGCGGCACGCCCATCACGCCAAGCGCGAGGTCGAGCGACAGGCAGCCCGTCGTGATCGCCTCCACCTGCATCGTCTTCGCGTCGCCGAGCCGCATGATCGACCCCTCGCCGAACCGCTGCTTGATCTGCGCGATCGCCTCCATCGCCGCCTTTCCGCGCGCGTCCGTCGCCGAAACCTCCTCCAATACTTGCTTGGCCATACAGTTTTTGATTATTCACCGGGATCAGTTAGAACAGGGTAGCATGCCGCGCCCCTAACGACAAACTATCATAATTTGGCTGGGTTGTCGACTATTTTGTCGGTTCTGGATAACAAATCCCCGTAAGATATCCGTGATCTCCGCGAATCACAGCGACAAAAAATCCGTCGGATTTTTCCGACAGAATTTTTATTGGGAAGAGTTATCCACCGCTCTGGTATGCGTCGAGATCCTTGAGCTCCTTGTCGAGAATCTTCTTCCAAGCCGCCTGGTCGTTTGACGCGAATGCCGCCCGCTTGGACCGGATATTCTCGAGCATCGGCCGCGCACGAGCCAGTTTCCCCGCCAGCAGCCCGACGAGGACGTCAAGATCCTCGTCGCTCACGTAGGCGAAGCAGCCAAGCAGCTCGTTTTTCTCAGGCTCCGTCAGGTCGCTCCTCCGCAGAAGCGAGAAAGCCGCTGTCAGGTTGGGTCCCATAGGCATCTATTGCATGATCGTACGCGACGAGAAACTGCGCCGCGAAGTTCTTGGAGGGTGGAACGTACAGCGGGAATTCCTTGTCTCCCGCGAGCACGGTCTTTCCAAGCTTTTGGAACATGTCGTCCCAGACGATCGGGGCTTCCCCAAGCAGGCTGCGCTCGACTTCACCGAGCATGGCGTCGTTCACGCGCATCGTCCCCGTCCCCTGGTTCGAAATGATGTGCGCGTCAGGGGCGATCTTCAGCGCGGACTCCGTCGCGTCAAAGCCGCTGCATCCGCCATTGAAGAACACCTTGATTTTTGGCGTCAGCTTAGCAATCGTCTGTTCCTGGTGGTAGACGTGCCCGCGATGCACGGCAACCGTCGCCTCGACGCCGTCCTCTCCCATCGCCGCGCCTACGACGTCGACGGCACCCGGGTCATCGGACACCTCGAACGCGGGCCTGTTCGCGTAGATGGCGATCCCGTTTCCGCTCCCCTTCGATTTGACGACGACATATTCCTTGTGCGACTCGACCTTCCACCCGGCCTTGCCCTCGAACCGCGATAGAAAATGGCCGAAGGACGATTCGCCGTCCTCGTCGTCGTAGAAGAAGTATCTCTCGACCACGTTTCCTTCCGCATTCCGAAGCTCCTCGGGAGAAATTTCACGGGTCACCGACACGCGATAATCCGGCATCCGTTCGGCCGGAACCCAGGACGCGTGAGAATCGACGATACCCGACAGCACCCCGTAGACAACCGTCGCCTCGGCGTTTCCGGCTACGCTTACGCGGAGATATTCGCTTTGCACGCTCTTCGCCATCGCCGCGCGCAGCCCGGGATCCTCGACGTTTCGCAGCGCGTCCGCCACCATCGCCGCCTCGCCGATCATGTCATGCTGTCCGTCCAACCCTTCCACGAAGGAGCGCATCGCCGTTTGTTGTTCGGCCGCGCCCATCGTTGCCAAAAAATCGTCGATTCGGTGGTGTTCGATCGCGTCCCGAAGGAAGCCGCGAACCTGCGCGGACCCGACCTCCTTGAGAAGCTGGTCTCCCGTCATTCCGGCGCGGCCCATTTCCTGAAGCATCCGGGTGAACGTTCCGTTGTACGTGGACGGATAGGCCTTGTCGAAATGCGTGATTGCCGTGTACAGCTCGCCCGCGCTCAGTCCCTCGATCGACTTGAATCGCACATCTGCATTTTTTTCCTCGTGCAGCTCATTCACGGGCCCTAGCGTCTTAATCCCATAGTACGCAAGAGCCCAGTCGACCTGCAATTTTCCGAGATGTCCGTCGCGGGCATTTATGCGAATGAGCGCGTCCACGAATGCCCGCTTGTCCTTCGAGACCGCGGCGGCCTGCTCAACCGTCATCGTGCCGTTATGCACGTCATCGACCAACGCCATCATCAACTGCTTTTCTGCATCAGAATGGGGAGAATCGGCGATCGCGTACACGGCCGCGAGCTCAGGGTGCTTTCCGGATTCCGCTGCTCGCACCGTTGCGAGGAGATCGGCCTCCAGCGCCTTCCCCGGTTCTGACAACATGGCCAGCTCGGCGGCTTCGCGCATCATTGACGGATCGGAAAATTCAGAAATTTCATTAAAGCTAAGAAGAAAGACGGTCGGATTGGACTCCGCCATCGCCGTGAGCGCGCGGTCGGAAATGCGAAATCCTTCCGTTGCCTTCGCGCGTTCTAGAAACTTGGTCGAGTCCGCCGCCGCCTCCCGGATCATTTCTCGCTCGGAACCCGAGAGAACCTGCGACGTCTCCTTCTGGACGGACTCGGAAATCTTCTCGCCCGTATCGACGATCGTCGCGTGACTTTCCTCGTGCGAGGCGGACGACATCCGCGCCATAAGCATGAACGCGGCGACATACCGGTATCCCGACCAGCTGCGCAGGCGCTCGAGCAACGTTTTTGACTCGACGTTGATTGCGGAATCCGGCGAAAAGTTGGCCGCGTCCTTCGACGCCTCGGCAACCTCATTTTTAAACCAGTCCGATTCCTCGTTACGGGATCCATCCATGTTCATACGGCAACAGATTAGCACGAATCCGGGCAAAAAAAAACCGCGTCCGCTAGGGTGACGCGAGGATGGGCTGGATCTTTACGGACCCGCGGCCCGTCCATTCCAGGCGGGCGAAGCGGACGCCGGGTTCCCAGTCGAACCGGGTGGAGTCGTACGGGACGACAATGGACGCGGCGCGCCCGGCCGGCGGCTCGACGCTCGTGACGAGAAGCGATCCGTCCTCGGCCGTGGCGTAACGCTCCGTCCACGGGGTGACGAGCACCTCCTCGCCCTTGCGGACGTGACGGAAAAAAACGTCCATGTGGTCGTTCTTCATCGCGACGCATCCGGCCGTCCAATCTGGAACCGCGGCGCCTTCGCCATGGATCATCACGTCGCCGCCCATCTTGGTGGACTGCGACGGCGTGCGTCCCGCCGCAATGTCGGCGAGGAGCCGGCGTTCCGTCGGCGCGTCGACGATTCCGCGATCGAATGCCCGCGCGACGTCGTCCGCGTTCGGATAGTTCAGGAGAAACCCGCGATAGAACGAGGTTTGCCCAACGTCCTGCTTCGAGGCGGTCCTGTACCAGCCCTCGGGCGTGGACTGGTTGTCTTCCGAGGTCTTCGCGCCCCACGGCTTCATTCCCATCGCGACGGGAAAGCACAGCGGCGCGCCATTGTCGGCCGACAGCGTTCCGGCATCGTAGACGCCCACGAGGTACAGGCTCTTGTAGACGACCACGAGCGGGCCGGCGGCGCGCGCGTGGTCGGCATACTTGGCCGGGAGCTGCGCGGGGCAGGTCTCGAGCGGCGCGGGGACGTACGCGGCGGGCGCGGGTTCCGTCGAGGCGATCTCGACGTTCTCCGCGGGACGCGGGTCTTTCTCGCTGATGACGATCGTTCCGACGAGGCCGAGCGTTACCGCGGCGGCAATCGCCAGAAGGGTTGAGGTTTGCATGTTCCACTCCGTTAGTGGAGACCGAGTATGCCCGATTTTTTCAAAATTGTCAATCCAACCGCCCCGTGCTACTCTTTTTGCGCACCAAGCACGCCAACCCCAGGAGGCACATTGCCAGCAGAACGACATGACAAAGGCTTTCCCGTTTCCCGGCGAGGATCCGGTCCCAAGTTTCACAAGCGGTTCAAGCCGAACGACGAGCAGTCCGACCGAAGGGGATCGGACGGACCGCGGTTCGGAGTCCAGCTGCAGGATGCGGTCGACCGAAAGCTCACCAGCCTCGGCGTCGACCACCAGGTCTTCGAGAACGGCCATCCGTTCGCGCGAAGCGAGCGCATCGAGCTCGTCGTCGAGACCGGGTATCCCGACGTCCCGATCGTCGCGTTCCAGTACACGCTCCGCGACAACGTGCGCGGAAAGATCACCGACTTCCTGCGCGCCGCCATCCAGCGCGCCGACCAGTCCGTCCCGCGCGTCTACCTCGAGCTCCGTGTGGGAGAATGGGTCCGAACGAACGAGCTGGCCGACCAGGTCGTCCGCCTCGTCCGATCCATCGTCCGCGACATCCGTTCGTTCGCCCGCGAGCCGGGCAACGTGATCGGCCTCGTCGCACACTTCGCCAAGCGCCGCGCGCAAGACCCCGAGCCGATGTCGCTCTTCGCGGCCATCGGAACGAAGGCCCGCACGTGGCTCAACGGACTGCTCGTCGCCATCGAAGTAGCGAAGAAGGTCGCGGAAGAAACGCTCCGCAAGGCAGAAGCCGCAGCAAAAAAGAAGCTCGCTCTCGAGCGCCGCGCCAGCCGAGCCGTCACGGGCCACCCGACGCTCTTCCACCTGGTCGGCATCATCCGCGACGGCTTCCGCGGATTCCACCCGCACCCGACCCCGGCCTTCGCCACGTCCCAGGTCAGCCACCCCCGACGCATGCCGTTTCGACGGTAAGCACAAAGCCGACCCACGCTGGGCCGGCTCTTTTTATTCTCGTCTTACTTGCTCACCCGCTCCACGTACGTCCCCTCCTCCGTGTTCACCATAACCTCGTCGCCCTCGGCGATGAAGATCGGGACGCGGATGGCGAGGCCGTTGTCGGTGGTCGCGTCCTTGGACACGTTGCCGCTTGCCGAGTCGCCCTTCACGGCCGGCTCGGTCTGGGCGATCTTGTACTGGATCTTGATCGGGAGCTGGATCGTGAGCGCCTTGTCGTCGTGCATGACGATGGTCACCTCGAGCCCTTCCTTCATGAACCGCACGTCCTCGCCGATATCCTCCTTGCCCATGGTGATCTGCTCGTAGCTCTGGTTGTCCATGAAGGTGTACAGCTGCCCGTCGTTGAACAGGTACTGCATCTTCTTGTACTGCACGTCCTCGAACTCAAGCGTCTCGGAAGACTTGAAGTTGTTCTCCACGATCTTCCCCGTGGTCATGTTCTTGATGCGGGTGCGAACGAACGAGGATCCCTTCCCCGGCGACACGCGCTGAAAGTCGACCACGGCCCAAAGGTTGCCGTCATATCGGATAACCGTCCCTTTCTTCATCTCGTTTGGTGATGGCATAGCGGAGGTTCACGTTTCGAAGTTGGCTGGATGGTAGCAGTTGGTGGGATTATTGGCAATGAATGAGCTAATTTCCGAGGACTTTGAACAATCCTCTCGCCGGGAACAGCATGACCTCCTCGATCGACTTCGCGCCGGTCGCGATCATGTGCAACCGGTCGACTCCGAGCGCGTTGCCGTACGACGGGTTCTTGAGATTCGGGAGCAATCGCAGCAATTCCTCGTCGAGCGGAAACACGGTCTTCCCAAGTCCGCGTCGCTCCTCGCCCTCTTCAACGAACCTCCGGCGCTGTTCCTCCGCGTCCGTCAGCTCGGTGAACGCGTTGCATAGCTCGATGCCGTCTATGTACAGCTCGAAGCGCTCGCCGTACTTGCCGTCGGCGGTCAGTCGAGAGAGCGCGGCCTGGTGCTTCGGGTAGTCGTAGAGAAACAGCGGAGGGAGATTCGTCCCGTCGACGGTCTGGATGTGCGGCTCGACGAGCGCGAGGAAGAGGCGGTAATAGAGGTCGGACTCGGTGTCGGACGGGTCGGTGTGGATTTTGTGGTGGGCGCAAGATGCCTTGAGGTCGTCGGTCGTAGCGTCGTCGAGATCGAGCCCGACGTGCCGGAGGAAGAGATCGCGGACGCGGATGCGGCGGAAGCTCTGCGAGACGACCACCCCTGTCCCCTCCTGCCTATCAGGAGGGGGAACTTGTCGGGGGGAGAGGGACGCGACGACCGCCTTTACCAACGCCTCGGTCTCGTTCATGCATTCGACGTAATCGGCTCCCTGCTGATACCACTCGAGCATCGTGAACTCCGGGTTGTGCGTTCCTCCGAGTTCCTCGACGTTGCGGAAGACCTTCGTCAGCGTGAAGATCTTTTCCATTCCCGCGCCCATGAGCTTCTTCATGGAATACTCCGGGCTCGTGATGAGACCCGCGGAGTGCTTCGTTCCGTCCGGTTCGACGACCGTCGTCTCGAACGGAACGAGGTTCGGTTCCATCCCTGGCGAGCGGACGACGATGGGAGTCTCAACCTCCGTGTAACCACGACCGCAAAAAAAAGAACGGATCGTGTTGTTCACGATCTCGCGTTCCTTTGCGATCTTCATCAGATCACGGGTCATATTCTAGCGCTGGATGAACGGGACGAGAGCCATGATGCGGCTACGCTTGATGGCGTTCTCGAGACGGCGCTGGTGGAGGGCGCACACTTTGCTGCGCTTGCGCGGGACGATCTTCGCGAAGGAAGACATGAAGCGCTTGATCAGGTTGGTGTCCTTGTAGTCGACCGTCGGGATGTTGTTCATGCAGAAGAAACACTGGCGAATCTTGCGCATGGCATTCTGCTGCTCGGTGCGATTGTTTTGCATAGGGGTTTAAAACGGGATGTCCTCGATCCTGATCTCGTCGTCCGGGTTCGGAGCCGGGTCCGCGGCCTTCGGCGGGGCGGGCTTGAACGGGGTGGCGGACGTCGGGGCGGAAGAAGCGGACGGGCCGGTCGGGTTGCCGGCGCGATCGAGGATGATCACGTTGTCGGCGACGATCTCGGTCGTGCTCTTCTTGGTTCCGTCCTGCGCGTCCCACTGCCGCGTCTGGAGCCTGCCTTCCACGTACGCCTTGCGGCCCTTGGCGAGATACTGCGAGCAGATCTCGGCCAGCTTGCCCCAGGCGACCACGTTGTGGAACTCGGCCGCCTCCTGCTTGGCGCCGGCGGCGTCGGTCCAGGTGCGGTTGGTGGCGATACCGAACGAGCAGACGTTCTGCCCGGTGGCGGTCTGCCGCATTTCCGGGTCGCGGGTGCAGTTGCCAAGGACGGTCGCGCGATTGAGGGAGAACATAGGGTGAGGAGTGGTTGAGTGATGAAGTGATTGAGTGATGGAGCATTTACACTCCACCACTTCACCACTCCATCACTTCATCACTTTTTAATTAGGCTTCCACTTCGAGGATCTCGTCCAGCTTCTTGTCGAGCTCGGCCATAGACATGGACGGGGCGACGTCGGAGGCGGCAGCCGGGGCTGCGGCGCGCGGGGCGGCCGAGGCCGTGGCGGTACCAGTCGGGCGGCGCGGCAGGTCGCGGGCTTCCTCGGAGAGAGGGGCCACGTACGACTGGATCTGCACGACGGCCTTCTCCTGGCTCGGGACCAGGTCCACGATCATGTGGCGCAGGATCTCGTCCGAGAGGCGGAACTGACGGTCGAGTACCGCGATGACGGGGGTCTCGGCCGAGAAGTGCACGAGCACGTACGTTCCGTGCTGCTGCTTCTTGATGATGTAGGCAAGCTTGATCTTGCCAAGCGACTCGTTGCGGGTCACCTTGGCGCCCGCGGCTTCGATCATCCCGGCAACCTTGGCGCGCAGACCGTCGATTTCGGTGTCCGCGTACTTGGCCGGCAGGATGTAAAGCAGTTCGTAGTTCTGCATAGTGAGGATCTTCTGGGTCCGACCAGTGGCCGGACCAGCCCTGTAGGGCTATGGACAGATGAATTAGTGGCTGGATAGTAGCCGAAAGGGGGAATTTGGTCAAGAAAAAGCAGCAGTTTTCACTGCTGCGAGGCGT
>Ga0194060_10002447_pt1 | contig 13213 bp, 6 predicted proteins | sample SepL225m_MetaG_FD_163427 | JGI IMG/M metagenome (GOLD analysis project Ga0194060, IMG submission 163427) | Anoxic zone freshwater microbial communities from boreal shield lake in IISD Experimental Lakes Area, Ontario, Canada - Sep2016-L222-5m | ecosystem: Environmental > Aquatic > Freshwater >... | reverse complement strand
GTGCAATAGCCTGCCGATTGCGGCCGCAGCTTGATCTTGTAGGATTGCGCCATGGCGTCGGCGAATTGTTCCTGACCTAGGCGGGCGTCATCGAAGCAGCCGATAACAAATGTTTCCGAGCGGACCGACTTGCCGGCGGGGATGCTGAGGTGACCATAATCGCCGCGCGCCTCGAAGCGCACCTTGCCATCCTTGAGGCGGGAGAAGATCACGCCACTGGCCCGGTCATGGGTCAACCAGCCGGTGACGACCCCCTTGCGGGTGGCCGGATCGGCCAGGGTCAGAAACACGTAGCTGCCGGGATTCTTGTCAGGATTTGTCAGGCCGGCAGTGCCCTGGGTGCGGAGATCGGACACCGGCTTGCCGAGGTCAAGGGCGAAATCGGCGAGCACGACGCATGGCAGATCAGCCGTCTCAGCGCCGTTGTTGAAAATATCCTCGCTGACAAACAGGAACGGCGCATGAGCCCACAGTGATAGATAGATGACTCCGCCATCGGCCAGAGCCACCCGGATCTGTTGGCCCTTGCCGAACACCGGATCGGTGGCCGATGCGACCTGCACTTTGGCGCCTCCGGCCGGCAGTTGCCAATCGGTTAGATAGGACGCCTCCGCACCCGTTAGCCTGGCGCTGACGGCACGGCTCGCGTCATCGAACTCCGCGGACATCCGGTCATTTTGGATGCGGTGGACTGCAGCGGAGGCGGATGCTGCGTGGAGCAACAGGGCGGCGGCGATGAGATGGCGATGCATGGGGTGTGAGCGCGGGGTGACGGGTATCCGAATACAGGTTTCCGGATACCGCCACACAACGCTTGATCTTACAACCAAACCGCAGCACCGCGCTCCTACTGGCTGACAGAAAAATGGGGACAGAAGAAATTTTCTTTCTGTCCCACTCTTTCTGTCAGCCATCTTGGCAATTGCCCGTGTTACTTCAGTGCGGCGTCGATGGCATCCATGAACTCGCGCGATTCGGGGGCGATGGCGGACTCGAAGCGCTTGAGGATTGTGCCGTCCTTGGCGATGAGGAATTTGGTGAAATTCCACTTGATGTCTCCGGGAAACGGCGAGTCCTTGCCGGCGAGGGCTGCATAGAGCGGGTGGCGCTTGTCACCATTGACAGCGATTTTATCGAAGAGCGGAAAGGTGACATTGAATTTGCTCGAGCAGAACTGCCGGATCTCCTCGTTGGTGGCATGGATTGTCAAGGCGCCACGAGTGGCAGATCCAGCCACGCCAGCCCGATATCGCGCTTCATGTGGCTGCTGCCGCTGGGACCGTCGTAAAGGATGGCCAGACGGTTGCCCATTTTCAGCACTCCCGGCAAGCCGATGCACTTTTTCGACCACGTGCAATTCTGCCCGTCGAGCACGACCGCCTTGTTCCTGGCATTCCACTTGTTCGGGTCCTGTGTCCAGTATACCCAGATGGCATCGGTATACTCGCCCCCGTCAAGGCCGATGTGGTTGGTGAACAGGAACCAGGTTTTGTTAGCAGGCTCGTAGTAGATAGATGAATTCTCCACCTGTTCCTCGATCGGGACCATCGGCGCCGGATCGGGCGTCCATTGGCCGTCGAGGTTTTTGGTGCGGGCGATACCGAGGGTGCGCTGCACATATGGATTGCCGGCCTTGCGGGTGGTGGCCGAGAAATACATCAGGTATTCCCCCTCATGCTTGAGCACCTGCCCGGGACTGGCGGTTATCGAGTAATAGGTGCCGGGCTTCGTGGTGAAAGGCACCACCTCCTTTTGTTTGACCCACGGCCCGGCGGGTGACGCCGCCTTGGCCTTGAGCGTGAGATAGGGAAACGACGGGATGAAGTCCGGCGCCGGCGTGACGTTGGGGGTGCCGAGGTAGAACATATGCCAACTCTGCCCGTCGAAATAGGTCACGCCATAGGATGCGGACGCCGAGTCCATCTCGCCCTTGGCCCCGAAGTCGAGCACTGGACCCTTGGCCTGCCATTCTGTTAGATCATTGCTGGTGGCCAGGCATGCCAGCCAGCCCTTGGGTCCGGAGCCGTCGTAGTGCATGTAGAACGTGCCATCAGCCTCGTAGACCCAGATATCGCGGGCACCGAGGATATCGCATTGTCCCGGCCCGCTGCCATGCCGGAAAACCGGCCCGGTGTCCTTGGCGGCGATGCGCAAACCGGCTTCCGGACGCCCGTCCGGATATTTGTCAGCGGCCGCAAGTGGGCCTGCCACGGCGATGAGTACGACTAACAATGTGAGTGTTTTCATTTGTTGGTTTGCGGAAGTTAGGGGTGAAGTCTTAGCGAGAGCATGAGCGACACCGGTCCGAGCAAGCCGGATGGATGCAACGGCGAGGGCTGCCGATACGGACTCTGTGTGCTAAAAGTGTAGCGGCCCGCCTTGAACTGTTTTCCGCCAAGGAAGCCGGGCGGGCAATCCACCGTGCGCACGCCCGCATCGGCAGGCTGCCTGTCGCCGATGAGCCGGTTGGCCCAGCGGTTGACCACCTCGATTTCAAGCTGGTTGGTGCCGGGTTGGATGGCTGTGGTCACATCCACCCGCCACGGTGCGCACCACACCACGCCGAGATCATGTCCGTTCAGTCTGACGCGCGCCATGTCGTGGACGACTCCCAAGTCCAGAACCATTTCACCTTCCGGTGCCTGCGCCAGGTTGAATGATTTCTGATAGGTGGCGATGCCGGAATAGTATTTGATCCCCGACTCCGGCCGGGCCGTCCAATCCTGAAGGGCTTCAAAGGTAATATTCTTGGGCCCGCCCCACTGCGGATCGAATGCCACATCCCATGCGCCGGAAAGTTCCTGGAGTGGCTTGAACTCCGGGAAGTTTTTTGCTGCTTTCGCAATCGTCCCTTGGTCCGTCCCGCCGAACACGACAAAGAAACTCTGGAAAGCGTCGAACTCCATCGGAATGCTCGTCAGGCCATCAGCACGCTCAAATTGCCCCAGCGGCCGCAACTCGGCGGTCACGGGATCCCAGAGTTGCGGGCTGCCTTGAGCGTTCCGGAAACGGCAGTCCGCCTTGATTGAATCGTTGGTTCGGTTAGACACGAAATAGATATCCCGGTCGGCGGTGCGCCGGTGGCCGTAGCGCACGGGACCCGTCGCGGTGAAATCCTCCTTCACGCCCATGCCCTGCAGCAGTCCGGCGGTTAGATCATACGCCGGATAGAGCGGCGGCAGAGTCTTGTTCTCTCCGCCTTGTGGGAGTGGCGCGACCTCCGGCGACAGCTTGCCGGCCCAGTGGACAAAGCCTTTGCCATAACTGCGCTTGATCGCCATCTTGGGCACGTGCGTGCTCCCCCAGAGGTCCTTGGCAAGCGCTTGGACGTCACGGTCGCAGGCTGGATAGCCCGCCAGGCTGGGCGACTTGATCGGTGGCGTGCCGACCACCGTGGCCCCGGCTAGCACCAGGTCCCGAATTTTGGCGAGCAACGCCGGGGTCATTGTGTCAACCTGCGGCAGGACCATCAGGCGGTATGAGCTACCTCCCGGGAAGGTGATCCGCCCGTCCTTGACCCCGGCCCTTGCCATGAGGATTTTCGGGGAACAACCGTCGAAGCCATAACCCTTCTTGTCGGCCAACGGGCCGCTCCCCTCCAACGCACTTGGCGGAGGCTGGAATATATGGGGCGTGCCCTCGGGTGTTAGATACAACACGTCGGAAACCGTGACGCCCTGGCGCAGGAGCTGGGAACAGCGGCTGAGATAGAGGTGGTATGCCGACACCATGGGCCACCACGTCTGGTTGCGGTGCCAATGCACGCCATAGGGCCCCATGGTCATGCCGGGTTTGTATTGATCTCCCAGTGCCTGGTGAGCGAAGGTGTGAAACACAAACCGGTTGATGCCCACGCCGAACGCCCAGTCGCCCTGGTTCTTCAGCGACCACGGATAGGCGTCCAACGCCCCTTCGGAGGTGAAGGCCTCCGCGGAAACAATCGGCCGGCCCATGACATGGCCGATGGATGTCGCCTCGAAACAACTGTAGGCCGAGTCAACCGAGGTGTTCCAGAATTCCGCCATGGGCACGTCAGCCACCGCGCCCAGATCCAGATCCCCTGCGGGATCCATGTCATAGGGTTCTATCGACAGCGAGAGCCCTTGGTTGCGTCCCCACGCCTTCACGGCCCCGGCGTGGTTCTCCAGCACCAACTCCTGGCCCGTTAGACGAACATCCCACAGGAAGCGCTCTGACATTTCCAGGCTTTGAATGATGCGCCCCGTGTAGACCGGCAACCACGGCCGGGCATCATACCCGCGCCGCTGCTTGAATTCCTCCAGAAATGCCGCCGTCCAGTTCTGCGACCCCATCTCCCAACTGTCGATGTGCAGGGTGGTTAGACCGTGCTCCTTGGCGCGCGGGCCGATTCTCTGGAGCAGTTTTCCGACGTATTGGTTCAGGTGAAAGTCCAGCGCCTTGGCATCGAACTTATCGCATTCCAAGCCCATTCCGGATTCCGGTGCGGGCCGGCTGCTGGCGCCCGTCACTCTGCGGCCCATGCGCACAATCGCCCAGTCCCCGTCGGGAACCCTCCAGTCGAGGGATCCGTCGGGCTTGAGCCGCGGCGTGAGATCCACAATCTCGCCGGGCTGGATGACGCCCGACGGCCCTGGCTCCGCATAGCAAGCCGGAGCCGGCAGATAGGGTTTAACCGATTTCCAGATGGAAAACGGCCCCCTGAGGAAAAGCGCCTTGTCGTCGATGTCGGCGATGCGCGCCTTTCTGTTAGGTAACGCCCAGACAGCCACATCCTCGTAATAAGGGCTGGCCAGCGTGTGGAACTCGGTTGAGCGCTGCGCTGGCAAGGGCAGAATTGCCGAATAGTTTTGCGGCCCCTTGACCTCGACCACGCTGGAAACCAGATGCTGCATGGACTGTTCCGGCTTGACCCATGGCCCGCCGCTGCCGCACCAACCCGGGCCGGTGCCCAGCGAGACGTCGATCCCGAGTCGCTCGGCATCATGGACCATCTTGGCGAACAACTCCTGCCACGGCGCGCTCATGAATTTGACCGGCCCCTTTGGCATGCCGATATCCACCTCCAAAAATACCAGGTTGCCAAGCCCGGCATTTTTCATCGACTCCAGGTCGGCGGTCATCTCCTTGCCGTTGATATTGCCGTCCATGAAATACCAGTAAACCCCGGGGCGCGCGGCGTCCGGCGGTCTGACAAACATCTCTTCCAACTCATCCGCTGCCGATCCGCCGGTGCAAATCACACAAGGAATAACCGCCATGATCAACCATCGCGGAAGGCGTCGGCGTTGTCTTGCATTTGTTGGGTTCATGGATCAATTCCGATCTGTTGGCAGCCGCACCGGCGCAAACTGCTTCCACTCTTTGTGGGCATCGCCGGCGCCATGATCCTTCAAGTAACGCTGAAAAGTCAGCGGCAGGCAGCCTGCCGTGCCCATTAACGAACCGCCCGCAACCGCTCCGGAGTGATGGTACAGTTCATTCGGTTGACGGGTATCCTTGATGGCGTTGAACACACCCTGATTGAATTTCCCTGCCAATTGTGCGGCGCGGTCCCATTCCTCATAGCGCAACAAGCCATCGAAAGCGTGGAACACATCGATCGGCCAGACGGAACCGTCGCCCCAGTGGCCAACCTTCGGGTTGAAGCTCGGATCGTTGAGCGCAATCATCGGCAGTGGAATCGGGGTGAAGAATTGTTGCGGATCAAACATGGCCGCCACCAGAGCGTCCTTCTGGCGCTTGTCAGGAATCCCTGCCCACAACAGCCAGAAGGCAACGTTTGACCGCTTCATCAGCTTCTTGCCGGTGGCACGAACTACAGGGTAGTAGAATTTGGTCTCTTCATCCCATAGGTTCTTGTTAGCCCAGTCACGCACTCGGTTGTACTCAGTGGTAAAATGGACAGCCTCACTTTCGAACCCAAGTTCGCCGGCCATGAAAGCGAGGTCTTCCGCCATGCGTGCCTGGCATGCGACGATGTCAGGCAAATAGACGCGGTTGGGACGACCGGCAATTTCCGGCGTGCGAGTGAGCGGGTTGCAACTGTTTTCAAACTCTTCCGGCTTGGCCGGGTCAGTCGAGTTGTCCTTATACTCGCAGATGGCGTTCCACAATGTCTGCGAGTCCGTGCCCACGGCGAGAATCCCATCGCCCGTCGGATTGCGTTTGGCCAGCCACCATTCATACCAGCGCCTGAGCCGCGGGTAGTATTCCTTGAGAAAATCGCGGTCGTGTGTGAAGGCATAGTAATCGCGCAGGCAGGGTGAGATGTTAGGGATTTGCGAGTTACGCATCCAGTGCTCGTGGCTGGTATAAACGCACTGAGGCACTCGTCCATCATCCGCCTGCTGGTCGAAGAGCGTTCGCATGGAATTGGCCCAAAACGAAGGCTCGATCCAGAGGGCATACCGGCAAGCCGGCTGGAAACAAACCCACACCGCGTCGGCGTTGTGCCACTCGGGCGCGAAAAACTCGACCATTGACGGGGACCGCATCATGCCCCCGCCGCGCGCGTTGCGGAGCACACGATTCACGCAGCCTGCGATGAGATTGCGTTCCGCCGGGGTCTCTTTGCCGGCCAGGAACGGCGCAAGGTCATGCGGGCGGGCAAGTTTCGCCCATACCGCGTCGAATTGTGATGCTTGTTTGCGGCCGTCGGCCAGCGCGGCAGTAAGTTCGTCCGCGGTGGCGGCATCGTATGCAACGACCGCCAACGCCTCCCCGGAAGCTCGGCCCGGGATGAGCTCAACGCCGTGCCAGCCGCGCATGTTGCCGACGACCCATGATCTATCAACCTCTGACTTGCCGGAATTTCCGTCGGGAAACTCCTGGGGCGCGCTAACCGACAAATCCAGCCGCAAGATGGCCGGCACCTTGCCAGCCAAGCGCACGCGCAACAACAGCAAGCGGTGCGAAACCACAATCATTTCCAACGAGCGTGCCACAGGCTCTGACGTATCCACCAGCCGCAAAAGATTGCCGACACGATACGCGATCTGCGCCTGCTGTCCGCCGCCATACAATGGCACATTCTTCTCCCCGTAGTCCAGGGACAAGCGAACAACCGGTTCCCAGGTCTCGAGTGCCTCATCCAGCGGCAGCTTCTTGGCGATGGTCACCCCGGTTTCACGCTCATTGACAGGCGCCACATGGAAGCGCGGGAATTTGGGTTGTGGCATTGACGGATCCGTCGGCCACATCCCCTGAAACCAGTCGGTATTTCCAAGGGCATCAAGCGGATGCTCATCAATGGCAATCAGAGCGGCGGAGTCCGGTTCTAACCGGATTGTCAAAGCGCCATTCTGGGCGGATACCCACTCGCCGGCAGAACACGCGGCAATCAGCATCGAGAGAACTCGGGAAGAAGAGGTTTTCATTGGGGGTTATATTCACATTCCTGACTGAAACCGATAGTGGCCGGAGCCGACACGAAAAACCGCGGCGTCACCTTCCATCCGGAGAAAGGTGACACCTTCTGCTGTCGAGGCCGGCTTGCCTGACTCGCTCACTCCGGCAGCGTCCTTGGTCGGCACATACACTGTGGCCGTGGTGTTGGCCGGTATCGTGACATCCATCGTCAATTGGTTGCCTTCACGTTTCCAGGCGCTGGCAACACGACCGAACGGGGACTCGTGATGCGCGTCCACCCACGTCAAATCACCGACAATCGCCGGCTTGATAATGATGTGCTTGAAGCCGGGTTGTGCCGGATCATAGTTGATGCCCGCAAGTGTCTGATAGAACCAGGCATTGAGATTGCCGGACAAGATCAGCAGGGCCTCGCAGTTCATCTCCGGCCCCTGGGTGTCCATGTCCCATTTCTCCCACACGGTGGTGGCGTCCTTGGAAATCATGTAGCCCCAACCCGGCCGGGTGGTCTGCGTGACAATCGTATAGGCCACCTCCGGATGGCCGACGTTGGTGAGCGTCTGCATCAGCCACTGCATCCCGATAAGGCCGACACTCAGATGACCCTTGTGCTTGACCATGATGTCATCGACAAGGTTGGAGATGACTTTTTCGCGATGCTCGTCCGGCACCATGCCGAAGGCCAGCGGCAGGACATAGGCACACTGGGTGCCACTCCAATACTTGCAGGTCTTGGGATCGAAGAAGCGTGCATTGAAGCCGGCCTTCACCTTGGCAGCGAGGTCGGCATATTTTTGTTGGTCGGACGACTTGCCAAGAATGCCGGCCATGCGCTCCATGATCCGGCAATTGTTGTAATGATAAGCGGTGGAAATGAGCGGCCCGGACGTCGCGCCGAACTCATAACGCCTGGGGTTGCCGTCGGCATCGGGGATTTCATCCTTCTTGTCCATTGTCAGGGCATCGCACCAATCACCGAATTCATTGTGGTCGATGGTGCAGTCCGGCTTCATCTGGCGGTTGATCAACTCCATCCACTTGACGCATGGCGCGTAGTTGTTCTCAATGATGCGGCGGTCCCCATACAATTGATAGAACGAGTCCGCGATGATAGTGGGACAACTTTCCCATACCAGATCGGCGGTGTAATCGCCGCCTTTGAAATAGATGGGGGCATTGAGGAGGAAAGCACCTTGGGCGGTCTGTTGCAGCCGGATGTCATCGAGCCACTTCGCGTAAAACGTGGCAACCCGGAAATTCCAGGCGTCGCTCTCCGCATCTTTTGCCGGATCGCCGAGCCAGCCTTGGCGTTCGTCGCGGTCCGGATCCAGCGGTGCGCTGCGCTTGTACAACTGCTGCGTTCGACGCACGTTGTCATAGATCCGGTTCACTAACGGATTCGAGCAAGTGAACGCACCGGCGCTCTCCAGGTCGCTGTTGATGGCGAGCCCTTCGAAGTTATCCAAAGTTGGCACGCCGGGAAAGCCGGTGACCTCGATGCGCCGGAATCCCTGGCCTTTGAAGCGCGGACTCCAGATCTCGGCACCTTGGCCATTCATGATGTAGGTGTCCGTACACAGTGCCTGGCGGTTGGCTTCGGTCTTGAGCATTCCATCAGGCTTGAGGCTGCACGCGCTGCGCAACCCGATCCTGGTGCCTGCCGGGCCGGTGACCGTCAGTCGGTAGTTGCCATAAAAGACGCGGCCGAAATCCACAATATAAACACCCTCCTTCGGGTGGGTGATGGCCACCGGACGGATCCGCCCGACCACCCGCATCGGTTCGATCATCTGCGCCTGCAATTTGCCCTTGGGCGCCTCAACCTGTTGCGCCGCTTGCCAGGCGGCATCATCAAATCCGGGAACCGTCCACCCGGCCATGGCCATGCGGGCGTCGTATTCCTCGCCATCATATTCGTTGTTGGCGCGAACCGGACCCCGTGTTGTTAGCTTCCAACTGGTGTCGCTGGTGATAAGCTCAGCAGTGCCGTCGGTGTAGTCCACCGCCAGGTGCAGCAGCAACTTGGGAAACCCGAAGTTGTAGTGCACCTGGCCGCGCAACGGGAAAAACCGGCCGTTGCCAAGCACCGCGCCAAGCGCGTTGGCCCCCTGGCCAAGTTGTTGCGTGACATCGTGGGTGACATAGAATACGCGCTCGTTAGGCCCGCTCAGGGCGGGATCCATGAGATGGTCGCCGACCTGCCGGCCATTCAGATAGATGTCGTGGAACCCTTGCCCGCAAACATAAAGGGTGGCGCGCTTGACCGGCTTGAAAATCCTGAACTCATGTCGCAGCATGCGGGCCGGCAGCTGCGTCCGTTGCTGGTCCCACGGCAGCTTGCTCATCGCCTTCCAGTCATTCAACCCTTCGTCGCTATCAAATCCGATCCACTGGCCTTGCCAGTCGCCGGGCTTGAGCAGTCCCATCGTCCAGACGGCCGGCGCGCTCCACGGGGATGCCTCTCCCGAGCCCAGCCACACCCGCGCTTTCCAATGGCACGCCTGCCGTGACTCTAAAGCATTTCCCGCATACTCGATTTGGTGGCTCTGGTCGGACACCACCTTGCCGCTGTCCCACAGGTCTCCCTGGTCCTTGGCTAACAACTCAGGAGTGGAAGCCACCAGCACCTGATAGGCAGTTTGTCGCTCCCCTCTGGGGAGCTCTGATTTTGAATTTTGAATTTTGGATTTTGGATTTGAGATTTCAGGTTTCACATCGCCAATGACCCATCCCAGTCGCGGCCTGGCCACGTCGATGCCGAGCGGATTGTCGCGGTATTCGCAGCGCAGATTCGCGAGGGTGGAGGCGGTGGCGGTGATGGCGGCCAACGTCGCGACGGTGGCAATGAGGCAGGCCGCAAGGCGACGGGTCGTGGGGAATTTCATGGGGCTTGCCGGTGGTCGAATATGCGCTGAGTCCCCTTACTTCCCGAGTTGTTGTGCTCTTTCAGCGCGCGGAAAAATCCCCGGGCGCAAACGTGAGTTCGACCTGCGCGATCCCACCTTCGGGTAACGAGAGTTTTGTGCCATTCAACCGCGCGGCATGAACCGTGTCAGTGGCGTCTTGACCACACATCCTTGTGGTCTGGATGCGGACGCCGGTCGGGAGTTGAAGGGTGACCGTTTGTTCCTTGCCACTGGTCAGGCTGAGGCTGAGCTTGCCACCCGGGATGTCCCATTTCAATTCCTCAACCCGGATCTGCCCGCGCAACAGAATACCCTTGATAGATCCTTGCGGCCATTCCTTGGGCAGCGCGGGAAGGAGTTCCACAGTATCGTTCCACGAGAAAATCAGCGAGTTGTTGAGCACATCGGGGATGGTTCCTACCGGGTCGAAGCCAAAACCATTGAGCCCGGGCCAGTAGGAGATCATGAAGCTCGGGAAGACATAACGACGGGTGGTCAGTCGTTCCAAAACATCATAAACCACATCGCTCCTGCCGAGGCGTGCGGCGCATTGACCCTGGTTCATCATGCCATGGGTGATGTGATTGCTGTCTGAGTCTGCGGCGTTCCAGAGCCAGTGTCGGGTCTTCTGCACAAAGGCCAGCCCGCTGGCTTTCCATAACCCGGGCGTCCGCTCCCGGGAAAACTCGCAGAACTGATAGAGGGGAAGGAACTGCGAGTGGTGGCGCTGGTTGTAATCTTCCCCGGCGCCGGGCCACGCCCATTCCTGGAGTTCGCCGCGCTCGTTGCACAGGTACGGCGGCATCTTGTCGAGCATAGCCTGCCATTCCGGCAATTTGTCACGGTCGGTATCCAATTCCTTGCAGGCAGCAATCAGCGTGGAGAGCACATTTTTGGCGATGGAGATGTCGAAGGTGGTGTTGGCGGTCATGCCGTGCTCCGGCGAGTAGCCCATGTAGAATCGGTATTTGCCATTGGCGTCCTCGGTGCCGGCGAGAAAATCCGCGTAAAAAAGCGCGATTTCCTTCGCCAGCGGCACAAAGCGCCCGGCGAGGAATTTCCGATCGCCGGTAAATTGATAGAAATCGTGGAAAAAATGCAGCATCCAGCCCGCCAGGCCGATGGCGCACTGCTCGCCCGGCCATTCGCCTCCCCAATGCAGAAGCAGGCAGGTGCTGGATGCCCTGGCATTTGAGACCACGCCACGAAAGCCATAAACCTTCCTGGCGTTGAGCCGCCAATCGGGCAACCAGGAATCTATCAAACGGAAATAGGCATCCATGAGTTCCGGCATGTTGCAACTCATCATGGATTGCACTTCGAGTTGAAGGTTGGAGTCCGTTGTGTAGTCGCCGCTCCATGCGGGACTCCAGGTGCCGGTCCAAATCCCCTGGAGGTTGGGCGGGGTGTCACCGCTGGAACAAATGATGAGATAGCGGCAAGCGTTGTAGAGGCGTTCCGCGAGGGCCTTGGACATCGTGTTCTCCTTGGCGGCGCGTGCCAGAAGTTCTTCGGAGGTCGCCTGGCGGTCCTGGCCGCCGCCGAGGTCGATGGCCACGCGGCCATACAGCATGCCGTGCGCCCTGGCATGCGGGGCTAACAGTTCTGCGTAATCGGCAACCAGGCCGGACAGGAAATCTTTCATTTTCGGCAGCGGGTTCGCCTGCTGCGCATCGCGATAGATGGGATTCTCCGGCGACCACGCCCAGGCTTCGCTTTGAGTCTTTAGGAGTGGCGTTTGCCAGCGCTTCACCTGCATGATCATCACCAAGCTGTCGGCACCACGAACGGTTAGCTTGTCGTTAGTGGCCGTCATGTGACCGCCGGACGGGACCACGCGGATGAGGTTGTCGTAGCCACCCTTGCCCTTGACATAGGTGTTGTGAGCGGTCAACCAACCCGCCTCGACTCTGGCCTCGGCCTTGACCAGCGGATGATTCACTTGCATCTCGACGTCGCAGTCGACTTGGCCCTTGGGTCCGGTGAGAGACAGGACGATCACATCGTCCGTCCGCGAAACAAAGAGCTTGCGTGTCCAATCGCCTTGGGCATTGGACCAACTGGCCTGCAGTTCGCCCGTGGCGAAGTTTTCAGTAATGCGGTAATTGGAATAGGGCTCTGATTGTTCTTTCATGCTCATTTGCAGGAAAAACGCCGGATGGAGTGGGTCGGTGTTGACCAACACCTGGCGGCTTTTTTCCAGCATCAGATTGTGCACCCTGGCAGGACCGTCCTTGCCTGCGGCCAGTCCTGCCTGCTTGAACTCATCCCTGAATGCGGATAGATCGGGCATGATTTCCTTGGATCCCGTGGGCAGATAGAGTTTGCCCGTGATGACCAGCGATTCGTCCCAAGGGTTGCCACACATGATAACGCCCATGTTGCCGTTACCCGTTAGGAATCCGGAGTGCCAGTCCTTGAGGGGAGTGGTGGATACCGCCGAGTGGGCCATGTCCGGGGCCCCGGGGAGATGTTCGGCCGCCATAAGGCGGGCGGTGCATACACCGGCAAAAACGGCGAGAAAAAGCAGGAGTTCATTCATAAGAGATGTGTGACGATTTCGGGTCGCACCTGCCAGGTTGGAATTCCGGTCAAACAGTGCCGACACCCCCGGCAGGTAATCATTTCCCATGCATCAAAATGTTGGGCCCCGTGGCAGGAAAATTGCGGGGCCGGCGGGGTCGGGTGAGCAGGGGGATGCCCAGACCGAGCAGGGTCAGCAGGATGATGCCTCCATCACCGATGAGCCCGTAAAGCGTGAAGGATGGCTTGAGTGGCACGTCCAACTCGGCCAGCAAGGAACCGCGGGTGAAGTGGTTACCCATGGCATCGGCGAGCACCTGCCGGGCACCGGTATCCGGATGGGCGGTGGAACCGCAAGTGTTGACGGCGGCGCTGACTCCGGTGTTGGCGCAGCGCAACATCGGCCTGCGCAATTCGATGGCGCGGAAGCGGGC